>Ga0209420_1000152_pt1 | contig 43132 bp, 39 predicted proteins | sample BlaSpr_A8_OM1_O1_FD_187972 | JGI IMG/M metagenome (GOLD analysis project Ga0209420, IMG submission 187972) | Forest soil microbial communities from Thunder Bay, Ontario, Canada - Black Spruce, Ontario site 2_A8_OM1_O1 (SPAdes) (version 2) | ecosystem: Environmental > Terrestrial > Soil > Boreal...
CACACCCGTTCCCATCCCGAACACGGAAGTTAAGCCTTGCCGGGCCGATGATACTGCGCTGGAAACGACGCGGGAACGTAGGTCACCGCCAGGATTAAAATCAAAAAAAGGCTCCGAGCAATCGGAGCCTTTTTTGCTTTTACACCCTCTTCTTCCGTTCGATTCTAGATTCTAGATCGCTACCGTCGGTCCGTTTTCCGGTTTGCCCGGCCACCCAGAATTCGATCCGCGAAACATGCCACGCAGAGGCGCCATCGCTCATCGCTATTCGTGGCGCAACGCAACGATCGGATCCACGCGAATCGCACGGCGCGCCGGAATGTAGCAGGCCAATAGAGCGACGCCGATGAAAAGAACCGCGACGCCCAGGAACGTCAAGGGATCGGTCGGCCGCACCCCGTAGAGCAGGCCCGACATCAGGCGCGACACGATGAGCGCGCACAGGAGCCCAAGCGCCGCGCCGGCGATAGCCAGCCGCAATCCTTGACCTAAAACCATCTGCAGGATGCTCCGCCGCTGGGCGCCCAGCGCCAGGCGAATGCCGATCTCGTGCGTGCGCTCGTTCACCAGATACGAAATTACGCCATAAATTCCCAGCCCCGCAAGAAGCAAGGCCGCGAGCGCGAACAGCCCGACCATCTCCATCGAAAATCGTCGCGCCGAAAGCGACGCATCGACCGCTTCATCCAGCGTCTGCGCGCCAAAAACAGGCAACCCCGGATCGACGGCCCGCACCTGTTCGCGCAGCTCGACGGCAGTCGCCGCCGTATCCAGCCGCCCGCGCAAGAATACGGCCAGATCCTTGGTCGTGCGCTGATAGGCGCAGAAGTAAATCTGCGGCTCACTTGCTTCCGCAAGGGATTCCGTGCGCGCATCGGCGATCACGCCGATCACCGCGTTCCACGCCGTATCCTGCGGCCGCTTGAAGCGCCGGCCGACAGCGTCACCGTCCGGCCAGAATTTGCGCGCCATCGCCTCGTTGATCACCGCGACGCGCGGCGCCTTGTCGTCATCCGCGTCGCTGAACGTTCGGCCGCGCAACAGCGTCAACCCCAGCAAATGAAAATATTCCGGCGTAACGCTTGCGCGATGGACGATCGGCGTCGGCCCGCTTTGCTCCCCGCGCCCTTCCAGCAGCAACGGAAACGGATTCAGATCGCGCCAGCCATGCCCGAGCGGCACTGCGGCCGCATCGCCCATCGCGGATTCTTCGACGCCCGGCAGAGTCCGGCTGCGGCGCATCATTTCGCGCAACAACGGCGCCTCCTCGGCCGCGCTTCCATAAACATCGGTCGACGGATCGTTCGGCTCCGGCAGCCAGGTGCGCACCGCCATCACATTTTCGGGGTTGAATCCCGGGCGCACGCGCAGCAAATCCAGGAAACTGCGCAGCAGCAGCCCCGCCGCAATCATCAGCACCAGCGACAGCGCAAATTCGGTCACCACCAGCACGCGCCGCGTGCGCGCCTGTTCGCCAGGGCCCGGCGAGCTGCGCCCTTGCTGCTTCAGCATCGGAATCAAATCCACTCTCCCGGCATGCCAGGCGGGCGCCAGCCCGAAAATCGCAGCGGCCGAAAGCGAAGCGCCCAGCGCGAAAAGCAGCACGGTCCAATCGATCGAAATTTCGTTCAGCCGCGGCAAGCTCTCGGGCAAAATTTGCAGCAGAAACGCTTTCGTGCCGTAAAGAACGGCCAGCCCTAAAATCCCGCCCAGCAGCGCGAGCAGCAAGCTCTCGGTCAGCAATTGCGCCATCAGCCGTGTGCGTGCTGCGCCCAAAGCCAGCCGCAACGCCATCTCGCGCCCGCGAGCGCTGGCTCGTGCCAGCAGCAGATTGGCAATATTCACGCAGCCGATCAGCAGCACCAATGCCACCGCGCCCAGCAGCAGCAGCAACGTTTGCCTGACGTTCCCCACTAGGCGCTCCTTGAGCGGCACCAGGCGCACCGTCCAAAAGTTTTGCGCCGGATAATCGGTAGGGAATTGCTTCTGCAATGCCGCCGCCAGCGCATCCACGCGGCTTTGCGCCTCCGCCAGCGTCTCGCCGGCTGCCAGCCGCGCGATCGACGCCTGCAAGAAATGATCGCGGCGCAACGGCGGCGGCGCCGGCGGCCCGGCAAATCCTGACGCCAGCCACAAATCGGTGTTGCGTTCCTCCCGGGTGCGCCCGGGATCGTGAAAACCCGCTGGCATAACGCCGATCACCGTATATAAATCATTGTCCAGCCGCAAGGTTTTGCCCAAAATCGCCGGATCGCCCGCAAACGCACTCTTCCACAATCCGTCGCTCATTACCGCCTCCAGCGTGAATCCCGGCGTCTGATCTTCCGGATTGAACGAGCGGCCCAGCTGCGGCTTCACCCCCAGCAGCGCAAAATAAGTTGGGTTCACATTGAGAAAGCCGATGCGCGCCGGCTGCGAGGCGCCCGTCAAATTCACGTCGCCCCCTCCGATGGTCGAAACGTATTTGAAAATTCCCGAATGCTGGAGATCGTGCAGCTCCGGCACGGACATGCCCACGTCGCGCGCGCCCAGGCCGGGCAGATCGTCTTCGACGCTCACTAGCTGCTCGGCGCGCGGATACGGCAGCGGATGCAGCAGCGTCGCATCCACCACGCTGAAAATCGCTGTCGTCGCGCCCACTCCCAAGGCAATCGTCAAAATCGCGATGGCGCTGAACCCCGGCGCCTTGCGCAACATGCGCATCCCGTAACGCACATCCTGCGCGAGATGCTCGAACCAGTCCCAGCCCCACGCCATGCGGCTTTCTTCACGCAAGTAGATCGCGTTGCCGAATTGTCGCCGCGCCGCCGCCCGTGCATCCTCGGCCGAGATGCCCGCTGCCTGCTGCTCCTGCTGCCGTAATTCCATATGCAGCCGCATTTCCTCGGCGAGCTCAACGTCAAACTCCTGCCGCCGTATCAGCATCCGCAGCCGCCGTGCCATTTCGCGTAGCCAGTTCATCGCGCCACTCCGTCCAGCCGTTGATCGAGCGGCCGGTTTGAAAAACGCGCCGCTCACACCGCCTCGATCACCCGCGCAATCGCGCCTATCACGCGCTCGAACTGCGACATCTCCACGTCCAATTGCTTCCGTCCCAGCGCCGTCAGCTGGTAATAACGCGCGCGTCGGTTTCCCGCCGTCGTGCCCCACTGCGCCGTCACCCAGCCTTTGATCAACATGCGCTGCAGCGCCGGATACAGCGAGCCTTCTTCGATTTGGAGCACATCACGAGACGCGCGCTGGATGGAATTGGCAATCTCGTAGCCATGCAGCCTGCCGCCCCGCGCGAGCGTCCGCAGAATCAGCAGATACAGCGTACCCGGAGGAATTTCGTCGCGATGCAATCCAGCACCTCTAGCATAGTTAGACTATGCCAGTAGCCGGGGGTTAGCAAGCCCGCGTGGCACAGCTGTCACATCCTTGGGAAACTGTTCCGGCGCCTTGCAGCCGCCCCGTGCCGCTGCCGAGGGGTACGGGTTCGCACGGTAGAAGGGGTCAGCCCGAGCGTATGGATGTAGGGCCGTGTACTGTTTTTCGGAACATCCTTTCGCGTCCCTATTTTCGTTTCAGGTAGCCGCGCGCACTGAGCCAGTCCAGAAACCGGTCGGGCCAGCCTGCGATCGCGCCGCTGTTGGCGGCGCGTAGACCGAAGCCGTGCCCCACGCCCGAGTAAACGTGCAATTCCGCGGGCACGCCGGCGTGTTTCAGCTGGATGAAAAGTTCAGGCAGCCCTTCGGAGATCGCTCGACGATCCTCGTCGCCGCACAACAAGAATGCCGGCGGTTCATCTTTTGAAACGGGCAGATCCTGCCGAAGTCCCGGATAAATAAGCGCCTGAAACGCCGGCTTCGAGCTTTGGCGATCAATCGGATCGGCCGAGGCGGCATTGCCCGCATCGAATTGCGTGGCCGCTCGCGCGGCTACGTCCCCGCCCGCAGAAAATCCCATCACACCGACGCGCGCCGGGTCCACGCCCCATTCCGTCGCGCGGCTGCGCACCAGGCGTATCGCGCGCTGCATGTCCGGCAACGAATTCCCCTCGACGGTGTAACTGGATCCCGCCTCGCGCGCCAGCCGATATTTCAGAACGAAACCCGCGACGCCATGCGCGCTGAGCCACTTCGCGACGTCATATCCTTCATGGTCAACCCACAATTCCACATGACTGCCGCCCGGCGCGATTACCACGGCGGCACCGGTCGCCGTTTCGCTCGGGGGCAAATAAACGGTAAGCGACGGCTGGTGCACGCTGGAAATAACGTGCTCGCCCTCGGGCGTTAGCCGAACCTTTTCCGGCGCGGTCTTGCCTTCGGAGCCGGGCGCGCCGTTTGGCCACAGCAGCACCACGTTCTGTTCGGCGGCAGAGGCGAGCCACGCAAATACGCACAACCACGCGGCGAGACTCGCAGTCGATTGCCTCATCTTGCGGCTGCGGATTTTTTCCACGCAGGAATCCTCGGGCGATCACAATCGCGCCCGCCATCTTACTCGATGCCTTGCGAATTCTGGAACCGCAGCTTTTGGCGCATAATGGCAGCCGGTGAAACGCGCGCGACGGACATCATTGGATTCCGGGGCCATGCCTTCTCAAGCAAAGAAATTTCTAGCGACAATCTACAAAATCTGGGTGATGCGGCACGTGGATGTACCAGCAGAAGTTGCCGACGCGCTCGCCGCCGAGCTTTACGGCAACCAAGGCACGCCGCGGCGCAGCAAGGGCAAAACGGGAAGCAAGAACGCACAGCGCGTAAGGCCGAAATACGTGCCGGTCGTTGCGATGGTGAATGGATGCAGCGCGCGGGTAACGCTGATGCCGGCCGGCGGCGGGCGCTATCGCATCCAGCTCAATACGGCTCTGCGCAAAGCTGCGCGCGCCGACGTTGGCGATGTCGTCGGCATCGAACTGCAGCTGGACCGCGCGTCGCGCGAAGCGCCTGTGCCCGCTGACCTGCGCCTGGCGCTAAAGGAAAATGCCGCCGCGCGCGCGGCTTTTGCGAAACTCACCGCCGGGCATCGCCGGCATTTCATCCAATGGCTTGACTCCGCCAAGGGCTCCGATACGCGCATCCGCAGGCTCGGCCGCGCCATTGACTTCCTGCTTGCGCGGGCCCTTTCGCGCGAGTCCCGGGTCACCCAGACTCGAGGGAAATAATCCTGCGGCGGTTTTCCCCTCGCTAGCCGGAAGTGCGTGCCGCCGCAGCGCATCTGCGCTATCGTATCCGCTTACCGAAAACATGTACGGCCAAAACATCCAACACTCCGAACCAATTTTCCTCCTGCTTCTGCTATGCGTCGCCGTGCTCGCGACGGTCGCCAAGCGCTTCAAAACCCCTTACCCCATCGTGCTGGTGATCGCGGGCCTGTTCCTCAGCCTGATCCCGCGCATGCCGCGCATCGAACTAAACCCGGAGGTGGTTTTCCTGCTCTTCCTGCCGCCGCTGCTCTTCTCCGCCGCGTTCCAGACTTCCTGGCGCGACTTTCGTTACAACATCTCCAGCATCGCCCTGCTTGCCCTCGGCCTGGTGTCGTTCACCGTCTACGGCGTAGCCTTCGCCTCGCGCTGGATTTTGCCGGACTTCACTTGGAAGCTCGGCCTGGTTCTGGGCGCGGTGATCTGCACCACCGACGCCATCGCCGCGACCTCCATCACCCGGCGCCTGGGATTGCCGCAAAGAGTCACCGACGTGATCGAAGGCGAGAGCCTGGTAAACGACGCCAGCGGCCTGCTCGCGCTGCAACTCACCATCGCGATGGTCGTCACCGGGCACACGCCGTCGCTCCATGAACGCATGACTCTTTTGTTGTACCTGATCGCCAGCAGCATCGTGCTCGGCCTGGTAATCGCGAAGTTGGTCGCCTGGCTCATCAAACAGATTACGGATGCGCCCGTCGAAATCACGCTCAGCATCATTACGCCCTACTTCGCCTATCTCGCGGCAGAAAGCCTGCACTCCTCGGGCGTGCTGGCGACGGTGGTGTGCGGAATGTATCTGGGCCATCAAAGCTCGCTGTATTTTTCCACGCGCGCGCGATTGCAGGGCGCAGCCGTGTGGGAAACTCTCAGCTTCGTGCTCAACGGCATCGTTTTTATTCTGATCGGCCTGCAACTTCCTTACATCCTCGGTGACATTCGCAATCACAGCCTGTTTCATCTGGTGCTCGTCGGCCTGCTGGTCAGCGCCGTCGTGATCGTGCTGCGGCTGCTCTGGATGTACCCCGGTACGTGGGCCGCGAACTGGTTGCGGCGCCACGTGCAGCATCAGCAGGCCGCGCTGCCCAGCGCGAGATACATCTTTATCGTCGGCTGGACGGGCATGCGCGGCGTGGTGGCACTGGCTGCCGCAATTTCCTTGCCCAAGTTGCTGCAGGACGGCTCACCGTTTCCGCAGCGAAACTTGATCATTTTCCTGACCTTCTGCGTGATTTTCGTGACGCTGGTATTTCAAGGATTATCGCTGCCCTACTTCATTCGCCGCTTGGGACTGGCGGGCGAGGTCGTAAAGAACCCGGAAGAAGAGCGCGCGCGCTATGCGATGATTGAGGCCGCGCTCGCCTATCTGGAACAAGCGCGTGAACTGGACAATGCCGGCTTTGCGCCGGTGTATCAGGATCTGATTCGCATCCAAAAACATCGTCTGAATTTGCTGCCCGGGGACCGCTCGGTCGAGACCGGCTATACCGCCGAAGATTACGTTCGTTATCGCGAGCTCGCGGGGAACATCCGCGCCCTGCAGCGCGCGGCCCTGCTGAACATGCGCAATCATAATAAGATTAATGACGAAGTGTTGCGCCGTCTGGAGCAGGAACTGGATCTGTTCGAGATGCGCAATGCAAGTTCGCAATAGAGTGCGGGGAGGCTTTCTCCCAATGAAGTCATTTTTCGCGTTAACACTTTCCCTGGTTCTTGCCTCTGGGGCCCTGGCGCGAGCCAATCCCGCACAAACCCGAGCGGCGGACGCCGACCGGCTCGGGCTTACCTGTGCGCAAATCCTGCAAATGACTTCCACCGCTTGGGTCGCGCATTCAGCGGAAAAAGCCGGCGCGCCGGGCAGTGCGGCCGCGCCCGCGACCGTCCGGGCCATCACTGCCTACGGAAAATGCTACGACGCACGTACGAATCAGCTGGCTACGTCGCTCGGTAAGAGCGGCAGGGGGCCGCTGATGGGAGCGCTCGGAAACTTCCGTGACTTTCAAAAAGCGCTGGATGACTTCACGACGAAAGCTCTGGCCGTGTCCGAGAAACAGCCCGGAACGCAAGAAGCCGCCTATGCCGCGCTGTATGAAAAGCAGTTCCGCTATGAGTTCTACCAAAGATACGAACAGAGAATCACCGGAGGACGTGCGCTCACCGCCGAAGAAGCCGCCGAATATTCCAAAGCAAAAAATCGCTTCGGTGAGTTTCTCGGATTGCTGCCGGAAGACAAAGCGCACATCATTCACTCCTCTTTTAGCCAAATTTTCGACGGCGCCCCGGTCACCGACGTCACCAAGCTCGAGCTGTACCGCTTCGCCATCTCCGTTCTGGAATCCCCGAAAGACAAGGCGTTCTCGCCTCCCCCTTTCTGAAGTTCACGCTGCAGAAGCGCACTGTGGCGCGCTCGACTCACCGCAGAAACGGACGGCTAAGTTCCAGGTCATGATGTGCCCGAGCGACGAAGATCCAGCGTTCGGCGCCGAAGCTCCTCAGCTTCCCGGCCGCCCATCGGACGGCAAATCCTGGTGATGAAGCGCTGGCTCGCGTGCGGATACCCATCCACCCGCCGATTGCACCGCGAAGGCGGTGGGGCGTCTGCTTGCCGGGCCTAAGCGCCGCATCGTATTTGCCTCGACAAAAAAGTCGCGCCCTGCCGATTCGAGCCTTCTCCGTCTCTTATGGTAGTCTCAACTGCTGCTAATTTAATTCCCCACACTGGAGTTGTGCATGAAGCGCTGCGTCACCGCTGTTTTGTTTCTATGTGTCCTTCTGGCATCGGGCGCAATCCGCGCTCAAGTGAACGATGGCACTCGGCAGCTTTCGCGCGACATCTTCAAGCAGCTGGTTGAGATCAACACCACCGATTCGGTCGGCAGCACCACGATTGCTGCCAGCGCCATGGCCAAGCGCCTGCTCGATGCCGGTTTTCCGCCAAGCGATGTGCAAGTGCTCGGACCGAACGAGCGCAAAGGCAACATGGTCGCGCGCATTCACGGCACGGGCGCAAGGAAACCGCTGCTGTTCATCTGCCATCTCGACGTCGTCGAAGCGCGCCGCGAGGACTGGTCGATCGACCCGTTCCAGTTCCTCGAGAAGGACGGCTACTTTTACGGCCGCGGCACAGGAGACGTCAAGGACGGCGACGCGTTTCTGGTGACCACGTTCCTGCGCCTGAAGCAAGAGCATTTCGAGCCCGATCGCGACCTGATCCTGGCGCTCACGGCCGATGAAGAGGGCGGCGCATCGAACGGCGTCGCCTGGCTCATCAAGAACCACCGCGATTTAATCGATGCCGAATATGTGATTAATCCGGATGCCGGAGACTTCGAGCTCGACAACGGAAAGCACTTGCTCGTCGGCATTCAAGCCAGCGAAAAGCTCTATCAGGATTTCGATCTGAAAGTATCCAGCCCCGGCGGGCACAGTTCGCTGCCCACTTCCGAAAATGCGATTTATCAGCTCGCCGCGGGCCTCACGCGCCTCGAGAAATATCAATTTCCGTTCGAACTCAACGAAGTCACGCGCGAATATTTCAGGCGTGAAGCAAGCATTGTCGGCGGCCAGACCGGCGCGGACATGCAAGCTATCCTGCAAACACCGCCCGACCCCGAGGCGCTGGCGCGGCTTTCCGCCATCCCTTATTACAACGCGCGCATACGCACCACCTGTGTTCCGACGCGCCTGGATGGCGGCCATGCGAACAACGCGCTGCCTGGAATGGCCCGCGCCAACGTGAATTGCCGCATTCTGCCCGGCCACTCTCCCGATGAAATCGAAACGACGCTGGTGAAAGTTCTGGCTGATTCGCACATCGTGGTGACGCATGCACCGGGCCTTGCGTCCAGCGGCATTCCCAACCCGCCGTCGCCGCTGCGTCCCGACCTGATGGCCGCGCTCCAGAAGGTTGCAGGCGAAATGTGGCCTGGCATACCGATCGTTCCGGTCATGGACGCGGGCGCCAGCGACGGCGCCATTTCCCGCGCGGCCGGGCTGCCCACTTACGGGCTTCCCGGGCTATTTATGGATGTGGACGACGATCGCTCGCACGGCCGCGACGAACGGGTTCGCGTCGCTTCCTTCTACGACGGCGTGGATTTCTACTATCGCCTGGTGAAAGCGCTTTCGTCTCCGCAGTGATCGCGAGCGGAAAGGCCATCGGCAGCAGACCGGCTTCGAGCCGCCCCTAGGCAGCTCGGGGGAAAATGAGCCAACCATGATCCAGTCGTGGATCCAGTCATGAATCCGATGCGCCGCTTCATTCTGGCGGCAGCGCAGAATCCGTGGATGCGGGAGCATGCGCCCCGTTTCGGGTTCATGCGTCGCGCCGCGGCTCGTTTCCTGCCGGGCGAAGATGTGCAGGACGCCGTCACGGCCGCGCGCGCGCTTGCCGCCAAGGGCATTCAATCCGTGCTGTCGCGTCTGGGCGAAAATATTCGCGATCGTGACGAAGCCGCCGCCGTCACGCGCCATTTTCTGGAGCTGAACGATCGCATCCGCGCCACGGGCATCCCCGCGGAAATCACCGTAAAACTCACGCAGCTGGGACTCGACCTCGATCCCAACCTTTGCTATGAAAATCTCGCGACGCTCATCCAGAATAGTCCCGCCGAAAAAATTCTCTGGATTGATATGGAGCAAAGCCCCTACGTCGACGTCTCTTTGGAGCTCTATCGCCGCGCGCGCAAGGCGTACTCGAACGTCGGCATCTGCCTGCAAGCCTATCTCTACCGCACGGAAAAAGATCTGGACCGGCTGATTCCCGAAGGCGCCGCGATTCGCCTGGTGAAAGGCGCCTACAACGAGCCCGCCGAGATTGCCTATCCCAAGAAGAAAGATGTGGACGAAAACTTCCTGCATCTCGCGCAGCGCTTGCTCAGTCCCGAAGCGCGGCGCGCCCGCGTGCGCGTCGCGATCGCGACCCACGACCGCGCGTTGATCTCCCGAGTCATCGCCTGGGCCGCCGATCAAGGCGTGCCCAAGAACCTGCTGGAATTTCAAATGCTCTACGGAATTCAGCGCGCCGAGCAACTGCGCCTGGTGCAAGCCGGATATCGCTGCGGCGTGCTGATTTCCTACGGCACTTTCTGGTTCCCCTGGTTCATGCGCCGCCTGGCGGAGCGGCCCGCAAACGTAGTATTCCTGGCGCGGAATCTTTTCTCAAATTAACGGCGGCGAGTTCCTAGCGGGTTCGTTCGTCTCGTTCCACTTTTCCATCGCGCAGCCGGATCACGCGATGCGCGTGCGCGGCGATGTCCGATTCGTGGGTAACCAGGATGATGGTGTTGCCCTGCTGGTGCAGCCGCGCAAACAGCGCCATGATTTCTTCGCCCGTCTGCGAATCAAGGTTTCCCGTCGGCTCGTCCGCCAGCAGTATCGAAGGATTGTTCACCAGCGCCCGCGCAATCGCCACGCGCTGGCGCTGCCCGCCGGAAAGCTCGTTCGGCTTGTGCATCATGCGCTCGCCCAAATCCACCTGTTGCAGCGCCTTTTTCGCCCGTTCCAGGCGTTCTTCGGAAGCAGTGCCGTTGTAAATCATCGGCAATTCCACATTGTGCAGTGCCGTCGCGCGGGGAAGCAGGTTGAAAGTCTGAAATACGAAGCCGATTTCCTTGTTGCGGATGTAGGCCAGCTCGTCGTCATCTAGCTGGCTCACCAAACGTCCCGCCAGCCAGTAACTACCCTTGGTCGGCGTATCCAGGCATCCGATCAAATTCATCAGCGTGGATTTTCCGGAGCCGGAAGGGCCCATGATCGCGACGTATTCGCCCTTGTGAATCTCAATCGTGACGCCGCGCAGCGCGTGCAAGTGCTCTGCGCCCATCTCATACGTCTTCCAAAGATCCTCGGTCTGAATAACGATGCCCGTATCGACCAGGTCTTGCCGGAAACTTTGCGACGGGGCGATTTCTTCGACAGCCATGGACAGGCGCTCCTGGAATCGGTAAGCCTAGGTCGCGGACTCTTCGCGCTTGGGAGCCGAATTGTCCACCTTCACTGCGGCGCCGGGCCGCAGCGTGCGCAGCGCTTTGTAATTGCCGATGACGATTTCCTCGCCTTCCTTCACTCCGCTGGTGATCTCGATGTCGGTGACGCCGGTGATTCCGGTTTGCACCGGCACGAACTCCGCTTTCTTGCCGCGAATCACAAATACGCCCTGCACATCCACTTTCTGCTGTCCATCGGCGGTTGCAGCGGGCCTGGAAGCCGCCAAGGTCACGTTTCCGCCGCGCTCCTTCTGCGCTTCTTGCAAATCCTTCTGCGTGCGCACGGCCAGCGCTTGAATCGGAATTGTCAGGATGCCCTTCTTCTGTTCGGTCTGAATCTTGGCGCTGGCAGAAAGTCCCGGCCGCAGATCCGCAGGCGGATCGTCAATCGTCACGACCACTTTGAAATCGCGCGCTTCCTGCGTGTTCGCAGTGGCCTGCGTGGTGGCGGCTTGCCCGGACGAACGCAGAATCGCAAGCTCTCCCACTTGGGTCACGTGCCCCTTGAAGACTTTCCCGGGAATCGCATCGATCGCGACGTCCGCCGGATTTCCCTCGCGCACATTGGTAATATCGGTCTCGTCCACTTTCACTTCGGAGGTCACAATGCTCATGTCCGAGATGGTCATCAGGAAACTGCCTTCGGCGTTCTGGATGCCTGGCACCACGTTTTCGCCCACGCGCACGGCGATGTAACTCACAATGCCGTCGATCGGCGCGACGTAGGTCGTCTTCCGCAGCACGTCCTTGGTATGCTTCAGCACCGCACTGGCTTGATCCAGATTGTATCGCGACTGCTCGCGTCCGGCGCGGCTCTGTTCCACCTGCGCCTTCAGCGCGTTCAGGCCTGCTGAAGCCGCATCGTAAGTGGCTTTGCTTGCATCGTAATCCGATTTGGCGATCAGCTGCTCTTTGTAGAGCTGCTGCGCGCGTTCCCAGTCGAACTTGGCCTTCTCCAGGTCGGCCTGCCGTTGCGCCAGTGTGGCTACTGCCGAATCATAACTGGCAGCCGCGGCGCGCACCGATGCTTCGGTCGAGTCAATCGCCGCCTGCTGCGCCTGCACGTCGGCACCCGGTTGAATGTTTTCCAGCCGCAGCAAAATGTCGCCCTTCTTCACATGGTCGCCTTCTTTGACTACGATCTCGGTAATCTTCCCGATGCCCTCGCCCAGGACGTTCGTGTAATTCTTGGGGCGGATTTCGCCCGAAGCGGTCACGACCGACGTCAGGTCGGCCTTCGCCACGTGTCCGGTCTGCACGGCCACCACACCCTTATTCACCTGGTAGGCGCTGAACCAGGCCACGGCTCCGAGGACCAGGACGACACCCGCAGCAATCCCAACTTTCTGCCACGTTTTCATTGCTTTACCCTTGGACTTGCCCCTCGGGGCGACAGCTTTCCCATGACTTGAATACGATCTGGGGACACAAAATGTTTCTAGGTCAGGGTTAGACGGTCGCGCAAGCGGAAAGACAGGCGCTTACTATGACATTTCGGAGGTCGTCGCCATGCCGTATCGCATTCGATCGCGCAACGGCGCGATACCTACAACCTAACCCGCGCCAGCAACAGACGGCGCCTCCCGATCTTCGCCGTCCTATTGTAGAGCGAATCAGACCCGAAGAGAATAGGACAAAGCGCAACCCGGCAGGCGTGCGCATCCGCGAGCTCGGGTTCCCGTTTTGGGATCGGCATGGGTAGGCCTACGAGATCCCAATTTTCCGTTACTACCCGGCAGAGGCGAACAGAATCCAGGCAACCCCTCGGCCACCACCGGGTTCCAATGGTTCAAGGGCAGTTAGGGGAATCCGACATTGACCTGTACTAGTGGACAGGTTAGAATTCCGTGCCTCGGGGCAAAGGCTTAAATATGCGTTCTACCGTCAAAGTGTTTCTTTTCGGTGTTTTAGCTTGTGCACTGGTGTATGTGCCGCGCGCTTCCGCTCAAGGTGAATCCCCCACCCAACAGCCGGACCAAAACGACAAGAAAGCCGCGCGGCAAGCTGCCAAGCAACGCTCCAAACGCGACAAAGACCTATTTAACGAGCTCGATTCCCAGTATAAGAAATGGCTCAACGAAGACGTTGTCTATATCATTTCACCGGAAGAACGCAGTTCGTTCCTTCATCTTTCCACCAACGAAGAGCGCGAGCAATTCATCGAAGCATTCTGGCAGCGCCGCAATCCGGATCCGGATTCCGCCGAAAACACCTTCAAGGAAGAGCACTATCGCCGCATCGCTTATGCCAACGAGCACTTCTCGTCCGGCATTCCCGGATGGAAAACCGATCGCGGCAGAATCTACATTATGTGGGGCCCCGCGGACGAAGTTCAATCGCATCCCTCCGGAGGCAGCTACGAGCGTCCGTCGAGCGAAGGCGGCGGTGAAACCTCGACGTATCCGTTTGAAGACTGGCGCTATCGTTATCTGGAGGGCATCGGGGAAAACGTCGAAATCGAATTCGTAGATCCGACCATGAGCGGCGAATACAAGCTGACCATGGACCCCAGCGAAAAAGACGCCTTGCTCTACGTTCCCGGCGCTGGTCTCACGCAAATGGAAGCCATGGGCATGTCCAGCAAGACCGCGCGCTTCAATAATACCGACGGCACGCACGACGCCGCGCCCTTGGGCATGACTCCGGAAACCATGAACGAATTCACGCGGCTGGAGCTGTATTCAAAGATCCAGCAAGCGCCTCCGGTAAAGTTCAAGGACCTGGAAGCGGTCGTCTCCTCGCGCTTGGTGCGCGATCAAGTGAAGTTCCAATACCGTACCGACTTCCTGCGCATTACCTCCGAGACCGTTCTGGTCCCCATCACCATTCAAATTCCCACGCGCCAGCTCAGTTTTCAGCAGAAGAGCGGCGTTGAATCCGCTTCGGTCAATCTGTTCTGCCGCGTTACCAGCCTGAGCGGCCGCATCGTGAACACTTTTGAAGACAACGTCCGCCGCGATGTTCCCTCCGCTTTGCTGCAGCAATCGCTCGCTACCGCCTCGATCTATCAAAAGGCCATCCCGCTCAGTCCGGGTCTCTACCGCCTGGACATCGTGCTCAAGGACACCAACAACGGCAACGTCGGCGTCGTTAATGCCCGGCTGGCCGTGCCGCGCTTTGAAGACGACAGCCTTTCCTCCAGCACTCTGATCCTCGCCGATGAGATCAAGCGCGTCTCCGCGCACGACATCGGCTTGGGCCAGTTCGTGCTGGGCGATGTGAAAGTCCGCCCGCGCATTGATTCTTCCTTCGTCGCCAGCGATGAAATGGGCGTCTTCCTTCAGGTTTACAACCTCAAGGTCGACGACAAGACTCACAAGGCCGATGCCAGCGTGCAGTATCGGGTAACGATGGACAAGGAAAATGACCCGATCCTAAAATACGATCTGGGCGGCGACAAGCTTCCTCTGCACGGCGAGGAAATGACGCTTGAGAACATCATCACACTCGGTTCGTTGAAGCCTGGGAAGTACAAGCTGGAAGTCGCTGTCACCGACAATCTGACCAAGAAGACCATCACCCCGGCTACGGAATTTACCGTCCGGCCAACCGGTTCGCCAGCGCCACAGGCGAAGTGAGCGTTATGAATCTTCGGATGATTCGCGCCATCGGTCTAGGCATGATCCTGTGCCTCTGCTGGTGTGCGCTTCCGACCGCCGTGACGGCCGCGCAGGGCTCCGGAAAGATCACCGGGCTCGTGGTTGACTCGACGGGAACTCCGCAGATGGGCGCTACCGTCGTGATTTCTTCCAGCCAACTCCTGAACAATATGGCGTTTCAGCTGCTGACCAACGATCGCGGCCGTTTTTCCAGCGCCACCCTTCCGGCCGGCATTTATTCGGTCAAAGTCACTCTGGCGGGCTTTCTTCCGGCTGTCGAACAGGATATCCAGGTGCGCGACGAGCACACGACGTTGCTTGAAATTGTGCTCGGTTCGGTCTTCACTTCTTTGGAAAAATTGCGCCGCCAGCCCGATCAGCAAGTCGCCGCCGATGATTGGAGCTGGGTGCTCCGAGCCTCCGCTGCTACGCGCCCGGTCTTGCGCTGGCAGGATGGCGACGTGGTTCTGGGCGGACGCGTCAATCCGTTCGACAAATCGCAGGATCAGGCTGCGCGCACACGCCTTGAATTTACTTCTGGTTCCGATCATCCCGGTTCCGTTTCCAATCTCGCGGATACGCCCGGCAGCGCTTTTGCCTACAATTACGGATTGGGTGGACTCGGCAACCTGCTGATCGCCGGCCAGTTCAGCTACGACGCAGGCTCGGAATCGAACGGTTTTGTCGCGCAGTGGCTGCCTTCGGGAGACTCGGGCACAGGCCCGGTAACGACTGTTTTAATTCGCGAATCTCAGCTGGGCAATGCCGGCCCCACGTTCCATGGCTTGCGCCTGTCGCACGATTCTAGCTTTCAATTGGGCGATCGCGTCAGTATTCGCTACGGCGCTGATTTCCTGATGGCAGGTTTGCAATCCACCACCACCTCCGTGCGCCCTCGCGCGGAAGTGGCCGTGCGGATTGCTCCGACGTGGCTTGCTTCCGCGCTGGTCACGACCAATACTTGGCAGGATTCGGCGGGCGCTCCCGGTGATCTGCAATCCACCATCAACCAGCTTGACGCTTTCCCGACTTTGCTGCTGCGTTCGGGCCATGCGGTACTCGATGATGATCTCCACGCGGAAATCGCCGTCGAGCACGACCTGACCAAGAAATCCAGTGTCACCGCTGCGGTGTTTGACGACCATTCCAACAATACCGCCATCTTCGGCCACGGGAATTTCTCCGGTCCGGATTATTTGCCCGACTATTTTTCGAATGTTTTTGCCTACGATGCCGGCGCTATGAATTCCTTGGGTGCCCGCCTGGTTTTCCAGCAGAAGATCGCAACCAATCTGGACTTGACCTTGATTTATTCCTACGCGGGAGCGCTGGCGCCGAATGAAGACCCGGCCGAAGGGGCGCTGCGAAACCAATTAGCGGCCCAATATCGTTCCAGCGCGGCCACGCGATTTTCCGCCACCATTCCCCGCACCGGCACGAAAATCGTCTCCAGCTATAAATGGATCAGCGGGCCCGCTGTCTCCCCGCAGGACGCCTACGGCCAGTCGACCTACCATATCGATCCGTACCTGAGCGTCCAGGTTCGCCAGCGCCTGCCCGGATTCATCCCCGGCCATGCCGAAATTCTGGCCGACTGCGGCAATCTGCTCGCCCAAGGCTACGTAACTCTTGCCACCAGCGACGGCCAGATCGTCCTGGTACCGACCTACCGATTCTTCCGGGGCGGCTTAAGCTTCCAGTTTTAGGTAGAACCTGCATATTGTAAACGGGAAGCTGCCTTCCACAAATGGTATGAGACCGAACTTTGGTTCCGACGCCTTCTGTAACTGTCTGAAAAACAATCCCTTACATATTTCGGAATCTCTGATTCGCTGGAAGTTGACGTGCTACCATATTCCCCCAAGGATATTGGTGTACTCGGATGAAAGATAGTCTGCGAATGCGGCTCGGGGCGGTGATCTTAGCCCTACTCACATTGGCGGCTATTGTTTTCGCTGTCCTGAACTTCCAGCAACGCTCCCTCTACGTGCTTCCCGATGACGGCGTTACCTGGATGGACTCTGCGCAGGGCGTTGCCGCCTGGCACGTCGTGGCTGACTCGCCTGCCGCCAAAGCCGGCATCCGGCAAGGCGATGTTGTCGAAGCCGTTCGCGGTGTTACGATCCACCGCTCAACCGACGTCACCCGCGTGCTCTTCCACGTCGGTCCCTGGACGGAAATCCGCTACCAATTGCTCCGCGACGGCCGCGCCTTTGAAACGCCGGTGGTCACTGCCCCGCAGGAAAATCCTTCTTCGATTGAAAACTATCTGCGCGTCCTCGGGCTGCTCTACCTGTTCATTGGCCTGTTTATTTTCGTGCGCCGCTGGAACGCGCCGCGCGCCATTCATTTCTACATTTTTTGCCTGGTCTCTTTCGTTCTGTATAGTTTTCATTACAGCGGCAAGCTGAATTCCTTCGACTGGATCATTTACTGGAGCAACGTGGTGGCGCTGCTGCTGCAGCCCGCCATGCTCGTGCACTTCGCCCTGGTGTTTCCAGAGCGTCGCGGCAGGCTCTGGCCCAAGCTGGTTGCGGTGTACTCTGTCCCCGTCGCGCTTTTCGTTCTGCATGCCTTCATCGCCACCGGGACGCTGGATTTCCTTCCCTCGCTCGGCACGCGCTACTGGCTCGATAAGGTCGAACAGGTCAACCTGGGAATTTATTTTGTCCTGGCTGCCTTCATTTTCTTTTTCAGTTTCCGTCGCGCTCCGAGCGGCGTGCTGCGCCAGCAATTGAAGTGGGTCACCGCCGGAGCCTTCGCCGGCAGTCTGCCCTTTGTCTGCTTCTACATCGTTCCCTACGCTCTTGGCTGGGTTCCTCCGGCGTGGATGAAGAGTTCGGTCTATTCGCTGGTCCTGATTCCTCTCTGCTTCGGCTATGCCATCATTCGCTACCGCTTGATGGACGTGGACATCATCTTCAAGCGCGGCCTCTCTTACACCTTTGCCACCGCCGCCGTCGTGGGCATTTATTTCGCCATCATTGCCGTGATCGGAGAACTGTTTCACCGGCCCGGCTTGTCCACCGGCCCCGCCGGCGGCATCATCGCCATCGTCGTCGCCGCCTTTCTCATCGAGCCTTTGCGCGAGTGGGTGCAGACCCGCCTGGATCGCTTCTTCTACCGCGATCGCCTCGATTACCGGCGTACGCTGATCGAATTCGGCCGCGCGCTCACGAACGAAGTGCGCCTGGAACCCCTGGTGGGCTCGGTGCTCGATCGTGTTTCGCAAACGCTTCTGGTGGATCGCCTCGCCGTGTTTTTGGAAGATCCCTCTGCTCCCGGCTGCTTCCTGCTTTCGCGCTCCATGGGCTTGCGCCCTGAAGGCCCGCTGGATCTGTCGTTTTTGGACCCCGCGCGCCCCGCCTTCGAGCGTGGCTGCCTGTTCTTTGAATCGGCGCGCACGGCGATTCAGGAATCGGAGCCGGTGCGCCGCACGCTCGAAGAGCTCGACCTGAATTATTTCATTCCTTGTCGCTTTCGCGAACGTACCGTTGCGGTTCTGGGCCTGGGCAAGACCGTGGACGGCGATTATCTCTCCAGTGACGACCTGGAATTGCTCTTCACCATCGCCGGATACGTCGCCATCGCCATCGAAAATGCCGGCCTCTATCATTCGCTGGAACAAAAAGCGATGCAGATCGAGCGCCTGAAAGACTTCAGCGAAAATATTGTCGAGTCACTGAAGATCGGCGTCGTTACCGTGGACCTGGAAGACCGCATCGAGTCCTGGAATCCGCAGCTGGAGGATTTGCTCTCCATTCCGCGCGCCGAAGCGCTAAAGCGCTGCCTCCCGGAAGTGTTGCCGCAGGATCTGGTCGCCGAAATCACTTCGCGCGCGGCCAGCGATCATGTTTCCGGCATCTACAAATTCCGCCTCAATACGCGCGCCGGCCGTCACTTGGTCATCAACGCATCCATCGCCCCGCTGGTCGGCAAAAATGGCGCACGCCTGGGCCGCCTCATCCTGCTCGACGACATCACCCAGCGCGTTCGCTTGGAAGACCAGATGGTCCAGACCGAAAAGCTCACCTCGCTCGGCCTGCTCGCCGCCGGCGTGGCGCACGAAGTGAATACGCCGCTCGCGGTGATTTCCAATTACATTCAAATGCTCGCCAAGCAGATTCCCGCGGACGATCCGCGCCAGAAAACCATCGAGCGCATCGTGAAACAGACGTTCCGCGCCAGCGAAATCGTCAACAATCTGCTGAACTTCTCGCGCACCGGCGCGGCTGAATTCATCGAAGTGGATATCAACCACGTGCTCGAGGAAACTCTCACCCTGGTGCAGCATCCCTTCAAAACCGCGCAAGTGAACGTGGTCAAGAACTACAACGAACAATTGCCGCCGGTGCTCGGTTCCATCACCCGCCTGCAGCAAGTGTTCCTGAACCTTTTCATGAACGCGCGCGACGCCATGCCGCAAGGCGGCCTGCTCGAAGTTCGCACCGGAGCGCAGAACGGCTCGGTGGAAATCGAAGTCACAGACACGGGCTCGGGGATTTCTCCCGAGCACCTGCACCGTATTTTCGATCCATTCTTTACCACCAAGGCCACCGGACGGGGCACCGGGCTGGGTCTTTCGGTGAGCTACGGCATCATCAAAGAGCACGCCGGCAAAGTCGACGTACGCTCAACTCCAGGCAAAGGCACTTCTTTCCGCCTGGAATTTCCCGTAGCCAGGAAAGCCGTCCATGCCTAGAGGTTCGATTCTTGTTGTTGACGATGAAATAGAAATTAGGGAAGGTCTGGAAGCTCTTCTCACTTCCGAAAGTTTTCAAGTCACGCTGGCGGAAACAGGCGAAGCCGGCCTGCAGAAACTTGAAGATCAGCCCTTCGATCTGATGCTGCTCGACGTCAGCCTGCCCGATCGCAACGGCCTGGAATTGCTGCGCGAAATTCGCCGCCGCGATCCGCAGCTCTCCATCATCTTGATCACCGCGTTCGGCTCGATCGACATGGCCCGCGCGGCGTTCAAGGGCGGCGCGCAGGATTTCATCACCAAGCCTTGGTCCAACGACGAATTGATCGCGCAGATCTCTGTTGCGATCGAGGGCCGCCGCCTGCGCGATGAAAACGTGCAGCTGAAGCGCGCTTTGAAGCAGCGCTACAATTTTCCCAACATCGTCGGCAAGAGCGACAAGATGCAGGCCGTGTTCGACCTGGTCACACAGGTTGCGCCCTCTCGCTCGACCGTCCTGATCTCCGGCGAAAGCGGCACCGGCAAAGAAGTCATCGCCAAAGCCATCCATTCCGCTTCGACGCGCGCGGACAAAGCCTTCATCCCCATCAATACCGGTTCGATTCCCGTGGACTTGCTCGAATCGCAGCTTTTCGGCCACGTGAAGGGCGCGTTCACCAGCGCGGTCGCGTCAAAAAAAGGCCTCTTTGAAGTGGCGGACCAGGGCACGATTTTCTTTGACGAAATTTCCACCATCGGCCCCGAAACCCAGGCCAAACTCCTGCGCGTGATTCAGGAACGGGAATTCATGCGCCTGGGCGGCACCGAAACCATTAAAGTGGACGTCCGCATCCTGGCCGCCTCGAACGAAGATCTCAGCAAGCTGGTGCGCGAAGGCCGCTTCCGCGAGGATTTATTCCATCGTCTCAACGTCATCTCTCTGCACCTTCCGCCGCTGCGCGATCGCAAGGAAGATATCCCGCTGCTCATCGATCGCTTCCTCGGGCAGTTCTGCACGGACAATGGCAAGCCGCCGCGTCTTTTTACCCACGGCGCCATGAAACTGCTGATGGATTACGATTGGCCCGGCAACGTTCGCGAACTGGAAAACGTAGTCGAACGCGCCGTCGTCCTCTCGACCCAGGAAGCCATGGACGCGGACATTCTCCCGGAAAGCGTTCGCACGCGTGAAATCGTTCGCGGCGTCCGCTTGCAGCTTGCGGAATTTTTGCCGCCGCTGCCCGGACAAGTGGGCGCGCCGGGCACTGCGCCCTCGCTGTTCGAAATCCTGGAAGAAGTCGAACGACGCATCATCGTGGACATGCTCGAGCGGACCAACTGGAATCAGACCGAAGCTTCCGAGCGCTTCCAGGTTCCGCTCTCCACGCTGAACCAAAAAATCAAGCGCCTGGGCATCGAAACCCGTCGCCGCAGCCTGGCTCCACGCAGCACCGGAGCCTTCGGCGAAGACCCAGCCGAATTCGCCGCGGGAAAATAGCCATCCGCCCTCTACGCGCACGCTGACAGCACCGCACCGCGCAGATCCCTCTGCAGCAGGGCCCTCTGCCTCAGCGCTCCCTCGCAGGCACCAGTTTTTCTTCGTTGCGAACCCCAGAGCACCGGCTCCGCTCCGCAGTGTTGTTAGCAGCGCGCCCGGTGATATCATCTGTCGCCGGAGCAGAGCATTCAGCGCAGCGAGTGTTTCCCGCGCGCACACGGGCGCGTTGCAGTGGACAGGCCGGACTTGCGCCGAAATGCAGCACGCACAAGGAGCGGTTCCCTTCCGCTGAAGAATGCCGTCGCTTACCGGAATCCCATCTCCTCCAGACGAACCCCTGCGTCGCCAGCTCGGCCTGGGTTCGGCCGCCGCAGTCGTCGCCGGCGAAGCCATTGCCGTCGGCATTTTCCTCACGCCCGCGGGCATGGCCAAATCCTTGGCGTCTCCCTTCTGGCTGCTCATCGTCTGGCTCGCCGTCGGCGCCATGACGCTCAGCGGCGCGCTCTGCTTCGGCGAATTGGCCGGCCGTTTCCCGAGCGCCGGCGGAGCTTACGTCTACCTGCGCGAGAGTTTCGGCCCCCTCACCGCTTTTCTCTATGGCTGGACGAACTTGTTAGTCCTGGATCCTGGACTCACTGCTGCATTCGCGGTGGGATTCGCCGCCTATGCCGCATATATTTTTCATTGGCCGCCCTGGATCGTAAAAATCGCAGCTCTGGTCGCCATCTGGGCGATCTGCGCCCTGAATATTTTCAGTACGCGAATAAGCGCGGGCTTTCTGCGCTGGATTACCTGGCTGAAATTCGCCGTGCTCGCGACTCTCACGGTTTGGGCGCTGGTATTTCGCCTCGGCTCATGGTCGAATTTCGTACCCTTCGTCGCGCAGCGTTCCGGTGCATTGCCACTAGCGCCGGCGCTGGGCGCCGCCTTGATCGGCGCGTTCTTTTGCTTTGGCGGCTGGTGGGACGCCGCCAAGATTGCCGGAGAAGTGCGCGATCCCGGCCGCACCTTTCCGCGCGCTCTGGCTCTGGGCGTGGTTGCCGTCACCGCCGTGTACATCGTCATCAGTGCCGTTTTCATTTATCTGGTGCCCATCGAAAAGGTCGCATCCGACGGCACCTTCGTCGCCCAAGCGGGTGAAGTCCTGTTTGGCCCGGCGGGCGGCATTGTTTTTGCCGCGATCGTCATCCTCTGCGTGCTGGGTAGCCTGGCAGCTTTTATTATGTCCGCGCCGCGCGTGTATTACGCGATGGCTCGCGACGGCCTGTTTCTGAGATCGGTGGCCCGCCTTCACCCGCGCTTCGGCACGCCCATGCGCGCCATCCTGGTGCAGGGCGCTATCGCCTCGGTTCTGGTCGAGCTCGGCTCGTTCGAACAGATCATCGCGTATTTCTTTTTCGTCGCAGTCCTTTTCCTGGGTCTTACCGTGGCGGGTCTGTTTATCATTCGCCGCAAACCGCGGCAGAGGGAAACCATCCTCCCAACCGTCGGCTATCCCTTCACGCCGATTGCGTTCCTGGCCTTGGTGGGTATCATGTTAGTTCTGCTCGCCGCGCACAGCCCGCGCGAAGCCGCGCTCGGTTGCGCTGTGGTGCTGGCGGGCTGGCCTGTGTACAGCTGGGTCCGGCCAACTGAAAAATAATTCGCCCGACGTAGGGCGCAAAGGGAGCCTTCGATGTCTAGCGATGAAAAGCGTCCACCGCACAACGCAGGCGCGCGCCCCGATTCTGCAGCCGCTGCGCACTCGACAAAAATTCGCGTTGCCGAAGACAGAGAAGCCACCGGCGAAGTTGCGGCCGCTTATGATTTCTGGCGCGCTCGGTCCGGACGCCAGCAAGTTCCCGGCATCATCCGCTGTTTCGGCGCGCGCCCGGATTTTCTTCGCCAGGTAGTTGAATTCTCCAATACAATCCACTTTTCCGAAGGCCATCTAAGCCGCCGACACAAGGAAATGATCGCCAGCTATGTTTCGTTCCTCAATCGCTGCCCGTATTGACTGGACAGCCACGCTTACTTCCTGCGGGTTCAGGGAGCCACCGATCAATGCGTAGCCGCGATTCTGGAAGGCAAACTCGATGAGGCCGGCTTGACGCCAGCAGAGCGCGCTCTGCTGGTTTACGCCGAACAGATCACCAAAGACGCCGCGCGCTCCACCCACGCAGACGTTCAGAAATTGCGCCATGCCGGATGGAGCGAAGATCAAATCGCTGAAGCCGTCTACATCACCGCGCTCTTTGCTTTTTTCAATCGCGTGGCCGACGCCTTCGGCGTTCCTTCCCAGGATTATCTAACCCAAGGAAGAATGACGCCGTAGACGCCGCGGTCGCAAACTCGAGGCAAGACTCAGGAAACCAGCGGCCGCCCCGCAATTCCTTCCAAAATCCTGAACGGAGCCGCTTCGGGCGCCACCAGCGCGCTGGGAGGAATCAGAAACGTCTGCTCCACAGCGTATTGCCCGCTCAGCGCCGCGTGCGCCACGCTGTCTGTAAAAACCAGCCACGTCGCCAGCGGCGGAAATTCCATTCGGATCTTCGGGCAATCCGCCTGAAACGCGCTGTTCTCCTTCAGATAATCATGAAAACGCAGCATGAACATATCGTAGGGCGTGCGGCTCAACGTGCCAATTCCCAGCTTCGCTCCCAGGCTCCCGACCGTGCGCCCCAAAAATGAATCGTCATCGGCAATTTGCTGCAGTCCGGCGGCCTTGGCGTATTGTCGGGCCAGCGCGTCGAAACTATCCGTGGTCGTCCATACGCGCGGCCGCGTGGTATTCAGATTCGTGAACACGCGCAGGATTCGCCCGCCCCTGGTTGGGCGGCTGGGAAACGCATCCACGTGCAACAAATCGTTGCGCTTGTGCACCGGCAGGTTGCGGTTTTCTTCTTCGAGCGGACGAAAGCTCGCGAAATCCAGGTTCCATTTGCCGCTGTAAGGCGAAAGAAAATTTCCCACGAATTCGATAATCTGCGCGCTGTAATTCCGCATGATCGAATGCAGCCGCCCGACCGTCTCCGCCTTTCCTGATACTCCGCGCAAAATATCTTCGCTGGGCCGGTAGGACACGTTTTTGTGCAGGCGAAGCTCAGTCCATTGCTGCTCGCGCAGAAATTCTTGGTCCTGGGCAGGCAAATGAAACGGCAGCTCGCGGAAAAATAATATTTGCCCGCGCTCTGCCAGCTCGCAATAGGCCCGCGCGCGCGCTTCCTGCTGCTCGTACCCGATCCAGCCGGTGGGGTACTTATAATCTTCCACCATGATCCAGGGCAGGTTTGCCATAGCCTTACTTCTTGACGCTTCCCGCCGCCACGTATCCCGGCGGCAGCAGCGTGGTGCTCAAATCCAGCCCCGAAAGGTCCACGCCTTCCAGGTTGGTCTCGCGCAAAATCGCGGTGCGCATTTCCGCGCCGCTAAAATCGGCTCCGCGAATCTCCGCGCTGCGGAAATTCGCCGCGCCAAAGTTCGCCCGGCGCAAAATTGCCTGCCGCAAATCCGTGCGGAACAATTCGGCGCCTCCCGCTTGCGCTTCGGTCAAATCCGCGCCTTCCAGATTCGCTTCGGTCAAATCCGCCTTGCGCAAATCGGCGCGCCGCAGCTTCGCCTTGCTCAAATTCACCGACGAAAGCCGCGCGTTGTATAGGCGCGCGCCTTCCAGATTAGCGCCCTGGAAATTCACCAGGTCCAGATTCATGTTCTCCAGATTTATGCCCCGCAGGTCCGCGCCGGAAAGGTCCGCGCGCGCGCCCGTCTCGTCGCCGCGCACGAATCGCTGGTGCGCCTCAATGATTTCCGATACCCGCTTGCCCTTATGCTTCACGCTCTTGGGGGATTTCACTCGACTCCTTTCCATGCCGCCGGAATTCCCATGATCCTTGGATCCGTCAGGATGCTTACTTACCGTTAAATTTTACTAGAATGGGCGCGCGCTCGCGCCAGGCACGTTGAATTTCGGTGCTCTCTTCTGGAAGGGTCAGGCCCTTATCGCGATCGCCACGGGCGATCATGCTGAAAACTTTCCCAGCTCTCGACTTGCGCTCTCTCCCGCGTATCGCTTAAGGAATAATAACCAAGTAGCGCGGGAATCCGGGCGACCGAGGAACCATCTTCCTGGCAGTTACAACTGCTTTGCAATCTTCGACGGTCCGAACACCTTCCCCGCCCATCGCAGTATAGCATGGGCGAAAGTGCGAGATTTTATTGCCGGGTTGGAACTTGTGGTACCGTCGAGCTATGGGTCGGCTTTTGCGCATCGTTTGCAGGGACAACCGAAACGCCGCGGCGATACTTCTGCTTAGCGCAGTCGTGTGGTTCACTTTTCCGGCACCTGAAGCCGCCGCCCAGCAAGTTCAGGATGTGCCCACCGAGGAAGTCGTCGTAAACTTCGCGGCCGGCCGCGTCGTCATCGCCGTAGTCAAAGACGCGATCCTCATCGGCACCATCGAAAACCAGATCGAGCCGCAAACCCATCCGCCCACTCCCATCGAGATGAACCGCACTCGCGCCGGCATTCTGCTGGGCGCCGTCGACTGGTTTTCGCCCTCTTCGCTGCTTCAGCTGGCACGCCTCGATACCGAATTGCCCCACCTGCACGGCCATTTCACAGCGCCGAACCCTCGTCTAAATCCGGCGCAAACGACTGCCGAAGCTACCGATCTGGAAGCTCTGGGCCAAAACCTTTTTGAACGCATGAACGCCGTTGCCGGCAATCTTCACGGCAAACTCGATTGGCCACCCGCCGAGCCCGTCGCGCAACTTATTGTCGCCGACTATCTTCAAGGATATGGCCCGGAGGTCTGGGAGCTGAGTTTCACGCTCAATCAGGAAATGCAGCGCCTGGACTATTACGATACGCACATCTCGCATCCGGCCTATCTGCAAAGTTGGCCCCCGGAAAAAGGTCAGCCGCACACCCTGGTGGAATTTCAGTATCCGCCTGAAAACCCCGCCCCCACATTGCTCGATTTGCTGCGCCAAAAAGACCCGCGCATCGAAAAAATCTGCGCTTCCGACGCAAAAATGCGGGAGGTTGCCGATCACTTCCTGGAAGGACAAAGCGGCAAGATCATGGCGAGCGACGCGACGCAATTTCTCCGCGCCGCGCTCTCGGTTTTGGCTCCGCCCGCGGCCCGGCAGACCATGGCGTCAATCAGCTTCGATACGGGCTTCGAATGGATTCTCCGTCCGCCGCCAGAACCGCACAGGGCTACTGCGCAGGGAGAACAAGAACGGCCCGCCGACGCCCCTTCGCTCCTGAAAGGCTCGTCACCGCAATAACTCAAAAAGGATAGACCGTGCTTGCTTGCGTCGCCATCCCGAGGAGCGGCAGCGGGTGATCGATCTCTCTCGATTGCAATCGATCCCTCCCTGCGGCGGTATCGGCCGACCAGCCTTGCTGAGCGCCGCTACTTCCGCTGCGCAAGCTGCTGCTGCAAACGCGCGTTCTTCTCGGTCACCGACTGCGCCAGCTCTTCCTTATGCTTCACAAGCTTGCGCGCGATATCCGGATCCGACAAGCCCAGAATCTCAGCCGCAAAAATCGCCGCATTCACCGCGCCTGCCTTGTCAATCGCCATCGTAGCCACCGGAATCCCTCCCGGCATCTGCACGGTCGAAAGCAGCGCGTCCAGGCCGTTCAGCGAACTGGTTCCCATCGGCACGCCGATCACCGGCAAAGTCGTATTCGCCGCGATCACTCCCGCCAGATGCGCCGCTGCTCCCGCTGCCGCAATCAGCACTTTCAACCCGCGGCTCTGCGCCGTAGTAGCGTATTCGTGCGCACGCACCGGCGTGCGATGCGCAGACATCACCTCCATCTCATACCCGATTCCGAATTTATCGAGCACTTTTCCGGCTTCGCTCATCACCGGCAAATCGGTGTCCGAACCCATCAACACGCCCACCCGCACTTCCCTCTGCTCGTTCGCCATGGTCACCTTGATATTCTCGCTTCCATATTATTTGTCGCGACGATCGCTTCGTCCGATGCGCTCCCTTCGATCTTCCGAGGTTTCCCGCAAGGGAATGCGGTGAACCAAAGACATAAGTCGATCGAGCGCTTCACCTGCTCGCTCGAACCTCCGCAATCTTCAGCTTCTCGACGTCCGCAACGCCGATATCCTTCCTGTAGTGCGCTCCGGAAATTATGATTCTACTCGCTGCACCGTAGGCGGTGCGGTGCGCCTCGGCAAGCGAGCGACCCAGGGCAGCCACCCCCAGAATTCTGCCGCCACTAGAGTAGTAGTGATCCCCTTCGCGCCGCGTTCCCGCGTGGAACACCGCCGCCTGCGGGACCTTCTCAGCTGCCTCGAGTCCCCCGATTGGCTTGCCCAAAACGGGGCTCGACGGGTAGCCCTCCGATGCGATGACCACACACAGGCTCGCTCCAGGCTTCCACTTGGCACTTTCCCCGTCGAGCCTGCCCTGAGCCGCATCCATGCACGCCGTTGCGAAATCAAAATCCGCCCGCAGTAAAATTGCCTGCGTTTCCGGATCGCCCAGCCGGCAATTATATTCCAGAACTTTCACGCCCTCTTTGGTGAGCATCAATCCAAAAAAAATGAATCCGCGATACTCCATTTTTTCTTGGCGCAGTCCGGCCAGCGTCGGGCGAACGATGGTTCCCAGAATCTGTTCTTCCAGCTCGCTCGTCAGCATTCCGTCGGCCGAATACGTTCCCATGCCGCCGGTGTTCGGCCCCTCATCATCATCAAACGCGCGTTTATGATCCCGCACCGGCGCGAGCGAAATAAAATTCGTCCCATCCGTGAGGATGATGTAGGAAAGTTCCCTGCCCGCGATTCCTTCCTCGAGCAGCACCCGCTTTCCTGCGTCGCCAAACTCACCGCCCTCCGTCAGGCGCTCGATAAACTGTTTCGCCTCGCTGGGCGACGACGTCACCAGCACGCCCTTGCCTGCGCAAAGTCCGTCCGCCTTCACCACCACCGGCCAAGAAACCGAATCCAGCTTCGCGCAAGCTTCCGGCGCCGATGCAAACGTTCCATACACGCCTGCGGTGGGAATTCCGTTGCGCCTCATGAACTCCTTGGCGAATATCTTGCTGCCTTCCAGTCGCGCCGCCGTTTTCGGCGGGCCCAGAATCGCCAGGCCCCGCCGCTTGAATTCATCCGCAATGCCCTCGACCAGGGGCAATTCCGGCCCCACAATCGTCAGGTCCGCGCCCAACCGAACGGCGAGGTCCGCGGCAGCTTCCGGGTCGCCCACATTCAGCGGCACGCATTCCGCGTCGCGCGAAATTCCGCCGTTGCCGGGCGCGCACCAGATTTTTTCGACACGCGCGCTCTCGCGCAATTTCCACGCCATCGCGTGCTCGCGTCCGCCGCCGCCGATGATCAGAATTTTCATGTTGTGCGCTTGCAGGAACAAGAACGATACGGCGGTGCGTCCGGCGCTGTCAACACCTGCGGCGAATGATTCGCGGTTCGGCTTGCTTCCAGCGCCGCAAAAGTGTTTTCATCTACCGTCATGCATTGGGATTTTGCTCTCGTTCTGCTTTTTCTCGGCGTCGCCGTGCCGGTGCTCGGACGCCGGCGCGTCCGCCAGTTAATGCAAATGCCGAGCACCACAAAAATGGATCGCCTCTCGCTCTACGGCTCGACTCTGGCATTTCAATGGATCGCGGCGGGCATCATCTTGTGGCGCACCAGCGCCCACCAAATTCGCGCGGGTCAGCTCGGTTTGGCCTTGCCGAGTCCTGCGCTCGCAGCGAGCGTCACGGTCTTGCTCTCGGCCCTGATTTTGCTCAATCAGATGATGGGTTTGCGTCGCCTGGTTGCGCAGCCCGCCAAAGCGCAAGGCATTGTCTCGCAGCTCGCGCTGAAGCTTTTTCCGCAAGACGACGTGGAACGCCTTGCCTTTTTCGCCCTGGTCGCGACGGTCGCGCTCTGCGAGGAGTTGATTTATAGAGGTTTCGTTCAGCGCGTCTTCCAGGATTGGTCAGAAGGCTCGGTCATCGTCGCGGTCATCGGTTCGGCCGTGTTTTTTTCCTTCGCGCATCTATATCAAGGAAGGCGCGGCTTAATTTCTACCCTTACCATAGGGCTTCTATTCTCGACCATACGGGCGTGGACGGGCACTCTGTTGCCGTGCATTGTCGCCCATTTCGTCGCGGATATAACGGTCGGAATGCTCGCGCCAGCCCGTGTTAGTGCAGGTCTTGCAAAACAGGAACTGCAAATAGCTGAAAATAAGGTAGACACTGCGTAACTGAATCTCTGTAAAACTATGCATGTAGTATATAATCGTGAAACAACTCTCTGACGAAACGATAGAAGCAACTCTTCGACCCTACGGCCTCAACGCCGCCCCGCTACTCTGCGATCAGATTCGCGTGTACATCGATCTTCTCTTGCGCTGGAACCAAAAGACTTCCCTCACTGCCGTGACCGATCCGGCAGAGATTCTGCGCTTCCACTTTGGCGAAAGCCTCCTCGCCGTCTCGACTGTACCCATACGGCACGGTCGGCTCGCCGACGTAGGCTCGGGTGCCGGCTTCCCCGCCGTACCAATCCGTATGGTTTCGGAGGGCTTGAGCGTGATTCTCGTCGAATCGAACCAAAAAAAAGCGACCTTTCTAATGGAGATTGCGAGAGCGCTCGAATTAGAGCATGTCGATGTGCGTAGGAGCCGTATGGAGAGCATCTCCTTTAGCGAAGAGAAAGTCGACTTCATCACCGCGCGAGCACTAGGAATCGACAATAAATTCCTCGACTGGGCGCATAATTCACTGAATGCCAACGGATCAGTAGTTTTATGGCTCGGCGCTTCGGATGCAAATCAGATTACGCAGAAAAGGGAATGGAAATGGGCAGATCCGATTCGCATCCCGCAGTCGAATCATCGCGTCATTCTTCCTGGAGCAAAGCTCTAGCGCGGAGAGCTTTGTTTCACGTGGAACGCTCCTGGGCGCCGGTCAGCGTTCCACGTGGAACGTCCAGTATTTATACTGTTTCACGTGAAACATCTTGCCTCTCGGTAAATCTCTCTGCTACATTTACGCCGCGCTGAGGGGAATAGCCGTTGGCTCGTGTAATCGCCATAACCAATCAAAAAGGCGGAGTCGGAAAGACCACCACCGCCGTCAATCTCGGTGCCTCCCTTGCAGCCTCCGAACAGCGCACCCTGGTCATCGACTGCGATCCGCAGGGCAACACGACGAGTGCACTCGGATTTCCGAAGGACCCTGCTCGCCGCACCCTCTACCAAGCACTCATGCTCGACGAACCGATCGATAGAATCATACTGGACGCGCAAGTCGAGGGCCTGGACCTGATTCCATCGGACAAAAATCTGGTGGGGGCCGCAGTCGAGCTGGTGAATCTCGATAATCGGGAATACCGGCTAAAAGCGCTCGTCGCAGGCATCCAAGCGCGATACAACTACGTGCTGATCGATTGCCCGCCATCGCTCGATCTACTCACTCTCAACGCCCTCGCCGCAAGCGATTCCGTGCTGGTACCAATTCAATGCGAATATCTAGCCCTGGAAGGGGTATCCGAACTCCTCGACACCTTGATGCGGCTCCGACGCACGATTAACCCATCCCTGGCCGTCGAAGGCATTCTTCTCACGATGTATGACGATCGCACCACGCTTTCAAAGCAGGTCGCAGCCGACCTTCGCAGCTTTTTTGGCGCGCAGGTGTTCGAAACGGTCATTCCTAGGAACGTCCGCCTGGCAGAGGCGCCCAGCCATGGAATGCCGGTCATGTTCTACGACATACATAGTAAAGGCGCAGAAAGCTATATTCAACTCGCCAAGGAGGTTATTGCGAATGCCCAGAAACGCGTTGGGCAGGGGATTGAGCGCGCTGATTCGGGAGCCGGAGCCACAAGTGGCGGCGCCAGCGCCTCTGCAGCCGCCGCCGGAGCTGGCTCCGTCAGTTCAACCAGCACGCCCGACGACAGTGACAGCAGCGGCGGCGACGGCAGCGGCTCCGGCGCCATCTGAGGGCCTGTTTCAATCAGACATTGATCTGATTGATCCTAGCCCCTATCAGCCCCGCACGCGCTTTCGTGAAGAAGCGCTGGACGAGCTTGCCCGCTCCATCCATTCCAGCGGCATCGTGCAACCCCTTGTGGTTCGCAGGATTGCCGGCCGCTTCCAACTCATCGCAGGAGAGCGCCGCTGGCGTGCCGCTCAGCGGGCGGGCATGCTTCGCGTACCGGTCGTCGTTCGGGACGTACCCGAAGAAATGGCGCTCGAAATGACGCTGGTCGAAAATCTCCAGCGCGAAGATCTCAACCCGATTGAACAGGCGCACGCCTTTCAGCGCTTAATCGACCAGTTTCACCTCACGCAGGAACAAGTCGCCGATCGCACCGGCAAAGATCGCGCCACAATTGCCAACGCCGTCAGGCTGCTCAAGCTGGAAGAGCCCATTCAGGGCCTGCTCGAGGAAGGGCGCATCACCGCCGGTCACGCTCGCGCACTGCTTGCCGTTGACGATCCCCAGGCTCGCCTCGCCCTAGCTCGCCGGGTCGCCCGCGGAGGCATGACCGTCCGCCAGGTCGAGCGCCTCGCGAGTCGCAGTTCCAAGCCGAACGTCAGCGCGCCGACATTTTCGCTCGATCCGAACACCAAAGCCGCCCTCGAGGAGCTGCAGCGCGAGTACGGCACCCGCGTGCAGATGCATCCGCGCCACGGCGGCAAGCCAGGCCAGTTAGTATTTGAATACTACGACGATAGTGATTTGGCCCGTCTCTACGACCAACTCATGCGAAAATAGTGCTAGGCTATTTTAACTAGCGTGGGGACAGCGCATGGGTTGGTTTGACCGCAAACGACATGATTCGGGGGAGTGGACCGGCTTTCTAGACCAGGGCGTCAAGCTCGAAGGCCGTCTGGAATGCAGCGGCACGTTCCGCATTGATTCCGCGATGAAGGGAACGCTGGTTTCACACGAAACCCTGATCCTCGGCGAGCACTCGAGTGTGGAGGGGCAAATTGACGGCAACTACGTCATCGTCGGCGGCCACTTCGACGGCACCATAAAAGCCTCCGGCAAAGTCGAAATTCAAACCAAAGCGATCGTGACCGGCGAAATTCACACGCCCTGCCTGATCATGCAACCGGGCGCGATCTTCGACGGCCGCTGCCACATGCTCTCGACCAGCGAAGTTTCCAAGCCGATCACCATTCCCATTCGCTCGGCCGCCGCGCACGCTTAATTCAAACTCTCCGCCGCCAGATACAGGCTTCCTCGGCTATTTCGCACCGGGTTCGCGACCGTCCGCGCGCTATAATCATCGCATGCGTTCCACGGAGCAATGACATTGGCGGAACAAGTCCGGCTCACCTCCGCCGCAAAGGCTGCGGGCTGCGCCGCAAAATTGAGTCCCAGCGTTCTCGACGCAGTACTGAAACGGCTTCCGCCGCAGCTCGATCCCAATGTGATCGTCGGTTTCGAAACCAGCGACGACGCAGCCGTCTATCGCATCAGCGAGGATCTGGCCATCGTGCAGACAGTCGATTTCTTCACGCCGATCCTCGATGATCCCGAGCTTTTCGGGCAGGTCGCCGCCGCCAACGCGCTCAGCGATATCTATGCCATGGGCGGCCGCCCGATTTCCGCCCTCACCATCCTGGCGTTTCCCGCTGCAGGCGCGCCCGAAGTCTTGGAACAAATCCTGCGCGGCGGTTTGGCAAAAATGGCGGAAGCGAATTGCACCGTCGTCGGCGGACATTCCATCCGCGACGACGAACTGAAGTTTGGCTACGCGGTCACCGGAGTGATCCATCCACAACGAATCTGGAAAAATGTTGGCGCTCGTCCCGGCGATATTCTAACTTTTAGCAAGCCCCTCGGCACCGGCGTGATCTCGACAGCCCTGAAACAAGGCCAAGCCGAACCAGCCTGGGTCGCCGGCGCAACCGCCTCCATGACGCGCCTGAATCGGGATGCTGCCGAAGCGCTGCACGAAGTGGACGCAGCGCACTTGCCTGGAGCGAGCCCGGTCCACGCCGTCACCGACGTTACCGGCTTTGCGCTGCTCGGCCATGCGCGCGAAATGGCCATCGGCAGCGGCGTTTCCATGACACTCGACCACGCTCGCATCGAATATCTTCCCGGCGCAATCGAAGCGGCGCGGCGCGAATTTTTCTCCGCCGGCATGAAGAACAATCGCGATTTTGTGGAAAGTTGCACGGCCTTTGCGCCCAGCGTCGCCGAAGAATTCCGCGCTCTGCTTTTCGATCCGCAAACGTCCGGCGGTTTGCTCGCAGCCGTCGCTCCCGAGTCCGCCGCTGCCGCTTTGGCCGCTCTCGAACGACACGAAATCGCCGGCCGCATGATTGGAGAGGTTACCGCCAGGCGCTCACCGCTGCTGGAAGTCGTTTGATTTCCGCGCAATCGTGTACACTCTTCTTTTTTCCCGTCCCTCATGGACACTATAACTCACGGAATTGTCGGCGCGCTGATCGGCAAGGGCTTTTTCTCCGAGCGCAGCGGCCGCATCGCAACTTTTGCCGCGACCGCCGCTGCCATGTTTCCCGATGTGGATGTGGTGCAGGAAATCTTCTCGCGCGATCCTCTTGCCATCGTCAAATATCACCGCGCCATCACCCATTCTTTCCTCGCCCTGCCGTTCTTCGCCGCGCTTCTGGCCTGGCTCACTCGCGCGGGATTCGCATTCGCAAAAAAACGCTGGGACCTTCGCGATTGCAAAACTCCTTCCTGGGGAATTCTCTTTCTCATCTGCGCGATCTCGATCGCCAGTCACATTTTCCTCGACGCCATGACCTCCTTCGGCACGCGCATCTGGTATCCGTTCTCGCAGCAACGCGTCGCTTGGGACTTGCTGTTCATCATTGACTTCTGTTTCACGGCCATTGTGTTGCTCCCGCAAATCGTCGCCTGGATTTATTCCGATCGCGCGAAAACTTCCTGGCGCGTCATTTCCATGTGGGTGCTGTTCACGCTCTCGGCATTCGGCGCGTGGGAAATCGCCGCCGCCGTAGGCTTCCCGTTTCATCTCTGGATCGCCTTTCTCGCCGCTGCGTTGATCGGCGCGCTATTTTTCCTTCCCGCCTTTCGCGGCGCGGGCTTTCGCGTCAGGAGCGCGCACTGGTGCCAGGCCGGCTTTGTCGTGATGCTCGCCTATCTGCTCGCTTGCAGCGTCGCTCATCATGCCGCGCTGCTGCGCACCAGGAATTTCGCCGCAGCGAATCACGTTTCGATCGATCGCATCGCGGCTCTTCCGCTGCCTCCGTCCCTGCTCGATTGGGGCGGCGTCATTCGTAGCGGCGACGGCGTCTACCAGTCGCGCTTCGATCTGCGCGATTCCGCCGCGCCGGTTTTCGCCTTCAGCCCCGATTCGCAGCCCAACGAATATGTCGCGCGCGCCTTGCTGCTTCCCGAAGTCCGGTTGTACTGGTCTTTTGCGCGTTTCCCCGTAATTCGTACATCGAGCGAAGGCGGCCGCCATTACGTGGATTTCAACGAGCACCGTTTCATCACGCGCCAGCGCCAGGGCCCCGCTCCGTTTTCCTATCGTGTAGTATTTAATGATGCGGGCGATCCGATCGAAGAAGGCTGGCAAGCCGATGGCATGGACGTGCGCCGCTTGATTAAAATTGCTCCCACTCACTTGGGGAACGTGCGATGAAAATTCTAATCTTCAGCGATATTCACGGCGACTTGCGCGCTCTGGAACGCGTCGTCGCGCAGCCCGCCGACATTTACATCGCCGCGGGCGACCTCTGCAATTTCAGCAAAGGGCTCGAACGCTGCGCACCGATTCTGCAGCCGCTCGGTGAACGCCTCTGGGTGTTGCCGGGAAATCACGAAACGCACCAGCAAACCAAAACTTTTTGCCAGCAGCACGGTTTCGTCGACTTTCATCGCCAGACGCGCGAGCTGAACGGCACCCATTGGGCCGGCCTCGGCTACAGCAACATCACTCCATTCAAAACTCCGGGAGAATATTCAGAGGAGGAAATCGCCGCGGCCCTTGCGCCATTCGCGAGAATCGCGAAACTCTACCTCGTCGTTCATTTCCCGCCGCTCAACACCAAGCTCGATGAGTACGCCGCAGGCCAGCACGCCGGAAGCCCTGCTCTGCGCACTTGGGTGGAAGAGCAAAAACCTCTTTATCTATTTTGCGGGCACATCCACGAAACCGCGGGCATGACGGATCGCCTGGGAAGAACGCAATGCATCAATGTAGGCAAGGAAGGCTACGCCATCGAAGTCTAGAAATTAAAATCGAAGTCGGGTAACGCTGGAATCTCCCAAGGAAGCACGCGCGGCGCGACCGCACACAACGCAACGAATCCCTGCGCAGCGATCACGACTCACTTCTTCACCACCGGATATACCACCAACTGCCGCCGGTCGCCCACGCCTTCGCTCATCGTGCGCACGCCTTGCGCGCCGCTCAGCTCCAGGTGAATCAGGCGTCGTTCGCGCGGCGACATCGGATTAAAACGAAACACCTGGCCGGTTTCGCGCACGCGCTGCGCGGCCACTCGCGCGGAAAGTTTTAATTCCTCCAGCCGTTGCGAGCGATAGTCGCCGCAATCGAAGCGCACGCGGTCGTGCAGGCGGGGATCCAGCCGCAACCAGCGATGCCCCACGTGCTCGAGCGCCAGCAGCAATTCCGCATCGTGCTGCAGCAGAAAATCCTGATCCGGGCCGCTGAATGCTACCAGCACATCCTTATCATCCGCGCCGCCACCCATGGTTGCCGGCGTCGAAATTGCAAACGAGATCTGCAAGCCCATCTCGCGCACCGCTAAATCCAGATAGCGCTGCAATTCCGCGAGCGCGCGCTCGCGGTCCAGCCGCGCGTCGCCTTGCGCGCGATCTCTGCTAACAGGCCGCTTGCCGGCCCCTGTGCGTTCGTCAGGCATCGATTACTTTCTTTTTGAACTTTCCCTTCGCGGGAAGCGGTTCCGATTTATTCAAATAATATTGCTGGCCGATTCCCACCAGGTTGCTGGTGAACATATACAAATTCAATCCGCTCGAGAGCCGGAAGAAAATGAACCCCATCATCAGCGGCATCAGCGCCATCATTTTCTGTTGCGCCGGATCCGTGGTGGTCTGCGGCGTCATTTTCGTCATCAGATACATCATGATGGTCATGCCGATCGGCAGAATATAATACGGGTCCATGGCCGAAAGATCGTGAATCCAGCCCATCCAAGGCGCGTGGCGCAGCTCGATCGCGCCGTTCAGCACGCGCCACAGCGCCCACCAGATCGGCATCTGAAAAACCATCGGCAGGCAACTGCCCAGCGGATTAATTCCTTCGCGGCTGTACACCGCCATCACTTCTTCGTTCATTTTTTTCTTGCGCGGATCGCTCATCGAATATTTCTTGTAGCGATCCTGAATCTGCCGTATTTCCGGGCCCACTTTCTGCATTTTCTGCATCGAACGCCAGCTCTTCATCTTCAGCGGAAACATCGCCAGATTGATTACCAGCGTCATCAGTACGATACACCAGCCCCAGTTCGACACCTTGCTGTGCAGCGTCTGCAAAATCCACAGCAGCGGTTTGGCGATGACTCCGGTCCATCCAAAATTGACCAGCTCGGCCAGCGGGGGCTGAATTTTTTCCAGCAGCGATAAATCTTTCGGCCCCACAAATACGCGCACGCGCAACGGAGCGCCCGTCGTGGTCCCGGCTGCCATCTGCGCTTCCGGCTCGCTCGTCTGTTTGCCGTCCGCCGTCACGTTGTGGTTTTGCATCCAGTGCCACAACGAAACGTCCGTGCCATCCGGCAAGAAGGCTGCCGTGAAAAATTGGTCCTCGACGCCCGCAAATTCCAGCGGCCCGTACTGCACCGCGGGCTGGCTCTGGTTTCCCGAAACCCCCAGCTTCTTGTATTGCAACAAATTCAGTTTGCCGCCGGTCTTGTAATACACGGTGACCAGCTGCGCCGCGTTGTACACCGCCTTGTCGCCAAATCCACCGCGCCAGGCCAGCGCCACTGGCTGCGGCTTTCCGTCCAGCGTCGCTTCGACTTCCACCGTCGTCTGGTAATTCTCACTGAAGTTGAGCGTCTTGGTGACGTTCAGATGCCCGTCGCTCCAGTGAAAAATAATCTTGATCGGAGCCTGCAACGGGCCCTGGCCGGCGGCCGCGCGCGCCGCCGCAACCGCTGCGGCTGTCGTCGCGGCGTTTGCACCCGTTCCGGACTTTTCTACCGCCATACTCTGCGCGCCAAACGCTTGCACTTGATACAAGGCCGAATTCGCTTTCGCCTCAAGCTGGGGATCGGTCATGAGCAGCGAAAACGGCCAGCCAAGTTCCTGCGCCACGCTGTCGTTCACCAGATCCAGCGGCCGCGGCGGCTTCTGGTCGTCCATGTATTTGTTCAGCTGCCAGGTTTTCACGACGCCGCCGCGGTTCGATAGTTCCACGCGATACAGCGCGCTCTCTACCACGACGGTTTTCTCTTCGCTTGCTTCTGCCACGGTCGGATTAGCAGCTGCGGCCGCGTTTCCAGCGCCCGATTTCGCAGCCGTAGCGGAGGAGGAAGCACTGCCCGTTGCTCCCTGCTGTGAGCCTTGCGGATTGAATGGCGCGGAACTTTGCGCGGGATTCGCTTGCGGCGGAGGAACGGGCGGCTTGTAGAAATGTCCCCAAGCGAAAAGGATCAGCAGCGATGCGACTACGAATAATATCCCGCGGACCTGGTCGGACATTTCCTTCACTGCGCGCGCTCCTTGCTCTGCATGCCGCCATCCATTGGCGCGTCACTGCGCAGCCACGGCGCGTCGTAATCTTCGGCGTCCGGTACCGGATCAAACCCGCCCTTGGTGAAGGGGCGGCAACGGCCGAGCCTTTTCAGCGCGAGCCAGGCGCCGCGCCGCGCGCCGTGCAGTTCGATCGCTTCCTGCGCGTAATTCGAGCACGAAGGATAAAACTTGCAGGCTCCGCCCAGAAAAGGCGAAAAGAAAATCTTGTAAAATTGCACCAAGGCGAGCAGCCACCACGCGCCAACCGTCTTGGTTTTCACTGCGGAGGCCATAGCAGAGCGCGGATTCCTCGGCGCTATTGCGGCGCCTTCGCGCCAGCGGGCATCAGTTTCAACAGCTCCGCTTGCAACGCTGCAAACTGCGTTGTGGCGGCTGAGCTGCGCGGATGAATCACAATGTCCCATCCCGGGGCGATCTCCTGTCGGTGCAATCTTAAAATTTCGCGGAGGCGTCGCCGGATTCGGTTGCGCCGGACCGCGTTACCCAGCGCCTTTTTAATGCTCCAGCCGAACCGGCTGCTGTCGAGGCCATTGGGACGTAGAAATAGCGTGAACTCGCGACTGCTGCGGCGGCGCCCTTCGCGATAGACCGCGTCGTACTCGGCGCGGCGCAGCAGGCGAGAGGCGCGCGGAAAATCCAGCCGCGTCGCGCCGTCAGACGCGCGTGAGGCTGTGGCGCCCTTTTTTGCGGCGTCCTGCAAGAACTTTCCGTCCACCCTGAGATTTCATGCGCTTGCGAAAGCCGTGCTTTTTATGTCGGCGCCGCACATGCGGCTGAAAAGTGCGTTTCGGCAACGATCCTCTCCCTCACAATTTATTGCGGCTCGCGCACTACTGCCAATCGCGGGTCCAGTCGAAACAAGCAGTTTAGACGACCTGCGCGCGACGGTCAAGGAACCACACTGGCGCAAGAAGATCCGCAAGTGACGTTTTTTATCGCGGAGGATGGGTTCGGGAAGGCTGGGAGCGGCCTGGGGTCGTTCGGTTGCGGTCTCCGAGATTCGAGATGATTGGGACAAGCGGGCCGCTGTCGGTCGGGACGCAAGACTCCTGTTGTTGCGTTGACCGGCCTGGATGCGTCCCCTACAATGAAAAGCGCTGCGCCTCTGAGCCTCTGCGTTAGGAAGCGCATTGTTTGCGCTGGGAACGAGTTTTTGGCGCAGGAAGCGAAAGCGGGAAAGATTTTTTTGAATAGCCAGGCAGTAACTACGGGTCAGGAAAATGTTTGAAACACTCACTGAGAAACTACAGCGCGCGTTCAAGAATTTGCGGGGGCAGGGGAAGCTTTCTGAAGAGCACCTGGACGCGGGGTTGGCCGAGATACGCGAGGCTTTGCTCGATGGCGACGTGAACGTGGGCGTGGCCGATGAGTTTATTGCGCATGTGCGGGCGAAGGCGCTTGGCTCTGAGGTTTTGTTGCAGCTCTCGCCCGACCAGCAGGTTGTGAAGATCGTGCGCGACGAGTTGGGCGATTTGCTGGGGAAGGAAGCAAAGCCCCAGTATGGGTCGAAGCCGCCGGCGGTGTGGCTGGTGGTGGGGCTGCAAGGGTCGGGCAAGACTACCTCGACTGGAAAAATGGGGAAATGGCTGGCAGAGCATGGGCACCGGCCGCTGGTGGTTTCAACCGACGTGTATCGTCCCGCGGCGCGGGAGCAGCTGGCGCAAGTGGCGAAGGCTACGGGCGTGCCGGTGTGGCCGGGAACCGGGACGGACAAGCCGCTGGAAATTGTGCGCGGGGCGTTGCGCGAAGCGAAGATGTCCGCCTGCGACGTGGTGCTGGTGGATACGGCGGGCCGGCTGCATATAGATGACGAATTGATGCAGGAGCTTTCGGAGCTGAAGCGCGAGCTAAATCCTGCCGAGCTGCTGTTTGTGGCTGACGCGATGATTGGGCAGGACGCGGTGCGGTCGGCGGGAGAATTTCACAAGCGGCTGGGAATTACCGGCGTCGTGCTGACCAAGATGGATGGCGATGCGCGCGGCGGCGCGGCGCTTTCGATTCGTAAAGTGACGGGCGCGCCGGTGAAGTTCGTGGGCGTGGGTGAAAAGTACGATGCGCTGGAACCGTTTCTGCCGGATCGCGTGGTGTCGCGGATTCTGGGTATGGGCGACGTGCTGGGGCTGATCGAGCGCGTCGAGAAGACGGTGGATTTGAAGCAGGCGCGCGAGCTGGAGCGCAAACTGCGCGAGGACGATTTTACGCTGGAAGATTTTCGCGACCAGTTGAAGCAGATACGCAAGATGGGATCGCTGGAATCGTTGATGGGCATGCTGCCGAAAGTGGGGCCGTTTGCGAATTTGCCGAAGGATACGCAAATTGACGAGAAGCGGCTGGGGTCGGTCGAAGCGATTATCAATTCGATGACGGCGAAAGAGCGGGCGAATTCGAATTTGATTGATGGCAAGCGGCGCAAGCGGATTGCGGCAGGCAGCGGAACGTCGGTGCAGGAAGTGAATCAGGTGCTCAAGCAGTATGCGGACATGCGCAGGATGATGAAGCAATACGGCAGCTACGCGAAGACGAAGATGCGCGGTCTGGGGAAATTCGCAGGGTTGAAAGGCGGCTCCTAGCCGGCGGCCCTTCGATCCGCATTGCAGGATCCGAGGATGAATCGCGCTGCCGCGCGATCGGCATGCGGTCCTTCTAAAACCACGCAAGGGAAACGACGCAATCAGGTGAAACTCAAATTGCCGGATGGCGCATTTCGCGCCTATTTATTCGACTGCGACGGCACCATCGCTGATTCGATGCCGCTGCATTACCTCGCTTGGAGGAAAGTCCTGGCCAAGTGGAATTGCACGTTTGACGAGCGGCTCTTTTATGCCTGGGGAGGAACTCCCACCTCTGAGATCGTTTCGCTGCTGAACCACAGACAAGGACTCAAGATGCCGGTCGAGGGCGTGATCTCTCTCAAGGAGGCTCTCTACTTCGAACTGCTGCCGCAGCTCAAGGCCGTGCCCGAGGTACTCGAGCATATCGAGGCGCAGCACGGGCGGATTCCGTTTGCGGTTGTATCCGGGGGCACGCGGGAATCGGTGACGGCATCGCTTGGGTCGCTGAAGCTGCTGGACAGGTTTGAGACGCTCGTTTGTGCCGGAGACTACAGTAAGAGCAAGCCGGACCCGGAGGCGTTTTTGCTGGCGGCTGCGAGGCTATCCGTTGCGCCTTCGGCTTGCTTAGTCTTTGAGGATACGGATCTGGGGATTCAGGCGGCGACGGCGGCAGGGATGGCTTCGGTGAAAGTGCCGCCGCCTTGGGAGAGGAATGGCGGTTAGCGCACCTGCGCCCTTGCAAGCGGGGCGCGCGTCAGGGCGCTTGGCTTGAGTCATTCGATTGCCTCGTGCTGCCCCGAGCAAAAGCGTTGGTGAATGGGGTGGGGTTCGCTATACTGGTTGGCTCTGGCGCACGGATTTGAATCAGGAGGAATGAGGCTTTGTTAACGATTCGATTGGCACGGATTGGGAAGAAGAAACGGCCGTTTTACCGCGTGATTGTGACGGAAAAGACGCGTCCGCGGAACGGGCGTTTCGTGGAAATCGTGGGAACGTATGACCCGCTGAAGAAGCCGGCGGCAATTGAGCTCGACCGCGAACGAGTGGATTACTGGATTGGCAAGGGCGCACAGCCCAGCGACACAGTGCGCAGTTTTTTGCGTAACCGCAAGCCTGCCTGACACGTCCTAGTCCTCAGCCCAGCGACTTAATAATGGAACTTGGGTTAATGCCCAGGTGAATTACTACTACGCTGGCTCTTTTTCCCGCTGGGGGGACTCATGAAGGAATTGGTGACGGACATAGCGAAAGCTCTAGTGGACCATCCGGAACAAGTTCAGGTAAATTCGATCGAAGGCGAGCAGGTGACGGTGCTGGAATTGCGCGTGGCGCCGGACGACCTGGGAAAAGTGATTGGGCGGCAAGGGCGCACGGCGAAGTCGATACGGACGCTGCTGGGCGCGGCGGGGATGAAGTTGAAGAAGAGATTTACGCTGGAAATTCTGGAGTAGTCACTACGCAGCAAACACCACGGGCGGCGAGCGTCACGGTAGCACGAATTGTGCGGCCGCATGGCGTGCGCGGCGAAGTGGCTGCGGAAATCCTCACTGATTTTCCTGAACGGCTTACACGACTGGCTTCTGTGGAATTATGGGACGGCCGAGGTGTGCCGCGGCGGGCTGCTTTGCGCACATGCTGGTTATCGCATAGCCGCGGGGGCCAGGTAATTTTTCATTTTGTGGGAGCTGAGTCGGCGGATGATGCGCGGAAATTAGTGGGGTTGGAAGTGCAGATACCTTTCGCTGACCGCGTGAAACTGCCGGCGGGGAGTTATTACATCAGCGATCTGGTGGGTTGCGCAGTGCATGAGAAGGGCGGCGCTCGGGTGGGATTGGTGCGCGACGTGGAAATTCATGGCGCGGAGATTTCCGGGACGCCGAATTTGGTGGTGGATACGGCGCGGGGGGAGTTGTTGATTCCTTTGGCGCAGGAAATTTGCGTGGATGTGGATACAGCGGCGCGACGGATTGAGGTGGTGCTTCCTGAGGGACTCCGCGAATTAAACCTCGAGTAGCTGTTTTTTGTGGTCAAGGCGTGGGGCGCGGGTTTGCGGTAGGATGAGGCGCGATGCGTTTTGACATTGTGACGATATTTCCGGAATTTTTTGCCGGGCCCCTCGAGTATGGGATTGTGCGGCGGGCGCGCGAGGCGGGATTGATTGATATTGGCGTGCGGGATTTGCGGGCGTTTACGCACGATCGGCACAAGACAGTGGATGACCGGCCGTTCGGCGGGGGCGAGGGGATGGTGATGAAGCCAGAGCCGCTGTTTGAGGCTGTGGAATCGCTCGTTGGAGCGCGTGATGCGGCTGGGCCAGTTGGCGCTGGTGGAAATGCTGCGATCGTGCTGCTATCGGCGGCGGGCAAAATGTTTCGGCAGGAGACGGCGCGGCGCTTTGCGCAGCTACAGCGCGTGGTGCTGATTTGCGGACGCTATGAGGGCGTGGACGAGCGAGTAGCGGAGCATTTGGCGACGGATGAGATTTCGATTGGCGATTTTGTGTTGTCGGGCGGCGAATTGCCGGCGGCGATGATTTTGGATGCGGTTACACGGTTGATTCCGGGGGCGCTGGGGAATGAGGATTCGATCGTGAATGAATCGTTCAGTGAGATGGCGGTTGCGAGTGTGCGCGTGGGATCTGTCCTGGGCGCACCTGCGCCTGATTTCCCGGCGCCCCAGAGTCCGAAATCGCCCGCTGTGAATCACGGCATTCTCGATTATCCCCATTACACGCGGCCGCCATCGTTTCGCGGGTGGGATGTGCCGGAAGTTTTGCTGGGCGGAAACCATGAGGCGATACGGAAGTGGCGGCGGCGCTGCGCGCTGGAGAAGACTTGGCGCAACCGGCCGGAGTTGCTCGAGGGGGCTGGGCTCGGCGCGGAGGATCAAGAGGTGTTGGAT
>Ga0209420_1000153_pt1 | contig 43051 bp, 37 predicted proteins | sample BlaSpr_A8_OM1_O1_FD_187972 | JGI IMG/M metagenome (GOLD analysis project Ga0209420, IMG submission 187972) | Forest soil microbial communities from Thunder Bay, Ontario, Canada - Black Spruce, Ontario site 2_A8_OM1_O1 (SPAdes) (version 2) | ecosystem: Environmental > Terrestrial > Soil > Boreal...
ACCTCTCTGGATAATGCCTGGGTGAACATCTTGACGGCCCCCTTCGTGGCCGCGTAGGGCACAAGTCCCGGCGCGACGGCACGCTCGCCGACTGCCGAGCCGATCATGATGATGCGACCACCCTCAGTCATGTGCTTCAGCGCCGCCTGCGTCGCAACGAATACGCCGCGGACGTTGATGTCGAGCACGCGATCCATCTCTTCCAGGGTGGACTCCACGAACGGTTTGGGGATGGCCGTGCCGGCATTGTTGACAAGGACGTCCAACCTGCCGAAAGTCGCCACGGTCTTTTCGACCGCCGCTGCGACGGCAGCGGCATCAATGGCGTCCGCCTGAATTGCGATCGCCCTTTGGCCAGTGCGTTCAATTGCTTTGACTACAGCGGAAGCCGCCTTGGCGTCCTTCGCGTACGTAATGGCGACGTTTGCTCCATCTTCGGCCAGACGCTTGGCGACTGCTGCGCCGATGCCACGCGAACCGCCGGTGATGAGCGCAATCTTTCCTTCCAATTTCTTTGACATTGTCCATCTCCTTGAATTAGACATATGCTCATCAGGCATGAGCCAAATCTTATTCCTCGCCCAAAGCATCCCAATCACTACATTGGATTACGCAATTAGCCAGTAGTAGCGCACTTGAAGCATACTTTGTTAGGCTTGGCAGCAATGCTTCACAAGCATGGGGGTTGGAAATGGAATTACGACACCTGCGTTATTTCGTTGCGGTCGCCGAAACCGAGAGTCTGAGCCTGGCGGCAAAATCGAAGTTGCACACGTCGCAGCCTTCACTCAGCCGCCAGCTTCGAGACCTTGAGGAAGAAATTGGCGCCCAACTCATGACGCGCACAGCTCGTGGCGTCGCGCTGACACCGGCGGGTCGAGCCTTTCTCGATCACGCGCGCGGGGTTCTATTGCAGGTTGATGCGGGAGTCGAAGCTGCACGCCGAGCCGTTCATCCCGCCAAGCCCTGCTTCTCGATGGGCTTTCTGACCGGACACGAATTGACCTGGATGCCCGAAGCCTTGCGTATCCTGCGGGACGAGCTGCCGAACATTGACGTGATGATATCGAGTCAATATTCCCCGCTACTTGCTGAGGGCCTGTCGAAAGGAAAAATCGATGCCGCTTTTCTTCGAAAGGAACGAGCGATGCCAGACCTGGCGTTCCGTCTTCTCGTGAAGGAGCCTTTGGTGGTGATCTTGCCTAGTGACCACCGTCTCGCCGCGTTTAAAGCGATCAGTCCGAAGGACCTGGCAGGCGAAACATTCGTGATTGTGTCTCATACGGCTCCTGTACTGCGTGCGGTCATCGACAATTACCTGAAGCGATCGGGAATCAATATCACGCCAGCTCACGAGGCGGACCACGTCACCATGGGAATTTCCTTAATAATGTCGACCCGCGGCGTAGGGCTGTTACCTGCTTACGCACAGAACTTTCTCCCCGCGTCTGTCACGAGCCGCCCTCTGAAGGGAGATGCGCCAACTGTCGATCTGGTCCTCGGCTACAGAAAGTCGAACCAGTCTCCGATCCTCAAGCTTTTGCTTTCGAGAGTGGACGAGTTGGTCGCTCGTGCGTCGAATAAGATCCGCTAAAGCTCTCAATGCATCGCAGGGATCGGCTGAATTTGCCGATTCGACGGACTTCTCACATATCCAATCGTTAGTACCGATAAACGCAGTTGTTGGTGATTGTCGGACGCCGACTCCCCGATTGTCCGGGACGCGAGAGGAACCATGTCGATAGATCTGATCTACCGTTAATCATCAATGTTCACCGAGCCCATAATTTCCAATCGTCTTGTTAAACAGAGAGTAGACGGTTCTCCTGCAAGCCATTGAATTGGCGTCCCCGGCGGGATTTGAACCCGCGTTTGCGCCGTGAAAGGGCGCTGATTGGCTGAATCACGTGGTAATTACAAGGCAGCGGTCGCTCTGCAACGCCCTGTAAGGAACGACGGAGAACGCCAAGAAACCGGTTTAAGTTGTACCGTCCTTGTGCCGCGAGTCTTGACCAAAGAGTCCTGAAAAGAGCGGTCTGCGCGCTCTCTTCCACTCCAATCGGCTTGTGACGTTGAGAAGCGCTCGCCCCGAAGTATAAGACAGAGTTGGTGCAACACGCCTAAGCAGCCGATTCGTAATTTGCAAATCCTCCCACATTATCAACAGCTTACACTCGTGAGGGCGCGTGAAACGCGTGTTTCAGCCCCAGTATTCGTGCGGGCCGCCGTTGAGTCGTGAGCTAACACGAGAGAAACACGAGAGACGTTTCGTCGCCGTGGCGCCGTCGTTCTCCTCACTTATGTGGCCCCACGCGAATAGGGGCTCCATTTTGGCTGGAGGGCGCCTGTTGCAGCGAGTAACGGTCCGGTGAATGTTGACGAAACGTGAGAAAGTCGAAGAGATACGGAAAGTACGCAGATTCGTGCGGATCGCTGAGGCGCAGATTAACCGCAATGGGAACCCGGTCAAACCGCGCGAGTGGTTCCTCGTTTCTCTCTTTGTTGGTAAACGAAGTAATCGAACGCATAAGGGATGGGACAATCACTCAATATGTTTATGACCCAACGACGGCTCGCCTGTGGGACACCCGCCTTCAGCCTTCAGATTGGAAGATGACGCGTCGGCACCTTCATCTCGGCTAACACTTCAAGATCCACCCTGCTGAGCGCCAGGACCGCTTTGTAAGCGTCAAGCAACGCGGAATGGATACCCTTAAGGTCCTCCAGCATCAGAGCCCTGCCTTCATCGGAATTCCTCCGAAAATTATGCTCGCGGTAGAACAAATGGGACAGCCGGTTGAGCTCATCGCGCGCTTTAATGAGAAGAGCGTCGAGCGCATCGAGCGACTCCGTGTGGTTGTTCAGGTTCTTGAGGAGCTGGCCTAAGGTGTGGCGATTGACCGCGCTGAGAATGTCCGACGCGCGCGCCGGATTCTTATTTTCCAGCAATCCGGCATCCAGACATCGCGCTACCAGGAGCATGTTGCCCAGTTCGGTTTCAAGAAGCTAGGCCGCTTCTGCCGCTTCGCCGAATTTCCGGTAAATATCGTCTAGGCTAGGCATGCCTTTCACACCTCACTTCCGATTGTTCCGACCGCCCCTACCCTGATCATACCGAAATCCTCCGTGATGACTCCATTCTGATCGGAGAGTTGTCCGCGCGCACCACCCAACTGAATCCCATCCGCGACTCGTGATGCCGCTTGCTCCTGTCCCCATGTTTCCAGGAGAATGCAGACACTGATCCAAGTCTGGAAGCAATTGTGGATTGTGGATGTGGCGCAGAAAGTGACAATCTGGTTTTGACTGTCGGGTTTCTGACGTGGTCTTTTGTCGGATGGTCAGCCACAATCGATTCCATTCCGGTAAGAAAAGGAGAACACGAATGAGGATCGAGTTTAGATACGGAAAGAAGATTCAGCAGGCACGAGAAGCGCGCGCATGGACACAGGAGCAGTTGGCTATCGCGGCAGGGGTCGAGCCGCGCACCATTCAGCGTGTTGAAAGGGACCAGACCAAGAACCCAGAGACGCTACAGGCGATCGCTGCTGCGTTTGATTTAGAGCTAGATGTGCTGCGTAGCAAGTGGCGAGTCGCCGAATCACATCTGGTCGGGGCGTGGTTGATCACAACTTTCAGGGAGTTCGTGGATGTGCAGGAGGCTCACCCGTGGCATATGTCGTCTCGCTCAGTTGTCGCGCCTCTTACGGAGGAAGGTCGGGAGCAAGTTGACGAATGTGTGAAACAAATGTTTGCTGATCGCGAGTGCTTTGACCCGCATGAGACTGACCTTTGGGACTGCTACCTTCAGCAGATTAAAGAACCCCTGCGGTCGCTCTTTGAGATGGGGCTAGGAATTTTCATAATGGACGAGCACAGGGACCTGTTACTGCCCACCGTCGGTGATCTGAAACCGAGTAGCGATCACATGGAATGCCGGGTGCAGCACTTCTGGGTTGTTCCGAGGCACGGCTGCTTCCGACTGTCTGATGCAGCACCCTTGCATTCTTTCAATGCTTCTTGCCCTGCCGCGTGCGAAGTATTGTATGGAATGACCAAAAGTGGGAAGGGTCTACACACCTTCGCCGATGCACTGTGGGCAGCGATGCCGCCACGCTCGGAGGCGTCTGTCCATTGGTGCGACAATTGCTTTCCGACTGCGTCGAACGGTGGACACCTCACCCTTGAATATATTGAGCGAGTCACCGGCCTTAAGCGATTCCAGATTGATGCCGTCTGTGACGCGATCACCGGGCAGCCGTTTGTGGAAGGATTGGCGTAGAGTGGCTAGTCGCTTCGGCTTCAGCGTCGAGGACGCGAATCGCACGCGTTTGATCGTCGCCAGTCTACGGCAAACACCGACCCCTGTGTGATGTATGGTTCGACGTGACCAGCAACAGAAACAACGGGCGTGATAGTGGGTGCTTGGTTGTCAGAGCTCGTCCCGGAGTGCGCGGAATATTTTAAGTTTCCTCTTGTCTGGAACGCTGTTCCCGTTCGGGAAGTAATTCAAGACGAACACGCTCTTACTATGGCGCAGGAGCGGACCACAAATACCATAATCGAGCTGATGCACAGAGTCTGGGTGCTTGTTTAGCGCATCACGGACCTTGGAATGGATCACGCACACGAAGCGAGGGCTTAATTCTCGAATACTGGCGATGAGCCGGTCAAGATGCTGACGCGTTGGCCGCACTTTTCCGCTGTTGGTCTGGACGAGGTCGTCAACGAGATCGACCACGCCAAACGCACACCCATTGCGGTTGACACTGGTTGAGCCGAACACGGTTTGATCGGCGGTCGCCTTCGGAAGATCCATCGTGATCAGCCCGCTCAAGAATAGGAGATGGAAGAGGCGGGAACCGCCGCCGGAGAAGTAATGGCCGTGGTCGTTGGACTGTGTAGGCGGGTTGAGCGCGACGAACAGAATGTCGAGCTGTGGCCGAAGAAATGGTCGAAGGTTGATCTCTGTCATGCGTGTGAAGGTAGGCTCATGCCAGTATTCCTCCTAGCTGCAAAGCGGGGGACAAACTCCAGGAACCAAGAAACTAGAGATAAAAGTGCCTGCCAAAAGCATCGCGTTTGATGATGTCAGATACGGAATCTCTGCTAAGGAGATGTGCGAAGCTTATTGGCAGAACTCAATGGCCGGCAAGAATCGCGAGCGCATCCACTGTTGGCACAAAATTGGTCCACTGCAGGTTTGCGCGGGAGATGTGAGCTGTCTAGAAATCAATCTCCAGCGTTCCAAGATCCGCAATCGTTCGACCCACTTTATCCCGAAACAACAACGCCAAACGTTGTGCAAAATCAGCATCATCGATAAGCAAATCACGTGTGTGATACTGCCCCTTCTGAACGGTCTTCAATGACACGTTAGCCTTTGCGTGGCCGACAGGAGCATAGTAGAAAACCCGCTCCAAGATGTCAGAGCCGTCTATCGGGACGGTAGAGCCGCGGGCGAACGCTCCACCAGGGTCCGGTGGCCAGATGCCACGGAGCTTCGGATGGTATTGCAATGCTACTTTAGCAGGGCCGTCTTTAGTGTGAAGTTGCATTTGAAGGTTTACTATAGCGCAAATAGAAAGAGGGTGCGTCCTCGACGTCAAAAATCGACGCTTTGGAAACACCCTCGGGATAGATCTCGGGCGCTTAGCCCTGTAAATAATATAGCGCAATCTATGCCAATTGTCGATGCCTTTGGAATGCGAGTTGTGGCAAGGCTCCTGGATTTCTTCGGGAGCGGAACTCCCTGGTATCGCCGTCTCTGGTGTTCTAGCACTCTCCTCGCGCTTGAAGAAGTTTTAGAAGCTAGTTATGCATCGCGGGCCGGGATACTCAGCGAAGATCTCTTCGGAACGACTGTGCAATCTGCGTTGGCGCTGCTTGGCCCCGATCCCGGTGTGGGCACAAGAGAAGCCAAAAGAGCCCTCCAACAGGCACTAAAGAAGAATATAGCCCCCGACGGTGTCGACTTTGAGGTGGTCAAACTGGGGGCTGAGGCGGTTCGTAGCAATTATCTTCATCTTTGGGCAGAGGCGATAAATCGGGGAGAGATGCCAGGGGCAGAGCGTACCGCTAGGTCAATCGCATCCCACCTTTTGGACGCAGGGTTTAGTCCGCGCCATCTCCATCGCTGGTGCAAGTACCAGGTCCAAAATGTCGCAGGAGCTGCTTCGCTATCCGCTCTCGTCGAGAATGCACACGCGATGTTTAGAAAACCTGTCGAGGAATTCAGCGTGTTGGTGCCGTTCGAGGGAGTGCCAGAGAGCAAGTCGGGCCGGCCCTCGAATTGGGTACCTGCCAAGGACGTTGTGAGCTGGCTTACTTCGCAAGGATTTGATTCTTCCGGTGTTCAACAAAATGGAGCGCTGCTCTTTCGCCTTCCGGCGAGGGACCCGTGGGCAGCGGTCGAGGCAGTCGTTGATACCGTTGATCAGCTTTCTTCCCGTGTTGCACTTGGAACCAATGGATATTTGAAACCCTCAAGATCAGTGTGGGTAGAGGGAATTCAGCAGCCGTTCTCATTTGGACGCCAGCGAAGGCGTGTCGAAGTTCACGCGCTGCACCGCGAAGACAAACTCTATAGCTTAGAAGAGGCCAGTATTGTCGATGCCGCTCTTCACATGATGGGAGCTTTGAATTCGGAACCAGCCAACACAGCTATTACAACGGGATGGGCTGCCATTGAAGCGCTGCTGAGCGGTCCCGGAGATCCCGACGTCGTGGCCGGAACGCGTCTTGCTGCTTTGGTGGCCTGCTCGTTCGTGAGGGCCGAGCTGACGACTCTTACATACAGGCTTCGCGCTGGAGATCCTCTTGTCCCAGCTTTGGAAGGATGCGGTGCGAATCGAGAACGCGCCAAGGTAGTTGCGAGTGCAATTGTTAACAATAGGGCATTAACTCTGAGCGCAGAAGAGGATAAAGCTGCTGTAGACAGGATGCGTAAGATTCTTGGCAACCCATATGACAGCCTGCGGGACATTCACAGCCAAGTGAGTGCTGTGTTCACGCGGATGTATAAGAACCGTAATCTCGTGATCCATTGGGGCAAGATTGATGCCGTAGGACTCTCGTCAAATCTAAGGGCCGCCGGCCCGCTTGCCGGAGCGGGATTAGATCGAATTGCACACGCCTGGTTCGTAGAAAAAGTGCGACCGATGGAGCTTGCGGCTCGCGCCCGCTTCGGTCTTGAGACTGTCGGTTCCCACGGCGGACCTGATCCGGTAGACCTTCTTGAATAAGCGTCGAAGAAATTTATGCTGACTATTCCCAAACCTCCCGATCCACTGGACCGGAGTTTCTTCTTTCTGGATAAGGTGATCACACAGAAATTTGTCGAATCATCCGCTACCCTTGGCGATGCCCTGATCGCCTGCTTGCGAACAAAAACCCGCGCCAACGAGGATGGCAGCGCGGGGCTTAGCGTTGATCAGTACTCGCTCGGCAAGTGGATCATGTTGTTGGCGAAATACAGCGTGATTTCATCCAGCGGAAAATCGGTGTGCTCGATCTGCTCGGTGAACACGATATTGCCGTTGCCATCATCGCACGTAAGCGTAGCGGCTCGGTCGGGACGTACGGCAAGTTTCCAGACTTGAAATTCCTCGGCGGAAACAGCCCTGTTATGCGGCTGAATGATCGCGATTTCGTCCAGAAGCCAATACGCCCCACCGTGCTCGGCAACGTGCTCCGCGCCGTCGGTGTAGAGAACATTGCGGTTCATCCCGTGCCGATACCAGTTTTCGCTGCCGGTGAACTGCGCGAGATCGCTTTTGCTGAGAGTCTTCGTCGTCATGATGTTGGCCTCTTTTCTTGATGTGACCCCCACGGCGGGGCGAGGGAGGCAACAGGAACAGCAGCACTGAAGGCGCGGCGTCACAAGGCAACCGTGGAATAAATGAGGGGCAGCCCGTAGGGAATCATCGTTTGTGCCGCGAAAAGTGCCTTGACGCTAGCCCGCGGCTGTTAGGTTGATTCCGAACCCGTCCGTTAGTGGGTCACGCAAAGAGGCGCATCGTGACGAAGACGACGCTAAGAGACGCGGCGAGGGGGCAGACGGAAGACACATGGAGAAGAGAGACGGTTCCCGGTAGCCTCGGACGCGGCCTGCGCAGCACCGGTGACGCTCTGCTGTTCAAGGGCGCGACACTGGGTTTGCCCTCTTCCAGCCCAAGACTCGGGCGGACTGCGACAATTTCGCTTGTTTTGGTGGCAGGCGCTGGGGCTCATATTTGCGGAGGAACATACGGACGTATTCGTTTACGAGCCGGGAGTCATTATCGGCTCTCATGATAACGCACGTTTGGAAGCACAACGACGTATCGGAAAGGGGCTTTACGATGACACCGTCAGCATGAAAGCCTCGGCTCGTATGTTGCGTAAGGATGGCGACCCCCAGGTGGTCCGATACTAGGTCGACTGCCTCCTGTGGGGCAATGACATTGTGAGCGTGTTTCGGGGAGATGGACTCACGTCGTGCTGTGTCCATAACCGCCTCATACAGAAGTGGATGAACCCGTTTCGGAAACAGAATCCACTTGTCCTTTGCCAGATCCTTGAGAACCAAGCGTTCGTTGTGAGCAGCCGGGTGGGTCTCTGGAAGTGCAGCGTAGAGCTGAGCCGGAGCAAATGGCACAGCCGTGATCTGGGAATGTTGCGGTGGCGCCGTCACCAGGGCGAGGTTCACTTCGCCTACAAGGACGCTCCGGACCGACTCCATTGCAAACTGAGTCATTAGCCGAATTCCGAGCCTCGGATATAAAGGAAGCCGGATCGCAAGCATCGCGGAAATCCAGTCGTGATTGGCAAAAGGTGAGTGCCCAATTGTCAAAACGCTATCGGACCCGTGGTGCGCAGCATGAGCGAGATGCACAGCCCGCTCGGTATGAAAGAGCGCAGAGCGAGCCTCTTCGACGAAGGCACGTCCGGCATCCGTGAGTTCCACAACCCGTCGTGTGTCGCGAGTGAACAGGTGAAATCGATGCTCTGCTTCGAGGTCGGTAATCTGTTTGCTGAGCGCAGGCTGGGTTATGTGCAATCTGTCCGCAGCCCGTGTGAAGTTCAGCTCTTCGGCCAAGACGATGACTGCGTGCAGGTGACGGACTTCGAGGTTGGGGAACATTGCTCAAACCCCCAGGTGGTTGACATCTCATGCTTCGTCCCGCGAGGCAGTCCATATTCTGATCGATTTCCGTACAAGAATGATTGGTTTTCTGTTTGGTGGCCCGGATTCGGGACAGCAACTAGGAAGGCGTTGGACCTGGAGATTCGTGATGAAGGACCGGCGCTTCGGGACGGTCAGTTATTGAACGATTTGTCGTTGTCCGGAAGATCTTCTGAAACGGCAAGAATGCAGGATTGACCGTCGAATTGAATCTTGTCTGCGGAATACGCGGTGGTCTTGACCTCGCCCGACTTGGTGCGAAGCCGGGTGATTGCGTTCCGAATGGGGCCCAGTTGTTGGAGTTGCGCGATCATTGACGCGCGATCCTTGGGGTCTTCCCAGATCCCAAGTTCGCCGACTGTACGGCCGATCACTTCGGCACGGGAGTAACCGTATCGTCGCTCGAACGCGGTATTCACATCTACGAATCGCCCTTCATTGACTGTCGTGATGGAAAACGGGATCGGGCTGGAACGGAAAACCTTTTGAAACTTGTCCTCAGATACCCTGCGTCCCTCCTCTGACTGTTCGAGCGCTTTCTCTGTTTGGCGAAGATCCGTCAGACGCCGCTGAAGTTCGGACCCATAAATCTCAGCACGCTCGTAGAGGCGAGAATTCTGGATCGCCGCCGCTGCGGGTATCGCTAACAACTGCGTCCGCCGGAGATGGTCTTGAGTGAAGGTGTTTGGCTGGGTGTGGCCCACCGAAAGAAGCCCCAAGGTCTGCTGGGACGCAACCAGCGGCACGCACAGCCATGATCGGATGTCGGTATGGCCCTTGAAGCTGGGCCATCCCTTCTCGTTTTTGGTATCGGCAAGCAAGACACTGTTCTGGGTCGTCAATATGCGCAACAGGAACGGAGAGTCTGCTGCGTCGAGTGTCAGCGGATATTCCGGAGCCTTCCTGGGAACCTCATGACGCAGTTTTTCTCGCGCCACAAGAAGCTGTGAGTCACCCTCCAAGAGCAGCACACGTGCACACTCGCATGGGACAAGTTCTGACAAGGAGTCAAGCAGCCTGTCCAGAACAAAGTCCATTCGAAGATCCGCGGTGAGCGCGAGGGTGGCCTTATTTAGAGCATCGGATTCTGCCCTTGCGGATTCGGCAGCGGCCAGGTGCTCGGCAACCTTGTCCTCCGCTTCCTTCTGCGCAGTGATATCCCGAGCCGTGCCGACAAGACGGCGGATTTTGCCGGCAGCATCCCGTACTGGAAATCCATGCACCGATACCCAACGCACTTCGCCGCGGGGGCGCACGATCCGAAATCTTTCATCGAAGTGCCCTGTCTGCGTAGCTTCTCCAAGCTTTGCCAGCACATGAACGCGGTCTTCGGGATGGATGAGTTGTTCGTACGAAGACGGATTTTCCAGCAGACTTTGGCACGAACGTCCGGTGATCGTCTCATAAGCTTCGGTGACGTAAAGAGCCTCCTTGGTCTCCGCGTCGATCATCCAGAAGATTTCCTGAATGTTGTCTGCCATCTGCTGGAGCCGTTCTTCGGTGTCGAGTTGCACTTGCTGGGCGCGCCGCAAAGATCTGGTGTAGAGGACAATCAGAACGGATAGAACAGCGGCTCCGAAAAGCAGGAAAGCGGAGAATACGTCGAGGGTTCGGAGCTTGGTCCTGAATACTGCTAGGACCACAGCGAGCAACACAGCGCAAACAACTATCGAAATGAAGGGCCAGCGAGGATAAGCCATCCATCCGCGGGGGAATCGTCGATGGTGTGTGTCAACTTGACGCATTGCATTTTCGGGGAGCCGCGTTCGCTAGCGCGAAACACCGCGGATCAGCAATAGGATGCGCGGTCGTGCCGACACCGACAGAAGCGCCGCAGTTTGGCCGATACTACGCGCCCCTATCCAGTGGGTCAAGAAGGCGTCCAAGCAGAAGGCGTCCAAGCAATGGTGGATATCAGTTTCCGAGCCGCACAAGAGTCGGGAACTACTCCATTCGTGGACACAAACGCGTTTGAACTAAGCCGCTGTCGCGGCGGACGCTGCGGCATCGGCGGCCCTCCAGCCTTTTAGGCCTTGTAAGGTTTGGGTCGGAGGATTTTATGACCCATCTTCGGCAGAAGATGCTGGATGAGCTCCAGCGTCGCAACTACTCACAGAACACCGTCTACACCTACCTGCACGCGGTAGAAGAGTTTTCCAGATATTTTCACCGCTCCCCAGACAAGTTGGGACCTGATCATATCCGGCAGTATCAGGCCTATCTGTTTCGAGAACGCAAGCTCCAAGCAGGGACGATTGAATGCTGCACCGCAGCGTTGCGTTTTCTCTACGTCAAGACGCTGCGGCGCCCGTATCTCCCCGAACACATCCCATTTCCTAAGCGTCCCAGGCAATTGCCCGTTGTACTCAGTCCAGAAGAGGTTCAGCGGGTGATTGGTTCAGCAGAGAACCTGATGCGCCGCACCATGATGATGACACTCTACTCAACCGGCATCCGCTGCTCAGAACTGTGCCACCTCAAGGTCTCCGACATCGACAGCAAACGCATGCTCATTCGTATCCACAAGGGCAAGGGTGGCCGTGATCGCGATGTTCTATTAAGCCCCAAGCTGTTGGAGACACTTCGTGAGTACTGGCGCTGGATGAAGCCCAAGACCTACCTGTTCCCAGGCACGGTGAACAACTGGCGGGCAGATGTGCCCATTACTCCGAAGGTCGTGTGGAAGGCCGTGAACGAGGCTGGTAAACGCGCGGGCATCAAGAAACGCGTTGCGCCGCATTTGCTTCGACATTGCTTTGCCACTCATCTGCTGGAGGCGGGCGCCGACCTGCGCACCATCCAGGTTCTGCTTGGTCATGCCAAGATCGGTGATACCGCACTCTACCTGCATTTATCCAAACGGCATCTGCAGGCAGTTCCCAGCCCGCTGGAAGCGATAGAGGTGTCCAGTCCCAGCGAAGTAAAGCGGTCCAGGAGGAAGATCAAGCGATGAGCCGGCCCACCCTCGAGGTGGCCGACATCGTCCGCGCAGTGGGCAACAGATTCTGGGAGAAGCACAAGTCGCACTTTGCATGGTTGCATCGCAAGGTGCTCGATGCTATCGCCCGGTGCCGCACCGCGGCGCTGGGCGGTCATCTTGATAAGTGCGTCGACTGCGGCCATCAGGCCATCTCATACAACTCATGCCGCAATCGCAACTGCCCAAAATGTCAGGGCAACGCCCGCGCCAAGTGGCTGGCCGCGCGTTCGGCTGAGCTGTTGCCCGTGCCTTACTTCCACATCGTCTTCACCTTGCCACACGAACTCTCCGCTCTGGTCCTTCAGAACAAGCGGCTGCTCTACGATTTGCTTTTCCGCACCAGCGCTGCTTCACTGCTCGAACTGGCGCGCGATCCCAAGCACCTGAGAGCAGACATCGGATTCCTCGGCGTGCTCCATACCTGGGGACAGAACCTCCAGCTTCACCCCCACGTACACTACATTGTTCCCACCGGCGGCCTTGCCCTTGATGGTTCCAGATGGATAGACTCGTCGCGCCGATTCTTCCTGCCCGTCAAAGCACTCAGCAAGGTCTTCTGCGACAAGTTCTGCGAGGAACTGCGTGAACTCTTCAAACAGGACAGACTTCAGTTCCATAACTCACTTCAGCAACTTGCCTCGCCTGATGCATTCAGCCACTTCCTCTGGCAACTTGGCCAAAAGGACTGGGTCGTCTACGCCAAGCCACCCTTCGGCGGCGCCGAACATGTTCTCAACTACCTGGCCCGCTACACTCATCGCGTAGCCATTTCCAACCATCGTCTCGTGGCCTTCGAGAGCGATCGCGTCTCCTTCCGCTGGCGAGACTATGCCCATGGCGGCAAAAAGAAGGTCATGACAGTTTCAGCAGATGAGTTCCTGCGCAGATTTCTTCTTCACGTTTTGCCCAAAGGACTGGTCCGCATCCGCCACTTCGGCTTCTTCGCCAACCGAAGAAGGAAAACCGCCATCGCACGCTGCCGCGAGTTGCTCAGCGCTGCCGCCTGCCCAGATCCTCCCGAAACAACAAACCAGCTGCGTTGTCCCGCCTGCTCCGGCACCATGCTGGTCATCGAACGGATCACGAGCGCTCAACTTTACTTCCGGCCAGACCTGAGCATCCCTACCCCACGGAGGTGCAGCGTTGACAGCTCATAAAACAGCTATCGCTTACGACCTCTCTACCCCTGTCGCCCGATGGCATGCTCGCACATGCAAGGCTCTCGTGTGCCCACAAGCTGTCCGAGTACCCGGTACACGGCAATCGCTCACACCTTACAGGGCTCAATTCTGCCCAATTACGGAGCTTCCCCCGACTCCCTTGGTTCAATTGTGCCCTCCAATGGTCTCGATCAGCCAACCGGCACCATTGAAAATGCATAGGTAGATCACCGCGCCCGCCGCAAACGCCAGCGGCTCAGTTCAAACGATCCTATCGAAACTGCCCCGGCCTAAAGAACCGCGCTCAACCCTGCCTCGTCTAACGGGGCAGTCCCGATAGGAACCTAACGTTTGCCAGTACCGATGGTGAAACTTCCTACAACCCGACTGTGCCACAGAGGAGAACCTCTGGAACCTCGGCTGTTGTTTTAGTCTCCGAATTGAGAATCTTTTATCTCCCAGCATCTTAACAAATCGCCGGAATCTATTAGCATCCCTTATTATATAAACAAAAATGATTATCGTTCAATTAGTATAACTTTTGCTTCTACTCGGGGCGCTGTACCATATTCGTTCGGAGGAGACCATGACGGCAAAGCGCGTCCACATCAAAATTTTCGACACGACTCTTCGTGACGGAGAGCAGTCTCCTGGTTGCACTATGAATCAGCAGGAAAAGCTGCGCTTAGCTGTTCAGCTTGACCGTCTCGGCGTCGACGTGATCGAAGCTGGTTTTCCCATCGCTTCAGATGGAGACTTCGAGTCGGTGAAGGCGATTGCGATTGCGGTGCGCAGGCCGATCATTGCCGCACTGGCACGAGCCTGCCAGCCCGATATTGAGCGCGCTTGGGAAGCTTTGAAACACGCGGCGCAGCCACGCATTCATATTGTTCTGGCAACATCCGATATTCACTTGAAATACAAGCTGCGTATCACGCGCGATCAGTGTGTAGAGCAGGCCCGCAAATCGGTTCGCTTTGCCAAGTCTCTCTGCGATGATGTTGAGTTCTCCTCGGAGGATGCGACTCGCACGGATCCAGACTTTCTGTGTCACGTGCTGGATGCGGTCGTCGAAGTGGGAGCCACCACACTGAACATTGCCGACACCGTCGGCTACACCGTCCCGGCCGAGTTCGGAGACCTGATCACGACCATCCGTCAACAAGTGAAGGGAATCGAGAATGTGACTGTCTCCGCACACTGCCACAATGATTTGGGTCTAGCAGTGGCGAATGCGCTGGCGGCAGTGGCAGCGGGAGCGCGGCAGGTGGAGTGCACCATCAACGGAATCGGGGAACGGGCGGGTAACGCGTCTCTGGAAGAGATCGTGATGGCCATGCGGGTTCGGCCCGACCAGTACGCCTACGAAACCGGAATCGTTGGCGACCAGATTTTCGCCGCCAGCCAGATGCTGAGTGAGATCACCGGTGTGCCGGTACAACCGAATAAGGCGATTATCGGTCGCAATGCATTTGCCCACGAAGCAGGCATTCATCAGGACGGTGTTCTAAAGAATCCCCTGACCTACGAAATCATGACGCCGCAGTCGGTGGGAGTGCCCGATTCGACGCTGGTGCTGGGCAAGCACTCGGGCCGACACGCTCTCAGCATCCGCTGCGAACAATTGGGCTACCAGTTCGATCGCAGCGGACTCGATGACATCTACCGCCGTTTTCTTCGGCTGGCCGACAACATTAAGCATGTGGAAGATCATCACTTGTTTGAGTTGATCGCCAGGCAGTCTGGGAGACTTTAGAGGCTGGGTCCAAGGGCGAAACCCTACTATTGGGAAGCCCAACCGGCTGGTTCATACTTTCCCTTCACAAGCTTCTATTTCCGAGGCGTGTCTCGTCTGTCTACAACAGGTAGCATAGGGAGGATTTAGGTTTGAGGGAATTTTTCAGCCTATACTCGGCGGCGGTCTTTTCGTGTTCCGACGAATTTCAAAGTAGCCGCTTCCAACGGCCCGCCCGAAGAAGGGTCGAAATGCGCTTCGAGGAAGTTGGCCGATTAGTAACGAGAAGTCGGCTAGGCTGGAGGCAAAATCCTGGATGCTTGCGCGTTTCTCGGTACTGACCTTGCATTGAATGAGGACGTTCTGCTTTCCTCACGTCAGTTCACCGCGTGGGCGGCCGGTCCGTAGAGGGTCACCTGCAGTTTCCCATCGTCTCCGGTGACCGCTTCCGTGTGCCACGCCGTCGAGTCAAAAGGCATCGCTATACGGCCCACGGGCCAAAGGTCACCGTCACAGACAATTGCCGTACTGTCTGCCTTTGGAATCACCCTCATCCGAGTCCCCGATGTGGGAGGCACTCCGTTCCACTGGACATCGAGAGCGAGTGGCAGACACGTCCACTTTCTCGGCGAGTCGATGTCTTCGCGCATTACGAATCGGGTCCAAAGTAGGTGCTGGTCTGCCGTATTCCAGAAGTCCTTCTGCGCGAGCAACTGCTCATGCATCGTCAACCAAAGCCGTGCCCCAAAACTGTCCTTGAACGTGGCTTTTGTCCTCTCGATGGCCCAGAGAGCTGCGGTTCGTGATGCCAGGCCCATTTGGCAAAGAAGAGCCGCAGGCTGGCTGCTCACGCCGTAAGTGAACGCCAGTGCAGGGCCCTCGCCCAACTCAGCGAACCTCTGATGCGCCATCGCGATCGCTTGCACCCTGACGGCTTCGGCTGCCCACACCAGTTTGAACGAAATGGCATCCTGTAAGAAGATCTGAATTCGATTGGCGTCGTGTCCGGTGCGATCCTTCAGTATCTCCGCTGCGGGAACGCCAGCGATCCATTCCTTCAGCGCCACTTCCCAAGATTCTGGCAGGGTCCGAACGCCAAAAAAAGGATGACCCAGTATGATGGCTGCGAAACGGACGGCAGCGTCACCTGCGAGCTGTGAATCTGCCACCAAGAAGGCAGAGTGCAATTGAGCTAGGCTGTCGATTAATTCCTCGCGACGGCCGTCAATGAAAAGGCCAGGTTCGGTGCCAAGGCCAGATGCGTAAAGTGCGGTGCGCTGCTGTGTCGAAGTTCGATTCCAGAGCCAGGTTGCACGCGAAATCAGAACGTCGCGTTCGACTGTTTGCGTTAGTTCGTTTGAGCGGTTCAAGGTTCTCCTCCACAGGGAATCCTTGAGCGCCTCGTCCAAGAGGGTTGCGATCTGCGTGACGTCCGCTCCAAGCTGGTCAATAGTAGAGAGGATTGCGACATCAAGGTCGGCAAGATCGGCGGCCAAACGCTGCGTAGTCGCTTCAGCCTCATCGTCGTCTTCACCGTCATTTGCTTCAGAGAGGTGCGAATCGTCCCAGAATGTCGGATTATTCAAAACGTACTCAGAGAAATCCTTGGGCTGAACTCCGAGCAGGAGACCCATCCTTTGGATCAGGTTCGCTACGAGACGCGCGAGGCCGCTGACAAGATGCTGCCCTGCAGATGCCGCGATCAGTTCGGAGAAATCCTTTTGCTGGCTTGCGCGCTTTGCAGCATCGAACGTTGGTAGCACTGCAATGCCGTCGAGATCGACGAACGCTCGCCCCACTCGTCCAAGAACGTTCGAAAACTCCGCCGCGGGGATACATTTCCATTTTCCTTGTTCGTATCGTTGCAGAGAGCGAAACACCAAGACGCTACAGGACAGGTCAAGCCCCTGAGCGAGCGTTGGGGAGGCGATAACGACGCTGAGCTTCCTTTGGTGGAGTAAATGTTCAATCGCACCGAGGAACGGCCGGGGTAGCGCCCCGTGGTGAATACCAATACCGGCCTCAAGCGCACTGTAAGCGCAGTGAGACTCACCGAGCCATTCACGACCAATCGCCGCAGCGAATTCAAAGTCCGATGGTGCCAGTGGTCGCACATTCTCCAAGTAGGCCTGTTTCGAGGCTTGAAGAAACGCCTTTGCCAAACTTTCTGTTTGTTTGCGAACGGGGCAATACACGAGCACCGAGTGGCCATCCCCCGCGAAGGCGTCCACCGTCGCTACATGAAATTCGGCCTCGTCGCTGGGAAACGGTTTGCGCCGGCGGCCCTTCGCAGCACGGATCTTCACGAAGTTCGGCACAAAAGCCTCTTCTTCCCGAAAGTTCAAACGTGCCGACTCAGAGGATGCCGCCCAGTCCAACGTGGCGAGGCGCTGGCGAGTTGGACGCCAGGAGACTTGGACAGGCGCGCCGGGCTCATCGCTGCGCAACCATCGCGTGAAATCGTCGAAATAGGGGTCCGTCGCGTTGAACATGGCCGACAAGCAGACGATGCGCCGGTCGTTGGCGTCACTTCTACGAAGCAACTTTTGGACCAAGGCTTCATATCGAAGCTCGCGGCTCCCGAGCCCAATCATGTGGCCTTCGTCGAAGACGATCAGACCAACATCGTCGAGAACTGGTGGATCCTGACGCATCGCAAAGTCAAGCTTTTCGGGCGTCGCGACGACGATGTTCGCGCTGGCGAGAGTTTCCGTATCGGCAATGGTTGCGCCAGCCGCACCATACAGTGAGGTGACACTAAACCCGAGTGGAATAAAGGTACGGGCGAGCACCCTTTCAACTTGAGCTGAGAGAGCACGCAAAGGGGTAACGTACAAGACGCGCTTAACCCTCGCCAGCGTGGAGAGGATGCATAGCTCAGCAATGCGTGTTTTACCCGCGCTCGTTGGCAGCGCAATGATCAAATCGTCTGTCAGATCGATCGCTCGTCTGGCGGCATCAACTTGCGAAGGCCACAGTTCCATTTGTGGCGGACGCCGCACGCCCATTTGGGCGATAAAATTCGAGCGGAGTTCGCTCCACCTTTCCTGCCCTAACAGAGGGCCTTGCTGTGGCAACCGTTGATGGAGACTGGAATCCCAGAGGTCTCCGAGCAGATGCAACGTAAGCGTAGCAACCCACCACGTCGAAAGCTGTCCGCTGCGAGCAGACGCCGCGATGAGCTGCCGCAGTAGTTCAATCGCGCTCTGGAACTGCTCAGGGCTCCCGTAAAGCAGCCCTGCATCGGCCCTTCCGACCGCGTGAAGGTAAGCATTGGTAGCAGCGATCACCATCGCGTCGTCCGCGTCGAAGTCATCCTCTGGATTCGACAGGCGTGCCGCGATTTGATCGTCGCTTCTCGTTACGGCGGAAGCCCAGCCGATCACCTGTTCCCTCAGGATGGCCATATCCTTCCGCAAAATCAATGCGAGACAGCGTTCCTGGGTAGATAAGTTTGCTTCAAGCGCAGGTATGGGAAGCATGGAGTATGACCGGGCCGCATAACCTGCGAGATGAAACGCTGTCGCGCTCACAACGAGATGGCGGCCTCGATCCCGGCTCTCACCTGTGTCTCTACGCACCGCCGATTCGATGGCCTCGGCTGCTACGCGAAACGCATCCGAGGTCTGGAAAACGGCACCTTGTTCCCGCGTCCTATTGGCATCGCGCAGTTCCAGTGCAAGCGCAAGAACGCCATAGCCGAAATCCAATAGATCGAGGGTCAGTGATGCAGTGAACTGGGGTGCACCCAGCGGCAATACCCCGTCGCGCCAGAGCAGTCCACGTGCTAATCCCCGAGCCAAGAGTCTGCCGCGAGCTGCCGGTTCGATGAGCCCGTTCAGGCGTTCGACAATTGCTGTGAGGTTATTTGCCATCGACTGTGTACACCGCCTTCATAAAGTCCGCGTATGCAGACAATTTGACGGCCGCGTGCTTTCGTTGAATGCCGAGAACTTTCGCTTTTGGGCATTTAGCGAGGGAAGGTGTCGGATCGTTGCCGCCGAGTGCGAACACCATATGGGTAAGGTTCTTGGCCGGCAGAGGATCCTTAGTTTGAAGCTCGCTCCACATCTTGCCTTCATCATCCCGGTTCTCCTCGTACAGTCGTTTGGTGATAAAGGCCAGGGTGGACGGGTTCGGGCGCCCGTCGAAACCATTAAGTCCGTTACTGGCTTCGGTGACGGCACTCTCTCCGAATTGGTTCCGGCTCTTGCATTCACACTTCAGAATTTTGCGCGGATTGCTCGTGTAGTTGAGGCCCAGCACATCGTTCCCGTGCATCGGCATCTGCCGGTCGCTCTTCCATTTCAGCTTCTTGATCGGAACAGTGAACTCCGTCTGTGAGTTCACATACTCCGTAGCCAGCAGTTCGCCAAAATCGCCGGACTGAGTGCGTTTGTTGGTCGGGAGACTGTTCTTGAGGACCTCACATGCCTTTTCATAACCGCCGAGCTTCAGGACGGTAGACTCGCCGACAAAGTGATCCGCCATGAGAGGCTTCAGAAGGTCAAGGCCGACCTGTTGACCGCCGTTCTTTTCGACAAAGTAGTCGATCCCCGTGCCAGACGGAGTTCCGGGGGATAACCACTTTGAGAACAGCGGGCTTGGCAAAGGGCTCACCTACTCGACAGCAAACATTTTGACGTATTTCCTGCTCGAAGCGACTTGTGATCGTCACGCCTGCCTTTGGTCGCCAGGGCAGCGCCCGGATTCATCTACTTTTCCTCTTCCGCTTGCGGCTCTCGCTGACGATAGCGCCTTTCTCGTTCCCGATGCGCTTCAAGAATCCGCTGCCGCCAGCTTGGCGCCGAGCAAAATCGTAAATGAATTATCTTCTGGAGTCGCGTGGCTGATAAAGACGGCTCATCGTTCGCTCATGGAGTTCCAAAGTTTGCACCTAAATGATAGCAGCGAACGATTGGCCAGGCCTTTGGCCTGAAATGACTACTGATAAGTCGGCATGGCATCCCGTTTGCCGTCACGAGAAGCGTCCCGGTGCGGATGGGACGTCCAATGCGCGTTTAGCGATACTAACGTCCGATGCCGGCTCAAATCCTTGCTCGATAAGTGGATCGGCCTGTTGTCGGCAGTTGGCCTTTCGGGGCCAAATAAGAGTTAGCTGGACACTGCCGACTAGAACGCAGGCGCCGCGGACGCTGCGTCAGGGACCTCTGAGTAGTCTCTCTGCCGGTATAAGGTGTGGGTCACAAGGAGATCCTTGTGACCCATTTACGCAGGAGAACGGTCTCCATAATCTCCAAATGGTTCGGCGACAGTAAGCCTGCCCTCAGCGATCAACCCCCGCCATGATTTTTTCGTTGTAGCGCGATCCGGACACGGCTTCAGGGCGTAATGCGGCCTCCAGGCGAGCCACGTCGTCGTCGCTGAGTTTGAGATCAAAGGCGCCGGCATTCTCCTCAAGGTAGGCGCGGCGCTTCGTACCGGGAATCGGCACGATGAAATCGCCTTTGCCCAACAGCCAGGCGAGGGCCACCTGGCTTGGCTTGGCGCCGATGGCCTCGGCGATGTTCCGCACGATCTCAACCGCTTTCCTATTGGCCTCGAAATTCTCGCCATGGAAACGGGGATCGAATTGGCGGTGGTCCTTCGCTGTATATTTCTCCACACGCCTGACACTACCCGTCAAGAACCCCCGGCCAAGCGGGCAGAAGGGAACAAGACCGATCCCGAGTTCCTGTAACACGGGAATTACCTCGCTCTCCAGATTGCGCTCCCACAGCGAATATTCGCTCTGCACCGCACTGATGGGATGGACGGCATGGGCTCGGCGAATGTTTTCAACGCCCGCTTCGGACAGACCGAAGAACCGTACTTTGCCTTCACGCACGAGATCGCCGACGGTTCCGGCGACATCCTCCATCGGCACGGCCCGGTCTACCCGATGCTGGTAGAACAGATCGATGTGATCGATGCCGAGCCGGAGAAGCGATGCGTCGGCGACCTCACGGATGTGTTCGGGCCGACTATTGGTTCCGCCGGCCGCGGCCCTCGAAAGGTCTATACCAAATTTCGTTGCGACAATGGCATTGTCCCGGCGCCCTTTGAGCGCCCGACCGAGGAGTTCCTCGTTGACATAAGGGCCGTATACCTCCGCAGTGTCGAAGAAGTTGATACCGAGATCAAGTGCGCGGTGGATCGTGGCGATCGATTCCGCCTCATTCGCTTCTTCGCCGTAATACTCGCTCATTCCCATGCAGCCGAGGCCGAGAGCCGAAACTTCCAGGCCGCTATTTCCAAGTTTGCGCTTCTGCATTGTTTCTCCTTTGGGGTGTTTCTCTCATCACCAAGGCTAAGACCAATCGTTGTGGAACCGGTATCCTGATCCTTCCGATTCATTGCCTATTCCTGTCGCTGTTTACGATTTCGTGCCGACCCATTGGTGATTCAGCGCTACTCTTGATTCACAAAGGAGCACTTCATGGTACGTGCGGGAAATCAGAAGATTACAAACAAAGAGCAGTCTCCACGCGTAGCTGAGTTGAGGGAAGAACTCCGTCTCAAGATTGCCTCCCACACTCTGAAGGCAGGAGCCCATGCAACCGCGATACTAGGCCTCACCCTATACCGCCGAACTGCACCGAGTCCTTGCTATCCCGCAATGTTTGAGCCCAGCCTCAGCGTCTTCGTTCAAGGGCGAAAGCGCATAACCCTTGCCGGAATGACGTACCTGTGCGACGAATCGACATTCGTCCTGAGTTCCGTCGATGTGCCGGTCGTCAGCCAAATCGTCGCAGCAAGCCAGCACGTGCCCTTGCTCTCGTTGCTGCTAAAACTCGATATGGCAGTAGTCCGGGAAATTCTCAGCCAGGAGGAGTTCCATGCACCTGACGGTTCATCCCAAGCTCGTGGCATCACGATTGGGAAAACGACCGTCGATCTGCTGAAGCCCTTTTGTCGGCTTATGGACCTTCTTGACGCTCCAGAAGACATACCGTTCCTTAGCAACCTGATCCAGCGTGAGATCGTGTATCGCTTACTTCGAGGACCTCACGGAGAGCGACTGCGCGCGATCGCCACGCTGGGCGATCAGAGTCACAGAACGGCGGGGGCGATCGCTTGGCTTAGGGCCAATTACACGAAACCTTTGCGTGTGGTCAAACTCGCGGAAGTTGCACGCATGGGAGTGTCAACCTTGCATCATCATTTTCGCGCGTTGACGGCGATGAGCCCACTTCAATACCAGAAACAGCTTCGATTGGTTGCCGCGCGAGAACGAATGCTCGTTGAAGGGATCGATGCCGCGAGCGCGGCGTTCGAAGTCGGCTATGAGAGCGCGAGTCAGTTCAACCGCGAGTACAAGCGCCTCTTTGGTCAACCGCCGATGAGAGACGTCAAAGTGCGTCGACTCGCCGGCTCCGCAATGGTCAGCGACTAACAACCGTGCAGACCATTTCCCTTTTTGAGGTGTCCCTCTAAAGCTTCTGGCGGATCGCCTTGTCCGACGCTTTCTTTCTTTAGTCACGCGAGTCAAGCAATCGTTCAATCTCGACGAGCGCCAAATCGCGCCAATGCACTCACCGACGCCGGATTAGTACCGATATGTCGGCTTGTCGGAAACGATCTCCGCACTTGGCATCATTCTGGGCGGATTACGGGCAACCCTTCCGTAATCCGGTAATGTAAGGTCAGCCGACAACTCGACCGGGAATCGTATCGGATCCGCTACGTCCCCGTGTGATATGCCTTGGCAGCGAGTGGTAGGATGAATGTGGTAACAAGTTTTGTCTGACCTCACAACAAGTGAACCGATAGTCTTTCTGGAAGAACCTCCAATCCCCCTCTTCGTTCATGGGTTCGATCACTGTGGTACTGCCGGGCGCCCCGGTTTTCCCATGGCCGCGAACGCGTTTTGCCCAATGGCTGCATGCAGATCATCCTCAATTTGTCCCGCAGCTATCTCACCGACTGCGGAGAGGACGGAAAAGCGAGCAGGCGCCTTCCACGAGCCATCATCGTAGGTACGCGGGCACGATTTGGGGTAGTGGATACAGCGGACATGGAGGAGATGGTCGGGATTTTGATCGAGCCTGGAGGTTTTGCGGGGCTGTTCCGCGAGCGCGCCGACCTGTTTTTTGAGCGCTCTATAGGTTTGGAAGAGGTCTGGACTGGCACGTCTCTCACGGAGAGGCTGTGCGAGGTTCCCACACCCGTCGAGAAGTTGAGGACCTTGGAAGTTCTCCTGAGCAGACGTCTTCATCTCCATCCAGGCACACGGCGTTCTGAGCTGGTCGATCACGCGATGCATCTCTTCCGGGAAAAAGGTTTCTGCGTGGCCGATTGCGCCCGATCGATAGGGGTAAGCGAGCGGCGACTCTCACAGGTGTTTCGAGAACAGGTCGGTATGAGCCCCAAAACGTGGTGCCGCATACGCCGCTTTCAGACCGCCGTGCGAGCTTTGCACGACGGGGTGGACGTACCTTGGACGGAGCTGGCACTCCGCTGTGGATACTACGACCAATCGCATTTTTCCAATGATTTCCGTGCGTTTTCCGGTATCAACCCCACCACCTATTCCGCACTCCGCGGACCTTGGCAAAATCACGTGCCCATCGTTTAGTTCCGAATTCTCCAAGCATCACGCCGCATCCGGTGACAGAATGATGGACATGACCACCTGTGCGAAGAACTGCAAATCAACCGTAATTCCTGGGCTCCGCTACCGAAATGCCATGGCAATGATCGATTGGCTGTGCCGGGCCTTCGGGTTTGAGAAGCAGGCCGTTTATGCCGGGCCCGACGGTGTGGTAATGCATTCCCAGCTGACTTTCGGAAACGGCATGATCATGGTCGGCTCGGTCATTAGTGGGACGCCGGTGTCGAAGCTGCTGAAGCAACCGGATGAGATCGGTGGAGCAGAGACCCAAACTCCTTATCTTGTCGTGTCCGACATCGAGGCGATCTATGCCAGCGCCAAGAATGCCGGTGCCAAGATGGTGATCGAGCTTGCTGAAAAAGAGCATGGCGGCAAAGCATTCTCCTGCAGCGATCCCGAGGGACACGTTTGGAATTTTGGAAACTTCGACCCTTGGGAAGCACAACCGGCGTGAACCCGATGATTGTCGTTCGGGACGCATGAACTCCGTCGGGCAAAAAATCAATACTTTGCGGTGATAGAAAGGAAACTTCCATGACACTCAACCACCGGAAATTCGAAGTCTGGAAATCTAAAGGATGGACTGTTTGCGCCATCGCCCTGGTGTCTTTTGCCGCTGGATCGCTCATTACTGCCCGCCTGATGCACTTGAATCAAGTGAGGGCCGATAGCAATCGCGTCTTCGAGCTTCTTGTTTATCATGCCGTGCCGGGCAAACTGCCGGCGCTGGAGTCACGGTTTCGCGACACGAATTCAAAGATACTCGCCAAACACGATCTGAAGGCTGTGGGTTACTGGGTGCCCGAGGATACTCCCGCTTGGGACAACACATTCGTCTATATCTTGGCTCATCCCAGCCGGGAGGAAGCTAAAAAGAACTGGGATGCGCTGCTGGCCGACCCGGAGTTTCAAGAGGTGATCAAATCCGAGCAGGCCAACAAGCTGGTAGAAAAAATAGACACGACAAATATGCGCCCGACGGATTTTTCGCCCATGAAGTAGTGCCGGACTTGACAGGATTCGATTGCCACGACAGTCGCGGACGGAACTCTGATTCGCAGGTGGCTTTATCGGCCGGAGGGCGCTCAATGCGATCGGTTTGGGAGAACTATGGGAACCGCTGTAACCCGACGCCAAACTGGGATAAGCCGCCACCAGAGGAACGACCACTTCGACAATCTTTTTTTCTCCGGCATGGCCGTGGTGATTCTCGCCTCGGTCTTTGTGGGTTTCGCACGCAGCTATTATCTGGCTGGGGTGTTCAAAGCTCCGCTGCCCAACCTGCTGGTTCATACCCATGGCGCGGTGTTTTCCTGCTGGGTACTTTTGTTGATCGTGCAAACCTCGCTGGTCGCCGCCGGCCGCGTTGATCTGCATCGCCGCCTGGGTCTGCTGGGCTTCGGTTTGGCAAGCCTGATGGTCATCCTCGGCCTGCTGGCAGCCGCCGATTCCCTGGGCAGGCACTTCGCCCCCGGCGAAGCGGGATCGGGCGTAAGAGCGTTTTCCACGGTCACCCTCACGACCATGCTGGCCTTCTCGACGCTGATTTATTTCGCCTTCCGCAACCGCTGTGATCCTGCCGCGCACAAGCGGTTCATCCTGATCGCCACCATTGCAATTCTGGATGCGGCCTTCGTGCGCTGGCCCGTTCCCGCCCAGTGGTGGGGTCTCCGTGCGGCATCGGTCCTATGCACCGTCCCCCTGCTGCTATTGATAATGAGCTACGACTACTGGTCCACACGAAAAGTCCATCGCGCGACGATCGGGGCCAGCGTATTCGTGGTCGTACTGCAGCAGTTGCGGGATCCAATCGGGCACTCCGCTCCCTGGCAAGCTTTCGCCCTGTGGGTGCAAATTCATGCGCGCTCTTTACACATTTAAAGGAGGCTCCATGTCCAAGCTGTGTTCTCGGTTGCTTGTCGCGATTCTCATCGCCTCCGCCCGGAGTTCTTCGTTCCCAACGGCTGGAATCCGGTTGATGTGCGCTTCGCCACTCAAAACGGCGGCACGCCTCAAGTGCCTATCGTTCGGCATGCGGCTGCTGTCTCTGTCACCGCAGTCGAACGGACGCTTGGGCTCGCGCCCGCGGTCCGGCATCTGCCTCTTCGCCAAACTATAAACCCTAGTCGGCTTCGGGTGGATGGCAGGTTGGGGGCTGGTGATGTTGACCACCTACATCGCGGTCTGGTTTGTGCGGCAATACCGGAGATCGCGCGTATCGCCTCGAAGTTGATCGAGCCGAGGCGACGAGGAAGAAGAGTAGACGCTTGTGAAGGAATTCACGAACAGCGTGGAATCGGGAATGGCAGCGCCGGAAGCTGGTCACTTTGAAACGGGAAACGGCAACGCGAATTGGCGGCAGAGCAAATGTCGGCTGTCCGAACGGATGTCACGAAGTGATGAAGCAATAGTGTCCGACCGCTTCCCCTTGCTTTAGAGCACACCAGCAGCAGATGTGGTAACTCGGGTGGATTAATTGTTGACGCTGGAGATTTATCACCAACCATCCTCTTGAGCAACTGCCAACCTCATGACTTTCATTGACTTGCCCTCGCATCGTGCCTACCATTGTGCGATTCCATGATCGGCCAAACCATCTTGCACTACCGCATCGTCGAGAAGCTCGGCGGCGGCGAGATGGGGTTCTGCTTCGAAAGGAAAAATCATGAAGAAAGTATTATTGCTGGTCTGTACCTTAGTTATTCGGGATTCCGGCCTTCGCGCAATCGCTCACGCCCGCTGAGCGCGAAAAAGGTGTGCAGTATCTCCTTTCACGGCCGCGACCCCTCCGTCGCGGGTTTGTTGAGAACATTGCGGCGATCTGGTAGTCGCGCGGCGAACCCCCAGACTGGATAGTCCACTGAACTTCGGAACGATCATTTCGGCGTCAAGCTAAGGAGGTCAACATCAATGGCACGCTTGCACCTAACCCTACCGATGCTGTGCATCTTGTCCTTCAGCGGATGCTCTCATTCGCGATTTGATCCAGCGGTTGAGGGTCAAAAACTCCTGCAACGGGATGCCGAGTGGTCCCAAGCGGCATCTGAAGGGAAGGACATCGAGAAAATTCTCTCGTATTGGTCTGACGATGCGCAGGTATTCGAGCCAGGACAGCCGGTTTACCAAGGCAAAGCAGCGATCCGCAAATTCGTAGCCAACAGTTTGAAGACTCCGGGCTTCAATATCCGTTGGGTATCGCACGCGCCGGTCTTTTCCCCCGACGGGAAAATGGCCTACATGCCGGGGGCGGACGTGCTGACGATGCCAGACGCAAAAGGGGCGCTGATGACGGTGCACATGCGAGGCATATCCATCTGGCGTCACGATGCGGATGACGAATGGCGCTGCGTTGTAGACATCGCCAACGAAGGACCGCCCGCCTGATTCCCAACGGCACTTCATAAAGCCATCGCACAACTAAGCATTGGAATCCGGCTGGGGAGAATCTCTCCCCGGTCTCTCTTTTGGCGGTTACGGCGCCCCACGCTTAATTCGATATGCCGTTTTCACTGAGAGATCTGTGTGGGTTGTTGGTGGTTGACGGGCAAACAGGAAGTTATCCCTGGCGGCGTCTAGAGTTTTCCGCCGTTCCACAGCTGTCCCCGCCAAATAAGGCCAGGGCGAGCGGGGCGAACCCAAGCGGAAATCGGCTCTTAGGCCCGGTGGTCAAAAAGGGTGTTTCCGCAGCAGCCACAAGTGGATGATTCGATTGATCGAGGAATTTCGGTTCGGGGTGGTCACGCGGGTATACCTTTTGAACACGCGAGTCTGTACCAGAATCCTTACCCGTCTGCAGATTTGGGGGCGCCGACGACACATAAGATTAGGGACGCCTTCAGGGGTCTTCGGTGGAGTTGAGGCTTTCATCTTCTATCGGCTGGTCCGCCGCATCCAGACCGAGTTTTCGAATCTTTTCATAAAGCAGCCGCCGGTGAACGCCAAGTCGACGAGCAGCTTCCGCTTTGTTGCCGTCGCTTTGCTTCAGAGCTTGGGAAATCCGAAACTTCTCCCATTCGGCGACCGAATCATGTAAAGGAAGTCGTGCTAAGGTTTCCATCCACGGCCCGTTTGTTTGAACAGACTGTTGCTCGAATTGCAGATGCTCGACCAGGATCACACGTCCGTTGGCCTGCAACATAGCCCGCTCGACGATATGTTCAAGCTCACGCACGTTTCCAGGGTACGAATACTGTTGCAGCGCGATCAGTGCCTCTTCTGAAAACCCCGCAGTGGGCCTCCTATTCTTGGCGGCATAAACTTCACGGAAGTGTTCCGCCAAAGGAACAACGTCTGACCGCCGCTCTCGAAGAGGTGGTAGTAAAATCGTAAAAGCGTTGAGACGATAGTAGAGATCCTTGCGAAACTCACCAGCTTTAATCAGTTCACCAAGATCACCGTTAGTAGCCGCGATCGCACGAAAATTGGAGTGAATCGTGTCATTGCCGCCCACTCGCGCGAAGGTTTGTTCCTGCAGGACCCGTAAAAGTTTAGGTTGCAGGCTGACGGGTAGTTCGCCGACTTCATCCAAAAAGATCGTGCCATTATGGGCGACTTCGAACTTCCCCTCCTTTCGTGCGATCGCACCGGTGAACGCACCGCGCTCATGACCGAAAAGCTCCGACTCCAACAGTTCGTCGGGAAGAGCCGCGCAGTTCACGGTGACGATCGGTCCATTTGCGCGCGAACTATTCTGATGGATCGCTCGGGCAACGAGTTCCTTCCCTGTGCCCGATTCTCCTCGAATTAGAACAGTCGTGTCGCTGGCGGCCACGCGACCGATATCCTTAAAAACGCCCAGCATCGCACGCGACGAACCGACAATTTCGCCTTGCTCCTTTCGGGGACTCTTGAGGAGCCTCTGACGAAGTTCCTCGACTTCCTTCTGCAACCCGATATGTTGTAAGGCACGTTTTGCGGTCGTACAGATTTCGTCGAGGTCGAAGGGTTTGGAGATGAAATCATAGGCGCCAAGTTGGATGGCTTTGATGGCGTTTCCACTGGTGCCGTACGCCGTCATAATAATGACCGGCGGGTTTCGGATCTCCTCCTGCCGCTGTAGCGCCTGTAGAAGTTCTTCTCCTCCGCCATCAGGCATTTTCCAGTCGCAAAACACGAGGTCGGGGTTCTGTTCACCAAGCATAGCCAGAGCATCAACCGAATTCTCGGCTTCAAGGATCTCGTATCCGCGCGAGGCGAGAATTTCCGCCAGGGTGACTCGAAGGTTGCGCTCGTCGTCAACGATCAGGATTCTGGCTTTCATGCGCTTTCGATCTCTATCGTCTCGACACCTGAGCTTGGAGTTACGGGACCCGACGAAGGCAGGCGCACGGTAACAATCGTTCCTTTGACTGGCGAAGATGCGATTTCGGTTGTTCCGTCGTGAGCTTGGACGATTTCGTAAGCAATGGACAGTCCCAGCCCAATTCCCTTCGGTCGAGTAGTGAAAAAGGGATCAAATAACTTGTCGCGAATTTCTTCAGGGACACCATGGCCGTCGTCGCGACATTCGACTATGACATACCCGTTCTGATCAAGGACCCGGAGTTCGACCGTTCCCACCGGCCCCAGAGCGTCGATTGCGTTTGAGAGGATGTTGTCGAACACCTGATACATCTTGGAGCGATCCCCCCGAATGATCACTGACGCGCTAGTGGCATCAAACAGGAATCGTACCGACTCGCTTCTAACCAGCGTCGCTTTGGCGTCGACACAATCCCGTAGAAGTAAGACCAGATCGAATGGCTCGACCTTCAAATTCAGCGGCCGGGAGAAGTAAAGAAGACGTTCGACGATTCCATTCAGGCGATCAATTTCCTCCAATACCATCGAACAACTCTGCTGCACTGCGCTGTCTGAAACCGCGCGTTGGTTCATCTGGGTCCGCAAGCGGATGGTCGCTAGAGGGTTTCGAAGTTCGTGGGCAACGCCGGCAGCGACTTGTCCGAGGGCCGCGAGACGCTCTTTGTGGCGAAGTTGCTCGCGAAGACAACGCTCCTGCTCGATCTTCTGGCGCAGCGATTCGGCAAGCTGATTCACTCCTTGATAAATACGCGAGAGTTCATCGAGTCCCAAAAATGGTTTCGCTGACGAACTGAAATCCCGATCCAACTCGTGCAATCGTTCTTCGATCTGACTTACTCCCGATCCCAGATCACGCGCCACCAGAAAAGCCAGAAGCACACAAACCAGTGACAGCGCGACAAAGGCAGCAGCACCAAGACTGAGCGTCCAGTCCTGCGAACGCAAACTAGGCAGCCGTTTCATCACCCACGCGCTGCCGATGGGATTACTTTTTACGACAATAGGAACGGCCTCAAAAACGATTACGGCGCGCTCCCCCCTATATATGTAGGAAACCTCCTGATCCTGGCCAGCTGCACGGCGAGCCACATCCTCAATCATGGGGCGTTCGATCGGGGGAATGTCCCTTTTCACGCCAGGGCCTTCGTGCGTCGGGTACGCATATCCTAGAAGCCGATCCGACACCTTCGAGTAGAATCCACCTTCGGTACCCTGTTCGTTCTTGAGCACCACGGTTGTCATCAAGGAAAGTACATCGTCTGAACCTGAGGCATCAGGATTTTCAAGAGGGGGCAACTCCTGACGCCGCGCCTGAAAGTCCGCATGACTGCTGTAATCGCGAGCGATCGTAACAGCCAGAGCTGAGATGCGCCGCTGGGTGTCCCCAGTGACGGCGCTTTGCCTGTTTTGCAATATCAAGACAAATGCGAAACCACAGCCGATCAGTAAGGCAATTACTAACGACGCGAGGATTGCCACGCGCGTTCGTACGCTGCCCAGCCACCAAATTCGTTGTGTCTGCCAATTAATCATTCGAAACTGGGCCATCCGTGCCCCGAACTGGAGGCTCGCCGCGCCAGTTAGATGCTGGAAGAAGATTCACGAGGTCGGAAAGAATCGCCCGCGGCCGTGTCCTCAGACCCCTGGTACATTCTCATGCCGGTCCAGATCGTTTGCAATGCGAAGATATTCCTCTCGCGAAATCTCGCCCTTCGCGTAACGCTCCCGAAGAATCTCGAAGGCCTGAGACCGCCTTTTGTCGTACGTCTGGAAGAGGGCAGCAAACTTGGAGCGGCTGAGCCACGCTCCGGCGGCGACGATAATAGCGAAAAGAGCAATCCACTCAAATCCCGGACCTAAACCCGGCAAAGGCGGCCCCGGAGCGAGAAGACCGGGACCGCAGTTCGCGACCGTCAGCGTTAACAACACGATTGTCACGTAGGTCAAAGTGTGTCTCATATGTACTCCCGCGGTTTCCTGCTCACAGGAACGCAATTCTTTACAGACTATTTCCGCCAGGGCCGGGCGGTGGAGGTGGTGCGGTTGCGTTATCCGCGTCAGGAGGAGGCGGCGGAGGCGCTCCGGGTCCACCCGGCGGCGGAGGTGGCGGCCCAGGTCTGCCCGCGGGGCCGGCGGGGACTATACCGGAGGCAATGAGATAGCGATTCTGAAGGTGGTCTGCAGCGTGTGCGATCGCATCGGATGCACTAGCAGCAGCGGATGCTTCACGCGGACTTTGTGATAGCGAGGCCTGCGCTCGCTGTTGAAGTTGCTGGCTCAGAGTCAATAGATCGCGCACTCTGCGTGTGGTTTCAGCAGGTACAGCGTTCGAGTAACTACCTGCGCTCTGCACTTGCAAGATCGTGTTCCCGGCGCGGGCGATTTCGTCATTAGCACGAAAGGCATCTTCGGCTATACCCGGTTGGCTTGGCGGTGCAGTTATTCCAGCTGCATTTCCAGAACCGATGCTACTCATAGCCATCGTCTCTGCCGCGTGAGCCATATCATCGGCTGCGGCCGCCAGTTCACGGGCTCCGATGCAATCGAATGCCTGATACCGGCTCAGAGCTTCCTGGTAGAAGGTTTTGCCGTCCGCAATGAAATGGTTTAGCGAGATGCCGCTGGCAGTTCCTTTCGCTGCTTCCACCAGCGCGGTTGAGCGGTTGAGTGCGTCATAAGCACGCTGCATGGCATCTTGCACTTCAAGCTGGGCGTCTTGAGCAGCCATACCGGGCCCACGCGGACCCCTGCCTCTCGGACCAGCTTGTGCGAATCCGGTCGCGCATCCGGTCATGACAACGAACATAATCAGTTGTGCTAGTCGTAGTTTCACGATGAGCTCCTTGGGGTTCCGTATTTGATGTTTGCTTGTATTTCTTGAAGCACGGGGCTTGCCAGAACTGGAAATCATCGGATGCCGGGTAGAATCAGGTGCTTGCGCACGGTGTTCTCGCTTTTTTCTTCTGCGAGGTGATCCCAAAGCGAACGTTTGAGTGAGCGGAAGACGCACGCACAGGCTCTGTTGATCAATACCAAGCGTGACCGAAGATTGGCCTTGCCATGAAAAAGGGAGGGAATTGCAGGGAATCAAACAGGTTAGAACTTCACGATGAGAGTCACTCCTCGTGAATCGCGCCTAGTGAACCCGAAAACACATTTGCATCAAGATCGCCCCGCCGAGGGATGCTAATAGAGCGATCGGCATCGCCACTACTCCAACCTTGAGAAAGTCCCAGAAACTCACATCGAGCTTTTCCTTACGCAGGGCGATCAGCCATAGGATGGTCGCCAGCGAACCTGTGATGCAGAGATTTGGTCCCAGGTCGACGCCGATAAGGACCGCATCGGCGATCAAACCCTTGGCATGTGCCGCCTGCAGCGTGCTCCCGGCAATCAGGCCAAGCGGCAGATTGTTAACCAAATTGTTCGCTACACCAACCGCAAATCCCGTAATCAGTGTGCCCGTCGTCGATCCCACTGTTTGGGCCCAGGTCAACGACTCCCGAGCCTGTTGCATCGCACCAACGCTTTCCATCGCATCGACCATTACGAAGAGACCTGCTACGAGGGCTAGTGTTGCCCAGCTGATCTCACGCGCGAGTCGCAGTGGATTGCTTCGCGCCATGATCGAGACGATTGCTGTAATTGCGAGAGCAGCGAGGCAGGTGGGCAATCCCAGATCTTTGCCCAGCGTGGAGGCCGTTAACAGGACAACAACCATCGCGGCCAATCCAACCAGGACCAGAGTGCCCTCTCTTCTTAGCGGCTTGGTTTCCACCTCGCCTTCAATAGCGGTGCGAAGCTCTTTTCGAAAGAGCCAGCGCAGCACGATGAATGTCGCGGCGATCGAAAGAAGAGAAGGAACGCCATAGGACACGAGCCATCGGCCTAACGGCGGCATCTGGTTGTGGAACACGACCAGATTTGCCGGATTGGAAATTGGCAGAAGGAACGACGCCGCATTCGCGATAAAGGCGCAAACAAACAGGTAAGGCAAGGGCTGGACTTTGGCCTTGCGAACCGCCGTCAGGATTGCTGGGGTTAGAACAACTGCCGTCCCGTCATTTGACATGAAGATGGTGACGATTGTGCCTACGGCGTATACCAGCGCAAACAGCCTAGAGCAGGATCCGCGGGCACTCCGAACGGCAAGCGACGAAAGCCAATCAAAGACTCCATGCTCACGTGCGAGTTCAGAAAGTAACATCATGCCGATGAGAAAAAAGCAGACATCTAATGCTTTCGCGATGGCTCGACCCGCGAGTTGCAAAGGTACCAGCCGGAGGACAAGTAATAAGAGAACGCCGCCCGCAATCCAGTAAACCTCGGGAATATTGCGGGGACGGATTAACATCAGCACGATGCTGATACCGACGATGAGCGCGAGGAGAATGTGCGCAAGCACAGGTGAGATCATCTACCAGTTTCTCCCGCTTTCGTTCGACCCGAGCTGAGGGCCCCATGAGTCGTTGGTTTTGATTTCGGGGCCGGCAGTTGTGTCGACAGCGGCATCACAGAGAGTTTCAGGGATGGCGAACCACAGCACCGCGAAGGCGAGCAAGGCGATTCCGGATAATCCGAGAAAAGACGCTCGGTAGCCTAGATGCTGGATCAATACGCCACCGATTGTTGTGCTCAGAGCTGCGCCGACGCCAACCATTGTCGCAAGTGATCCGGCAGCCACATTGAAGTGCCCCGTACCCTGAGTTCTGTCTTTGACAACCAGGATCGAGACGATACCGAATATGGCGTTCGCGACTCCATCGAGCGTCTGAATCGCAATCAACGCTCCGACTGCGTGCGTAAGAGTGTAAAGAACTCCGCGGATGGGAAGGACTCCGAAGCCGAGCAGCAGGAGCGGTTTTCTACCTTTGGCGGCAGCTCGCCTTCCAATCCAGGCCGCGGAGATCGCGATCACGAGCTGCGTGACGATAATGCACGCGGACATAAACGGAGCGGCCGCCTTCAGATTGTCCTTCGACAGCATCTCGCCCAGTTCCGGCAACATCGCGGCGTTCGCCAAGTGAAAAAGAAAGGCCGTCGCCAAGAAATAAATGAGAATGCGGTCCTTGAGAAGAGCAGACCATCCCTCCGCCGTAATCTTGCCTTGTTTTTGGATCGCACCTCGGGCGCGAGCATAATCGATCTGCCTGGCATCTATGAAAAAGAGAGAGGCGGCAGCAGGAATGGCGAGCAATGCAGCCACTGCGAATATCGCGCGGTAGCCAAATTGGTAGCTCACGTAGGCGACAAGCAAAGCGGTGAAGACGTTCCCGGCGGCATTGAAGGCTTGATTCTTCCCGAACTGTTTGTCAAACGATGCGGCGCCAACAATCCCGAGCGTGATTGCTGCGACTGTGGGCCCTAAGAACGGGCCTGAACTACCGATTAGGAACTGAGCGGAATAGGCTCTCCACGGGCTCAGATGCCCCATCAGCAGGAACGCCCCGGCGACCAAGAAGCCAAGATTTACCGCAAGCAAGGTTCGTTTGCGATGGACTGCGTCGATGACCGCTCCGGCTGGAGTCTGCATCGCGACCCCGACCAACCCACCGAAAGTCAGCACATAGCCCACACTGCTGGGATTCCATCCACTCGAAGCAAGATAGGCAGCCAAGAATGGACCGAGACCGGTCTGCACGTCGGCAAGAAAGAAGTTCAGCCATTCGAGCGCTCGCACACTCCTCTGTTTTCCTGGTGCCTTATCGCTCACAGAACCCTCTTGTCGTCTCGTTCAACCGATACAGCACGACGGTCGCCATTTGCAAACAGGCTGGTATTTCAACAAATCTGACGGCGTGCGTTGTTACCAAAACGCTCACCTTCCGTTCGCTTTGTGACCGTCGCGTATCAGAGTGTGTGCCAGGAAGAAATAGCGAACTCCCATCGAGCTTTTGTGGAGGGTGATCACCGTCGAGAGAAGCGATCAGCGCTGCAAGTGATAGTGCGGTAGAGGTACGCCAATCCTCTGAGCAAAAGTGATCGATGCCGGATAGGGGGAAAGGGTCCAGGCTCCATTGATCTGATCATTACGCCCGTCTAAACTCTGAGTCTGAATGAGCGAGAAAAATATCCCGTCGAACGAGCGCAGACTCAGGGTCATCAAATGGCTCAGTTCAACCCCAGTCATTGCTGCATGCACATATTGCAACCGGGAGTTCAAAGCGCCGATGAGTGCTCTCAGTCGGACAGTCGATGCCCAGGCCAACCTTCAGCAGCAATTTGACAGACACAAATGCCAGGTTGCGGATGTGACATGAAATTCGCGGCGTTGGGCGACATGGCCGGATATCAATCACACGTCAAGTCGAACCGGGTGATTTACGCCTAGCTCACCCTTTGTGCGTAAGTCTCAGGGAGTGGCATTGCCCCCAGAACTGAGTAACCGATGGGGCGAGATCAATGCCGTTGACTTCGATGAGCATTTTTGCTGTACTTAAGGCATTAACCACGGTGAAGGAGTTCACCGCTAACCGCTGTCCCAATTCTTAGCCGGAACAGCTGATGACTCCTGACAAGCGGATTGCCTTGTCACGGAGTCATAGTGCCGGCAACGATCCGCAGAAACTAGTCGAGGTGGCGCTTCATGGAGAACGTGTGGGTAATGGCCGCTGTTTGGGTCGGCCTCGCCTTGATCGCGACGCTGGTTGCCATCTGGTTCCGGATCTCCACGGCCCTGAGTGAAATTGTTGTCGGCACTGTCGCCCAATTGGTGATCGGTGCACTTTTCGTGCATGCCGAACTTGGTGGGAAGACAAGCTGGATTAGTTTTCTCGCCGGTACCGGCGCCATCGTTCTTACGTTTTTGGCCGGGGCTGAACTCGATCCGCAGATCTTCCGGACGAAATGGAAAGAGGCGACGGTAATTGGACTCGTCGGTTTCTTTGGGCCGTTTTTTGGGTGCACGGCAATTGCCCACTACATCTTGCATTGGGCGGGCCGCGCCAGTTGGCTGGCTGGCGTCGCCCTGTCGACCACTTCTGTGGCGGTCGTCTACGCGGTGATGTTGGAACTAGGGTTCAACGTTACAGATTTTGGGAAGGCTGTGCTGGCCGCCTGCTTCGTTAACGATCTGGGAACAGTGATTGCTCTGGGGCTGATCTTCTCGCCATTTACCCTGAAAACTTTGACCTTTATAGGCGTCAGTGTTGTGGTCTTCGCCATCCTTCCCTTTCTCACACCTCGATTTTTCAGGAAATACGGAGGACGTGTTTCCGAGCTAGAGGCCAAGTACATACTCTTCCTGCTGTTCGCGATGGGGGGATTGGCGGTGTGGTCCGGCAGCGAAGCGGTCCTGCCAGCCTACATCATCGGCATGGTGCTGGCTGGAACCGTTGGAAAGGACCACAGTCTGATAAGGCGTCTGCGCACTTTGACGTTCGGATTACTGACGCCGTTTTACTTCATTCGGGCGGGATCGTTTGTATCCGTGCCTGCATTAATTGCGGCCCCGCTCACGTTCACTGTGTTGTTTTTTGCCAAGATGCTGTCGAAGGTAATTCCTCTGTACCCCACGGTGAAGGCTTTTAACTATCAGAAGGAAGAAGGGCTGTACTTCACGCTAATGATGTCGACGGGTCTGACGTTTGGGACTATTTCCGCGCTGTTCGGGCTGAATCACGGTGTCATCAGCCAGGCGCAATATTCATATTTGGTCGCCACGGTGATCGGGAGTGCCGTGATACCGACCATGATCGCCAACGCCTGGTTCATGCCGAGGCACCTGCTCGCCACTAGGGCGAAGGAAAAGTCAGCGTTACCTCAACCGGTCAGCGAAAACGCAAACTAGGAGGGAGCATGACAGGAAAACGACAGAACGCATATTTTCGGAAGTTGCTGGTCGGCTATGACGGGTCTCCCCAGTCGGAAAAGGCGGTGGATGTGGCTCTTTCGTTGGCAGAGTGTCTGGATGCAACCGTACTGATCTTTGCGGTCGCACGGCCCCCTGAACCAGCCACGTCGGTCGAATTGGAAGCGGTATTGGACAATGCGAAGGAACACTTTGAAGAAGGATTCAAGAAACTCATGGAAAAGGCCGCCGGGCGCGATCTTCACGTGAAGACCGACATGGCGGTGGGACACCCAGCAGAACAAATCATTCACCGGGCGGAGGCAGACGGCATTGACCTCATCATTTTGGGCCGACGCGGACGCTCCATGATCTCAAGGATGATGTTAGGTTCGGTCTCCGAGCGAGCCTTGAGATATGCGCACTGTCCTGTGATGGTGGTCCATTAGTTTGGGCGAGCGATATGTAGGTGCCAGTGAACGTGATGCATTGGCAAGGGAAAACAATGCCGGAATCTATATTTGGCCGTGAATACGAAAGACAGGCCGTGAGGCAGCGCCTCGCTAAGAGGCGGCCCTTCCTTATTCATGGACCCACTGGTGTTGGCAAGACTCTGCTGTTGCGCAGCTTGCTTCCGGAGTTCCCGTCAGTGCTTTACTGTGACGACTCCGCCACCATACAGATGGTGTTTCGCAGACTAGCAAGTAGCTTGCTGCGCCTCCGTAGCCCACGTGCGCGGAGCGCCTTTCGGAACGAGGAGGCCATCAAGACGAAATCGGCCGTCTCCTTGAAAGGAATTGTGATGGATGCCTTAAACGAGGGGCAATATGCGATTGTCTTGGACCACCTCGTGCATCCTTCTCACTCCTTCGCGTCAGCTGTTCGCGAAATGATGAGCTGGGGATCGACGCCCGTAAATGCGGTAGCCCTCTCAAGTCACATGGAGGACACCGGCTTTCTCCAGCCTCTTTACTCAGACCGTACCCAGAAATACGAAATCCGAAACTTTGAGAAATCGGTAGCAGAGCAGTTCGCTCGCGAGGTGGTCAGACGCACAAATCTTACGGCGTCGAACATGAATGAGTTCCTCGACAAGATCCTGCAGTTCAGCGAGGGAAACCCAGGAGCAATTGTGGCGCTGGTGGAAACGGCGAAGCACCCAAAATATCGTTCGGAAGAACACATCAAGATCAGCCCACTCTACATCGACTTTCGCATGAATTGGAGAGCAGCTGGATGATTCGCGATACATGCCTCGCAGTTGGCATAGGGCGGGTTGGTTCTTTGTAAGACGGAGCTTGGATACTACAGGTGATGTGACACGATGCCCGAAGGATCGGTAAATTCGCTCAACTCGAATCATGAGCGCCGTCTGAGCGTGACCTGCCGCTACATCGACAAGCTGCTCGCCGATATGGAGGGCATATTGAATGTTTCCTCCTCCAGGCTGGCTTTCCCGCAATACACTCCCGATCTCACTTCTGCCCAGCGGCGCGTGGTCGAGGACTACATCGGCCGTATCCGAGCGCAGCTCATTCGGGTACTAGATGGGCAAAACATCGAACGGCCGTCGGCCGATATTCCTGTGGGACGGTCTCTCCATTCGACGCTTACGTTCGTAGACATCGCGGTTGAGGAGTTGAAGCCTGAATACATGCGCGGCTACGGTGAAGTCCCACCCCAAGCCGCGGTCGAGTTGAACGGTATCGCCGGGGAACTCCAGGGTCTGGTGAGACAACTGGATCATTATCTAATGCGTGGCACGGGAGAGAACCTGCAGGAGCGGCTTGAGAGGTTGGAGCAAACGGGGGACGAGGTGCCTCTCCTTCGAAAGCTGGAGACAGTCATCACCGAACACGGGCTGGTGGAATTTCGGTCCACGTTGTCGATGATTCTCGATCGACTTGAGGACAATAGTTTCGAAATCGCCATGTTTGGTCGCGTCAGTTCCGGCAAGTCTTCATTGCTGAATGCGATCCTCGAAACCGACGTACTTCCGGTCGGGGTGACTCCCATTACTGCGGTTCCGACGCGGATTACCTATGCCGAATCGCCCTCGGTCAACGTCTGGTTTGCCAACCGCTCACCCGAGCGTTATGAAATTTCCCTACTACCAGAATTCGTCGCCGAACAGCTCAATCCGGGCAATGAGAAACACGTAACGAGAATCGTGGTCCAGCTTGGCTCACCTCGCCTTCGGGATGGCATCACTTTTGTGGATACGCCTGGACTTGGATCATTGGCCACTCGGGGAGCGGCTGAGACGCTTGCCTACCTTCCACGCTGCGACCTGGGCGTGGTTCTGATTGACGCTGGATCGACACTAACCCCGGACGATCTTCAGACCATCCAGATTCTCTATGACGCTGCGATTCCTGCGACGGTCTTGCTGAGTAAAGCCGATCTGCTCACCGCGCAAGAACGTTCGCGCGTGATCGAATATGCGAAGGACCATATCAGGAAGGAACTGAACGTTTATCTAGCGATACATGCCGTCAGCGTCGTTCGTGAAAGCAAGGAGTTGCTCACCCGCTGGTTCGCAGATGACATTGCGCCTTTGTACAGCCAACGGCAAGATCTGAAGGTCCGCTCAATCCGCCGCAAACTCGGAGGGTTGCGGCAGTCGGTAGAAATCGCCTTGCGCGGGCGGCTTCGCCGCAAGGACCAGATCCCCATCAAGAAACTTGAACAACTGCGAGTGGTCGAGGCCGAACTACGACAAGCTAGCGGACGGCTTGAAGAAATGAAAAAGACCGCGCGGCGCTCGGCGGACGAGTTGCAGCATTCGAGTTCCCGAAAAATGCTCCGGATAGCCGGAGCTCATCTGGTCGAGTCGTGGACATTGCCAGGCTCTGCCGAAAAACCCACATCCGAGATTGTGAGCAGCGCGGTAACACGAACGGTTCAGGAACAAACGGAAGCTCTGCGGCGGCAAATGGACGTACTCGCTCACAAACTTAATGAGACTCTTCAGTTGGCTGCCAAGGTTCTGGAGATAACCGACGTTCCTGCCGAAGAGGAATTCGCAAGCGTGTTGCGGGAAATGCCAGTCTTCGATTTTGGACAGCTTACCTTTCGCCTGCGACGGCCGACGCTGCTTACCTTGCTGGGGAGAAAGATGTCTGAATCGTTTGTGACCAAAAGGCTAACCAGGTTGATTGGGGCTCAGCTTAAGAGATCCTTGTCCGCGTACAGCGCGTTACTTTGCGATTGGTGCGAGAAGACGCTCGGACAGGTTCAACGCCAATTCGACGCCTATGCCAACAGCTATCGTGCTCAGGTAGAAAGGCTGGTGGGAAGCCAGGAAATGCCGACCGGTCAAGACGAAGACAGCATTCGCCGCGACTTGGAATCGCTGAAAAGCACACTAGTGGAACAAACCATGGCTTCGTGACGTGTGCGTGTAGCCGTAAATGAATGGGAAAGGAACAGAGCGACTTGCTGAAATACCTATTCGTTGGCATTGGAGGCTGTCTGGGGTCGATTCTGCGCTTTTGGCTGGGCAGTTACATCGGCAGCAAAATGGGAACTCGCTTTCCCTACGGAACGCTTGTGATCAACATTACGGGTTCGTTTCTGATTGGCTTGATCTTTGCTTTGCTGACTGTGAGAACCAACTGGAGTCCCAACTGGAGATACTTGATCCCAATTGGCTTCATCGGAGGTTACACGACTTTCTCCAGTTTCGAGTATGAGACGTTGCGGACGATCCAGGATGGCCAGATTGGCCTCGGGCTTCTCTATGTGGCAACGAGCGTGGTTATCGGATTCGTTGCGGTTTGGGGAGGCGTGATGGCAGGGAGGGCAATCGCATGAAAGCTGAGGCTGCTACACAAACAAGCGTAAGTCAGGCGCTCACCAAAGGCGCGTGTCCTATCTGTGGGATCTTGAAGGATTTCCAGTGGACTCTGGCTGCCATCGTGCGACCGCAAGCAGCTCTGCGATTGTGCAATTTTCATACTTGGTCGCTTGCTCGGTCGAGAGGCGGCTCGCTTGAACGCTCCACGCCTGGGGAGAGTGTTTCGAGCGTATTCCTGGAGATGCTAGGTGGTTCTCCCGCGGGGAAGGTCAGCAGCGATGATTGTCCGCTGTGCCACCGCGTCCGAGATGAAGAAGTGACCCGCTTGCGTGAACTGGCGCAGCAGTTCCAGCGCCCTATGTTCGTCCAATGGATGAAGACGCAGGGGAGTCTTTGCCTGGACCACGCTGGGAAACTGAAGGAATTCGTGCCTTTGCGCCTTCGAACACTCATTGACGAAGTCGTGGAACGGAATCGCTCGGAGCTTCGTGAGGAACTGGAGGCCTTTCATGAGCAACTCAAGCACGGAGTGCATGCCGGCGGCGGATTGCTGGGCCGCGTTGCGGAATTTTTGGTAGGTCAGAGGGGACTCTAATGTCAGGAGGACAATATGCTCACAGCGGGACCAGGTAAAAAGGTCGGCATTTACGTGGCCGAAGACCAGCACTATCACGGGAGCGCCGCCTATGCCGCCATTCTGGATTTTCTTTTTTTTCATGGTGTGTCTGGCGCGACGGTGACGCGCGGTATCGCGGGATTTGGCGCAGATCATCATCTTCACACGACCAGTCTTGTGGATTTGGCAGTCCATCTACCTGTGAAGATTGAGTTCATCGAAACTGCAGAAAAAGTGGAGGAGCTATTACCCAAACTTCAGGCAATGGTAGGTACGGGGCTGATTGAGATGCACGACACTACGATTGTCAAACCTGCCGAGAACAAGCAAAAGCAGGCGGAACCGGAGAAACCCGCATTAAAGCGCGAGGGCAAAGCCAAGATGATGCGGATCTACATCGGCGAAAACGACAAGTGGAATGGCAAGCCACTGCACGAAGCCATCGTCAACGGCTTGCGATCGAACGATATTGCCGGCGTCACAGTTTATCGCGGAATTCTTGGCTATGGCGCTAATCGAAGAATTCACAAAGACGCTGCGCTGAGTCTTTCTCACGATCGACCCATCCTGCTGTCAGTGGTTGACACCGAGGACAAGTTGAAGGCGTTCATGCCCATTCTCGATCAAATGGTGCAGCAGGGCCTGGTCGTGCTATCCAACGTAGACATCATCAAGTACGCGCACAACTATGAGAAAGCCGAGAGGCGGCAGGAGGCGCGGATATGAAGCTAGAAGGAAAAGCCAAGTTATTGCGCATTCACTTTGGCGAAGATGACAAGTGGCACGGCAAGCCTTTGTACGAGGCAATCGTGACCAAGTGCCGGGAACTCGATATCGCGGGCGCCTCGGTGTTTCGCGGTATCGAAGGCTACGGTGCCAGCTCGCGTATTCACAAGGCGCATCTGCTGCGGTCCTCCGACCGACCCATTATGGTGTCCGTGATCGACACCGAAGAGAACCTCAAGAAATTGCTCCCAGCTCTTGATGAAATGGTAGACGAAGGACTGATTGCAATGTCCGAGGTGGAGGTGATTCGCTATGTGCACCAGGAAGGGGTGCGTTCTCCAGCTTTGTAGCGAAGACACAGATGACAGAAACACCGATTTAAAGAGATGAAGTAATGCGGACTGACTCGAAAGAAAACCTGTTGCTGGAAAAACCTGCCACTTCGGCGCTGACATCGGGGGCGTCCGAACACCGAGCCGTGCCTGCTGGAAATTCTCACGCAGAGACATCTCTCTCGCGTCTAGCCGAATTAGCCGAGCAGTTGGACGCCAACCAGGTTGCCAGCGATGCGCGGTCTGTGGCTGAACGAGTGTCAGAAGGCCGCTTCTACGTTGCTTGTATCGGCCAGTTCAAGCGCGGCAAATCCTCTGTCCTGAATGCTCTGGTGGGCGACAACGTACTGCCCACTGGAGTTGTGCCGGTCACTGCAGTTCCAACGATCGTCCGTTACGGCCGTTCTGCAGCCGCTCGCGTGCGCTTCGAAGTCGGTGAGTGGACAGATATTCCGATTAAGGCCGTTGATGAGTATGTCTCTGAAGAGAAAAACCCCGAGAACACCAAGCATGTTGCTGCGCTGGAAATCTTTGTGCCGAGTCCGCAACTTGTGACGGGGATGTGCTTTGTGGACACGCCCGGACTGGGATCGGTGTTCACCGGCAATACAGCAACAACAAAAGCATTCATTCCTCATATTGACGCAGCGCTTGTAGTGATCGGCGCGGATCCTCCGCTGGCAGGCGAGGAACTTCTACTGGTTGAGGCGGTGGCGCGGCATGTTCAGGACTTCATTATCGTTGTAAATAAATCGGATCGGACTACGGATGAAGAACGATCGGCAGCAAAAGCCTTTGCGCGAGGGCAGCTCGACAAGCGGCTTCAACACCCC
>Ga0209420_1000154_pt1 | contig 42559 bp, 33 predicted proteins | sample BlaSpr_A8_OM1_O1_FD_187972 | JGI IMG/M metagenome (GOLD analysis project Ga0209420, IMG submission 187972) | Forest soil microbial communities from Thunder Bay, Ontario, Canada - Black Spruce, Ontario site 2_A8_OM1_O1 (SPAdes) (version 2) | ecosystem: Environmental > Terrestrial > Soil > Boreal...
GACTGTTGCTGCTGCGGTTGTTGCTGCGGGAGCGGACTCTTTGCCGGAGCGTCCGCTTTCTTGTCTCCCCACATTTACCCTCCTTGGCCCCTTTTTGCTACTGGACTATCAATGAATAAGGTCTGGTTTCTCAATGTAGTCCCACTCGATTCGTAAGCCAAATCCAAAATCGTACAGTTGTGTCTCTTGAGGTAATGCGTGCTTGTAAGCTGGGGGGATGGATATTAAGCCCGCGAATTGCAAACTGCAAGCGCGATTTGAAACTGATCAATCGCGGCTTCGTGGCAAGTAGCGCTCGCGCAGGATGGTGATATGGTGCGCCACGTGCCCGGCAATTATGTAGGCCAACGCATTCACCGTCACAGCATTTCCGCTGGCGACCCCACGGCGGGTCCAGGCTTCGAGGGGTAAATTCCAAAAGAGCGACAGGGTAGCTTCGCGAACATTCCGGAACTCCTGCGCATAACTAGCCAACGAATGTTCGTCTGCTTGAGCCGCATTCGATGCAATATTCTGATCGAAGCTCGGTAATGGATCACTGAAACCACGCGCAAACCACATCGCACGAAACAGAAACACTCGCTCCGTATCGTTCACGTGATTGATTACCTGGCGAATGCTCCATTTATCCGGGGCGTAGCGATAAAGAGATCGTTCCTCGGAGATGCCCGCAAGGAATCCGACGGTCTCATCTAACTGCGCTTTCATCACTTCAAGAATGTTGTCGCCGCTGATTCGATCAATGTAGGTGAAATAAAACGGCGCCGCTTCCGTCGGTTGAGGAAGACCCATAGAGAGAGAATTTTAGCAGACTAGTATTTACGAAGCACGCCGACAACGCGGCCCTGGATCTTCACATCGGTAGCCTGCACGATGATGGGAGACATCTGAGAATTGGCAGGTTGCAGCCTTATCTTGCCTCCAGGCTCTCGATAAAACCGTTTCACCGTCGCTTGATCTTCTCCTACTAACGCTACAACGATCTCGCCCGGGTTGGCCACTTGCGTCTGCTCCACAACAATGAAATCTCCATCCAGTATATGATCGTCGCGCATGGACTCGCCCTGCACTTGCAGAACAAACGTATTCTGCCCGCGGGCAAAGTCGGCCAGCGAAATTGTCTCGTGCTCTTCCACCGCTTCTAGAGGCCGTCCAGCAGCGATGCGTCCCGCCAGCGGCAACTCAACTACGTGGCGTTCTAGAACCTGCTCGCGGATCGGCTTGGGGAGCTGCATCACCTCGATGGACCGGCTTTGGTTGTAGCCGCGGCGAATAAAGCCCTTCTTTTCGAGGGTAGAGAGATGCTTGTGCACCGTCGCTAACGAGGTTAGCTTGAGCGAGTTCGCGATTTCCTCGAAACTCGGCGAATAGCCGTTTTTGTTGAGGAATCCGACCAGATAATCCAGCACTTCTTTCTGCCTCTTCGTCAGTGTCATGCGATCCCCCTTATGGCCGCTAGCATGGCAAGTGTGGGCGAATCAAAAGCGAAAGTCAATAGTACTTAAGGTCAGTGTACTTTTCCCCGGCGTGAAACCCGCTCCTTCCCTATAAGCTTGACAAGTTCCTCTCTACCGCTCAGCTTTCATAAGCTTGACCATGTCAATCGATTCATCCACAGCTCATCGGGACCCGCAGTCTGAATACCAGGGCCGTCTCCACGCGCTGCGAGAAGCGGAGATTGGCTACAAACAAACCTCCGCCAGGCTCGGAGTCGCAACTTTGCTTTTTCTGGCCATCTCGCTGATCTCTGCCGCGTGGCTGCTTACCTCCAGGATCAGCGCTATCTATTGGGTTCTGCTTCCTCTCGGCCTGCTCACTTTCTTCGCGATCTTTCACGAACGTGTAATTCGCACCCTGCGCCTTTGTGCACGCCGGATCGCGTTTTACGAACGCGGACTGGCGCGCCTCGGCAACAAGTGGATGGGCACAGGAGAAACTGGCGATCGCTTCTCGGACCCTGCGCATCCCTACGCCCGTGATCTGGATATCTTTGGCACCGGATCACTATTCGAATTGCTCTGCACTGCGCGGACGCGAGCGGGCGAGGAAACTTTGGCAAAGTGGCTGTTGATCCCTGCTGCGCCGCAAGAGGTTCAGCGGCGCAATGAGGCCCTCACTGAATTGAGGACCCGTGTTGACCTGCGCCAAGACCTCTCTGTCTTGGGGAAGGATTTCCGCTCCGGCGTTCAACCGCAAGCACTCGTCGCCTGGGCAGAAGATTCTCCAACACTCACTCCCGGACTGCTGCAAATAGTTTCGTCTGTGCTCGCTGTTCTCTGGATTTGCAGTTTAGTTGCCTGGTCCGTTTTTAGTATTAGATACCCTACTTTCGTGATTTCCGTCGTGAACCTGGCAGTAACGTTGAAGTTTCGCGAACGCACATCGAAGAGCGCCTCTGCAATTGAACAAGCAGCTAAAGACCTAAAATTGCTTTCGCAAGTCCTTGCGCGCGTTGAACGCGAATCTTTCGCGGCGCGGAAACTGAAGGCCCTTCACTCCATACTTCAGCGGGACGGCCTAGTCGCCTCAAGCTCTATGGCCGCCTTGGATCGTCGGGTGGATTTCCTGGTCTCGCGACGCCATCTGGCCTTGCAAGCTATCGATCCATTCGTGTTCTGGAGTTTGCAATGGACACTCAGCATCGAAGCCTGGCGACGGAAGTGCGGCACCGCTATCGGTGATTGGCTGGCAGCCTTGGGTGAAATCGAATCCCTTTTAGATCTCGCAGGCTATGCCTACGAACATCCTTTAGATGTTTTTCCAGTCTTCACCGATGAATCTCCCCTTTTCGAGGCCGAAGGCCTGGCGCATCCGCTGATCCCGGAAAACCGCGCGGTCCGAAACGATCTGACACTGGGAGGAAATCTGCGGCTCATTATTATCAGCGGCCCGAACATGGCCGGGAAGAGCACGTTCATCCGCGCGGTCGGAATCAACGCGGTTCTTGCTCAGTGCGGCGCACCAGTTCGCGCGCACAAGCTCCGGCTTTCCCCCCTCGCCGTGGGCGCTTCCGTTTGTGTACTTGATTCGCTGCAGGGCGGAATCTCCCGCTTCTACGCCGAAATCACGCGCCTGAAAGTTATCTCAGATCTGACCGATGGACCGATGCCGGTCCTTTTCTTGCTCGACGAATTGCTCCAAGGAACAAACTCGCATGACCGTCGCATCGGCGCCGAAGCTGTGGTCAGGAATTTGCTGAAGCGAGGAGCGATTGGATTGCTTACAACCCACGATCTTGCTCTCACCGATATCGCTATCGACCTGGCCTCCAGCGGCGCGAATTTTCACTTTGAGGATCACCTGGAAGATGGCCAATTGCGATTCGATCATCATTTAAGCCACGGAATCGTTCAAACCAGCAATGCGTTGCAACTGATGCGCTCGATCGGTCTCCATGTTTAAGGCTCATAGCGGGACCGCCCAATCATTCCCTCACTTTTGCGGAGATGCGCTCTTAAATCGCCGGCCTCCTACTCCTTTGCATAGGAAGGGTGATCGGCCTTTCTCACCACTAGACGATTTAGCCGGAGAATTCGTCGGACAACGTGCCATGCGGGCTGGGCATCCTACTATGTCCGAAGCGTAATGAGCGCGTCTCAAATTCCGTTTTCCTGTTACCCTCCTTGTGCTACGCTTTTCTGTGAAACAACAGGTTTCCTATTCCGCATGAACAATGTTGGCGCAAAACTAAGGTTTTCTATCTCTGCGCCTTTATAAGGATGAGGTTCTAGACTATGCCATTGACGACGATCGAGCTTCCCAAACGCAAGCGTGAGGTGATCGATGAGGCGGTAATCAGGTTTTGTGGCGATTCAGGCGACGGCATGCAGATTACCGGAAGCCAGTTCACCAACACGGTCGCCCTCTACGGCAATGACTTGGCAACTTTCCCGGACTACCCTGCCGAAATCCGCGCCCCCGCCGGAACGCTTCCCGGAGTTAGCGGTTTCCAGGTGCATTTCTCATCCAGCGATGTTTACACTCCCGGCGATTCGGTGGACGTTCTGGTAGCTATGAACCCCGCCGCCTTGAAAATGAATTTGCCCGACCTCAAGACGAATGGAATCTTGATCGTCAATCTCGATAGCTTCAAGGAAAACGATCTGCGCAAAGCGCAGATTGTGACGAACCCGCTGGAAGATCACTCCCTGGATGGTTACCGCCTGTTCGCCGTTGAACTTACGAAAATGACCCGTGCGGCCCTAAAAGACTTGGGACTCGACGCCAAGAGCATGGATCGCTGCAAGAACTTCTTCGCGCTGGGAATGTGCTACTGGCTGTACAACCGTTCCATGGAGCCCACGCATGGTTGGTTGCAGGAGAAATTCAAAAATAAGCAGCAATTAGTTCAAGCCAACAAGCTCGCTATGCAAGCGGGTTACAGCTACTGCGAAGCCACCGAAGCATTTCAAATCAGCTACGAAATTCCGCCAGCAAAACTTGCTCCAGGCGTGTACCGCAATATCAGCGGAAATGCTGCGCTGGCTTTAGGCTTCGTGGCCGCCTCGCAAAAGGCGGGCATACCGCTATTCTTGGGCTCTTACCCGATCACGCCCGCTTCGGATATTTTGCACGAACTCTCGATGTACAAAGATTTCGGCGTAATCACGTTTCAGGCTGAAGATGAAATCGCCGCCATCACTTCCGCCATCGGAGCAGCGTATGCCGGAGCTCTGGGCATCACATCGACCTCGGGTCCGGGTATGGCGCTCAAAACCGAAGCCCTGGGCCTGGCCGTAGCCGTCGAACTACCTTTGGTCATTTGCGACATTCAACGCGGCGGCCCGTCCACCGGCCTTCCCACCAAGACCGAGCAAGCAGATTTGCTGCAAGCTCTGTTTGGACGAAACTCGGAAGCTCCCATTCCAGTTCTCGCTCCCTCTTCCCCAGGCGATTGTTTTTGGATTGCTCTGGAAGCCAGCCGAATCGCGATCAAGCACATGGTTCCCGTTATCGTTTTGTCCGACGGATATCTAGCCAACGGCGCGGAGCCCTGGAAAGTTCCCACCATCGAGGAATTGCCCGAAATTCCCGTGCACTTCGAAACAAACCCGGAAGGCTTTTTGCCGTACCGTCGCGACCCAGTCACTCTTTCTCGGCCCTGGGCCATTCCGGGAACTCCCGGATTGGAACATCGCATCGGGGGAATCGAAAAACAGGATGTTACCGGCAATATCAACTATGAACCGCTAAACCATGAGCACATGGTGCGATTGCGTGCCGCAAAAGTTGAGTCCGTGGCAAACGACATCCCTCCGGTGATTCCGGAAGGGGATGAGTCAGGCGATTTGCTGATTATCGCGTGGGGCTCCACGCACGGCCCGATTACCGCCGCGTTAAATGCCCAGCGAGAGAAAGGCCGTCGCATCGGACATATCCATCTGCGTCACTTGAACCCGCTGCCGCGTGATCTCGGGGAAGTCATCAGCCGTTACAAGAAAGTGCTCGTACCAGAGATGAATATGGGCCAGCTCTCGATGATTCTTCGCGCAAAATATCTCGTAGACGCACAAGGCTATAACAAAATTCAGGGCAAGCCCTTTAAGACTTCAGAGATAGAACAAAAGATCGAAGAAATGCTTGGCTTGACTCCATCCGTAGCGGCCGAAGATGACGCCGATGAGCAGGCAGGAGAGCAACTATGACCACCGCTACATTGCCCGTGTACACAAAAAAAGATTTCCAAACTGACCAGGAAATTCGCTGGTGTCCCGGATGCGGTGATTACGCAATCCTCTCGGCCGTGCAAATGGTATTTGCTGATCTCGGCATTCCTCGCGAAAAGTTCGTAATCATTTCTGGAATTGGCTGCTCTAGCCGGTTTCCATACTACATGAACACTTTTGGCTTCCACACGATCCATGGGCGCGCGCCCGCCATCGCAACAGGCTTGAAGATCGTTCGTCCCGACCTCGAAGTATGGGTCGCCACTGGCGATGGTGATTCGCTTTCCATTGGCGGGAACCACACTATTCACATGCTTCGGCGCAACGTCGGCCTGAAAGTTCTTCTCTTCAACAACAAGATCTACGGACTCACGAAAGGTCAGTATTCGCCAACTTCCGAAGTCGGCAAGAAAACTAAATCCACCCCCTTCGGCACCACCGATCGCCCATTCAACCCAATCTCTCTTGCCATCGGATCGGAAGCTACCTTTGTCGCCCGTTCTGTGGACGTGTTTCAACAGCACCTGAAGGATGTTTTGAGGAAGGCAGCGGCGCACAAAGGTTCCGCCTACGTCGAGATTCTGCAGAATTGCAATATCTTCAATGACGGCGCGTGGGAAACCGTTACCGAAAAAGACGCGCGCAGTGAAAATATCGTTCAGCTGGAACACGGCAAGCCTCTAATTTTTGGGAAGAATCGCGACAAAGGCATTCGCCTGAACGGTCTCGACCTTGAGGTGGTTCAACTGGGCCAGGGCGTCACCGAAAAGGACCTGCTGGTCCACGACGAGAAGCATCCTCGCGCGGCATACGCTTTCCTACTTGCGCACATGGAGCAGCGTCCCGGCTTCCCTACTCCCATCGGTGTCCTACGCTCCTGGGACCAAGTCCCTCGCTATGAAGACCTGATTAACGATCAAATTCGCGAAGTCCAGGCCAAGCGCGGCAAAGGGGACTTGGCGAAACTCCTTCGTTCGGGCGACACTTGGGAACTAAAAGCGTAGTTTTGTTTCTTTTGGGTAAATTTTTTGCGTAGTCGCAGCCGCTCGTCACGAAATTAGAATTTCTTATCTGCATCGCTCGGAAATCTCATCAGATTCTCTTGACTTCTTTCACCGTTCGCTATATTACGAATCCCACTCGGTCGGTCCTCTTTCAGCTCTTGACGTCCGCCAAGTACTGGCTGTACCGCGGAGCGTGAGTAGAACACCCAGCCGAGCTCAGCGCAGATTCCAAACCAGTTTGGACGTTTCTAAAGGAGACAATCTATGAAGGACAGGAAGGCGGACGAATTTTCACAACGTCTTGGCAAGTTGTGGACTGTGCGGTTTTGCGCAGTTGTTTTGGCGACGCTAACAGCGGCCTTCTTATTGGCCGGTGGGGCGGCCGCTCAGTCAGCCGGCGGGGCGGTGGCGAGCCAAGTGATTGCAGGCAACACGCCGGGTTTTGTCGCAACGGGAAAGAATATCGGCCCGGAACCAGCATCCACAACAATTAGCGTCACCTTATGGCTCCAGCCCCACAATCGAGCCGCTCTCGATACCCTGGCAGAACAGCTCTATGACCAGAACTCGCCGAGTTATCATCAGTGGCTGAAACCGGCCCAGCTGATATCCCAATTTGCCCCGACGGAAGCGGATCTAGCCGTCGCAAAACAGTTTTTGGTCGAGCACAACCTACAAGTGACAAATGTAGGCCCTGCAAATTTCTCTATCACAGCACAAGGGACTGTGGGGGAAGTCCAAAGGGCTTTTTCCGTACAAATCGATGAGTTCACTGTCGGTTCCGAGACCCATCGCGGCAACATCAACAATCCCACCATTGAAGGTCCTGCCGCCGCCGTCGTCGCAGCAGTGCTCGGCCTGGACGACTACGCACCCACTCATCCAGTGGCACAGGTAACCAACGGGTTCAAATCCAGTACGCCAGCTGCCGCGGCCAAAAAACTCAGCGGCGTAACCTCGGATGGAATCTTCTACTCCGGACAGTGCTTTCCTGGAACCGCCACCCAAGTATTCACCACCGGCGGAGCATTGCCTTTCGGCACCTACACTGGCAATACCTACGGACAGCCGGCGAACGGCGGCGGTCTGGGGAGTTTGCCCCCCTGCGGATACGATCCAGCAGAAGTTCAAACTGCTTACAATCTTAACGGCCTTTATGGCGAGGGCTTCCACGGTGAGGGTCAGACAATCGTAATTATCGATTGGGACGGTTCTCCCTACATCACCGCGGACGCAAACGTGTTCAGCAGCCTGAACGGTTTGCCTCCTCTTACCTCGTCGAACTTCAACATTATCTACTACCCCTACAATTGCAATTGTGGTGGTATCGATCCTGAAATTAACCTGGATGTTGAGTGGTCCCACGCACTCGCGCCGGGAGCTAACATTATCTTGTTAGTCCCGCCGTCTGCTAGCTTCGCAGACATCGACAACGCGACTGTGTACGCCATCACCTACGGCCTTGGCAACGTCATCTCCGGCAGCTATGGCGCTCCAGAGTCCCTGGTACCCCCGGTGATACTCGAACAAGTTAGCTTGATTTCGGAACTCGCTGCGGTTTCCGGAATTTCCGCAAACTATGCAACCGGCGATGAAGGCGACGACACTGTCTACGGGATTCCGCCGACGATCAGCACGCCTGCCGATTCGCCGTACTCTACCGGCGTTGGCGGGGTCAGCTTGGCAACGAATTCCGACAACACCTTGGCATGGCAAAGCGGGTGGGGCACCAACATTACTGGTATTGTTGCTCCTCCGTTCGATGGCGGCTATGTCGCAGATCCTCCTTTGAATTTTGGTTTCTATTTCGGATCCGGCGGCGGCGCTAGCGGCTTCTTTTCCAAGCCGAGTTTCCAGAAAAAGGTTTCCGGAAAGTGGCGTTCACTCCCGGATATTTCTTGGCTGGCCGATCCCTACACCGGAGCAGAGATCGTATTGTTTGACGGAACGGGCGAGGCCGTGGCGGTTTACGGTGGTACCAGCTTGGCTACTCCGATGTTCTCGGCTATCTGGGCTATCGCTAACCAGGAAGCCGGTGAACCGCTCGGACAAGCGGCTCCTTACCTTTACAGCATGCCCGCAGGCACTATCACCGACGTCGTGCCGGTAAGCTCCACAACTAACCCGACGGGCATCATCCAGGACACGACCGGGTTCCACCACTACTCCGCGGCGGCCCTTGCGGCACCGTTGGACGGCACTACGAAGTTCTACAGCGGGATCTATAACAGCCCCTTTGACGACGAGTGGGATATCATCATGTTCGGTACAGACTCGTCGCTCAAAACCAAAACAGGCTGGGATAATGTCACCGGGATGGGAACTCCCAATGGACAAGCGTTTGCGGATTTCTTCGCCGCGGCGTCAACAGTCAAGAAATAACAATCAACTGCTTCTGAAAACTGAATCGGCGCCGCTGGATGATTTCGGCGGCGCCGATTTCTTTTTTGTGCTCTGCGCAAACCACGCGGATGAACTCGAAGCTATGGGTTGGTTTCAGGTTGTGCCGACGGAAATGACGAAGAATTCTTCGCCAGAGTCGTGTTCGGCTGCGACAATTTCGTTGGCATCAAAGCAAGCGCGCGATCGCGTAAGACCGCGAATTCGTTCCAATCCCGTTTGGCAACCGGATCGGACGGCGGCAAGGGAAGGCGCTCGAAGTTCAAGAATTGTCCCTGGCGCTGTATTCGGAAATCAAGATGCGGCCCGGTAGCTAGCCCGGTCATTCCAACGAGCCCAATGCTTTGTCCTTGCTCCACGTGCTGACCCGAGCGAACCAACACTCGCGATAAATGCATGTAATAAGTGGTGTATCCATTGCTGTGCTGGATCTCAACCAGATTGCCCGCCCCACCTTTTGGTCCGGCGAAAACCACGCGTCCTTCGCCAATCGTCTGTACCGGAGTGCCCGTAGGCGCGGCGTAATCAATCCCCAGATGTGGTCGGTATTCTTTCAGGATCGGATGGAAACGGTGTTCGCTGAAATGCGAAGTAATAGGCGCGGCAAACTTCAGCGGCGAATGCAAAAACGCCTTCTTCATGGACTTCCCTTCGGGAGTGAAATAAGCGGGTGCGCCTGAAACGTCATGGAAAAGCACCGCGCCATACAGATGCCCGGCGTTTTTATACTCTGCGGCGAGAATTCGTCCGTAGGAAAGAAGTTCGCCATTGGAAAGCACTTTCTTCTCGACCACCACTCGAAACGTGTCACCCGGCCGCGGATCCGTATAGAAGTCCAAATCCCACCCGAAAATCTGCGCCAGGCGCATGGCGAGCTCGGGCTTTTCGCCCGCGTTGATGACTGCTTCGAAAAGCGAGCCGTGGACTTCGCCCATCACCCCGCTGGTTTGCGTTTCTGAAGGTATGGTCTGAATTTCCGAGTGAACTTCGTTTCCTTGAGGGGCGATGGACAGCACTCGATCCGTATCGATTCTGTAGCGAACGGATCGTAGTTCCCCCAGAACCGAACGCCCCACATCCAAACGATTTCCCGCGCGCAAATGCCGCAGGTCAAATACAGACTGCGCGGAAGCGGTTAGTCGCCCAGCGGTCTCTGCATCGATGCCCACGCCACGCAGTAACATTTGAAATGGAAGTCCGGCCGGAACCAGACGTTCGCTGTAAAGAATGACCTGCTCCTGAATTCGCTGGGCTTCTCCGCGCGCGGAAGAGGCCTGCGCAAAAATTTCGCCCTCCGCCGACCTCCGGACATAATAGGACGTTGCGATAAAGACCGTGCTCAGCGCTACAAGAGCGAACCAAAAAAGAATTTTCCCAAACTTGCCCATATTTCGAAACCGCCTTAATCACCTAGGTAACGAAGCTTAGCGCAACGTTGCTCCAGCCGAAAAGGACAAATGCTCCGTTCCGGTACAGGGCAGTAAACCCTGCGGCGTGCTAAAAGTCGCGGAGTTCTGGCAGGTGTAAAAGTCTGCAACTATTGCGAACCAACTGCGGAGGTTGCGTAGGTCGGATGATGAATGGATTCAGCGAAGTAATTTCTTTCGCGCAAGCCATGATAGATTCGGCCCGCAATTTCCGACGCGTGCGGTCCACTGATAGCCCGGCTTCCGCCACGAATAAGCACTACCAACACGATCTTCGGGTGTGCTTGATCGGCATAAGAGACGAACCAACCGAGGCGGCCACCGAGCGACTCGTCGTTGCAAGTCCCGGTTTTCCCCAGCGCTTGTTCTCCGTCAGGGTCGTAGCTCTGTTTCGCCGTGCCGTACATCACTGCGGCCAGCATGCCTTCGCGCAAATCCGGCAACAGCGGACCAATATCAAGCTGCTGTTTAATGCGAGGCTGAAAATTCTGCCGATCCTGTTCGGTTCGCGGATATTGGAGATAGTACTGTGTACCGCCATTCGCCAACGTAGAAACCAACGACGCGAGCTGCAGGGGGGTGATGCGTATACCCTCGCCGAAGCTCGACATCCGAGCCACACCGCCGTACACCGGAATTCGCGCTGGGAGCAAGCCGGGTTGCTCCTCGCGTATATTGTAGCCTGCGCGTGAACCGAGCCCCAGAAGCGTCGCGTACCTTGTTACGCGTTCGAATCCCAATCGCGTACCTACCTCTTCAAAATAAGTGTTATTGGAATGCGCCATCGCCTCGGTAAGGTCCATGTAGCGCCGCCGGCCGACCTTGAGCATGGTGTCGCGAGTGATGACGCCTTCTTCCAAGCCAGCCAGAGCAATCACTGGTTTTATCGTCGAGCATGGCTCAAATCCGGAAGAAAAAGCCATTTTCTGATTGACGATTGTAAGGATTCGCCCGGTACTGGGGTCCATTGCCAAAACCGAGCCATTCGCGTGCCCTAAGGCATCCAGCGCGATTTGGCGCACGACGGGGTCGTCATATTCCACCGCGTCGCCTTTTCCCGGATCAGCGTAGCTAGGCGTGCCGCTCTTCTTATGAGTGCGCGTAGTAGGTGTAGCCCCGAACGCAACTCCCAGGGCGCCTGCTAGAAAGAGACAAAATATCGAGACCGCTTGGTAGTGGACTGGTTTGCTGCGCATTTAATTGATGTCGGCCCGTAAACGCCTCAGTTCAGGCTGTGACTCGTAGTTTAAGGAAATATTAAGGGTTTGCGCAACTGTAAAGGAGGACAGCTTTCCTGTCGAGCACGCTGGTCCAGAGTACCAGCGTTTTAGGTGACCTTCTTGGTCGTTCGATCGGGTGTTAGCGCGCCGCTCGACCTTGCGCCGCCGCTACCGCTTTCGGTGCCTGTTTCGGAGCTTCAGCGGCCGGCGCCGGCTTATCTTCAACCACAGCCAGATTGGAAGGTAACCCCAGCTGTTTTCGCAGGTCGTGTTCGATCTTCGCGCGAATATCCTTATTTTCTTTCAGGAACAGCCGCGCATTGTCGCGACCTTGCCCCAGTCGTTCGTTCTTATAAGAGATCCAGGTACCCGACTTTTCAAGCAGGCCTTTGGCTACGCCCAAATCAATCAAGTCGGCTTCGCGCGAAACTCCCTCGCCATAAATGATGTCGAACTCAGCTTCGCGGAAAGGCGCAGCTACTTTGTTTTTTACGATCTTGGCACGAGTGCGCGACCCTACCACGCGATCTCCTTCCTTGATCGACTGTATGCGTCGTATATCAACGCGAATTGAGGAATAGAATTTCAGCGCGCGTCCGCCGGTTGTTGTTTCCGGATTGCCGAACATCACTCCAATCTTTTCGCGAATCTGGTTGATGAATATCAGGCAAGTCTTCGATTTCGACACGATTGCTGTCAGCTTCCGCAATGCCTGCGACATTAGCCGCGCCTGTAACCCCATCTGCGCATCGCCCATATCGCCTTCCAATTCAGCGCGCGGAACCAATGCAGCAACCGAATCCACCACGATAATGTCCACCGCGTTCGAGCGAATCAGCGCTTCCGCAATTTCCAGTGCTTGCTCACCGTTATCGGGCTGCGATACCAGAAGGTTGTCAACATCCACTCCCAGTTTTCGCGCATACGAGGGATCCAGCGCATGCTCCGCGTCGATGAACGCCGCCTGTCCCCCCAGCCGCTGTGCCTCCGCAATCACGTGCAGCGTGAGCGTGGTCTTGCCGCCAGACTCCGGTCCGTACACTTCTATCACGCGCCCGCGTGGGAAACCGCCGACCCCCAGCGCAGCGTCAATTGAAATGGATCCTGTCGGAATTACGTTCACCGGCACCAACACATCCTTGTTCCCAAGGCGCATGATCGAACCCTTGCCATATTGTTTCTCAATCTGCGAAATGGCCAGATCCAGATTCTTGGTTTTTTCGTCGTTCATGTAGTCCTCGAGAGGGATTTTGTTTTTAATTCTTTCCTGGGAGCAGAGGCGCGCTAAGTGTACTACCAAGTATCCCTACCCCAAAATTGTGCTTTCTGAAGCACATCATAGCACTAGGCGAATAAAAAGCAAAAGGTCTTTTTGGGGGGGGTAATTACCCATTAAAAGTATGGAGGCCCATACAGGTAGAAGGAGACCAAGGAGAGGCCGATAAAGAAAAGGCCGAGGATAAGGCATGTGACAACATCCCTCCGAAAACGTTTTGGCTCCTCATCGCGGGACACAAGACCGCGGTAGCGTTCCGGGATTTTCCCGGTAAGCATGGCGACCGCCACAATAAGCAATAACACGAGCCCAATGTACATGCTGACGTACCGACGGCTCGTCAGGTATGAAAGCCAATAGCCCTTGTTCCCCATGTTTTAACCGTCAAACTGAGACGCTACCCGAAATCTCCCATCCTTGAAAAAATAATTTGGATTCAAGATACTTGTATGAAATGGGACGATCGGAAATACAACCGTCATCCCGAAGCACAATAGTTGCAGATTCCACTAGGTTGGGACGCTGGGGCCTGAATCCGGCATGCATGATTGGCGGTCTTCTCAGGCCGGGTCTTGGGCCGCGCAAAACTATTGATCGAGTTTGCTGGTGTGAGCCAGCGTAGCGTAGATTTGGCGCATGAAGTCGTGGCCGTCGGGAACCGCATGCGGGGCGAACCACGGTTTCCATATCGCAGGCAAGCCCCCATCCGCCACTTCCTTCTCGCTTTTCCCTGCCGCCATTTGCTGGCGCACAAGCGCGATAGTTTGGTTCAAAAGCGGGAGATATTCCGCAAGCTCGCGGCGATTTGACATTTCGCTGTGACCGGTGATGATCACTGTATCGTCGTTGATCCGTTCAAGAACTGCCGAAAGAGAACGCGCGATTCCCTCCATATCAGCACCGCCCGCGTAACTGCCCTTTCCATCGTAAATGTCGCCAACATCCACCGCATTCGCGCGCGCGAAATAAACCACCGAGTCGGTATCCGTGTGCCCGTTGGCGTAATGATCCATTTCAATGTCTTCGCCCGCAAAGTGAATCGTAACGATGTCTCGAAACGTGATGCGCGGCCACGCGCGCTCCGGATACGGACCAATGGGCGTCGCTGACCAAAACGGAGTCTGCTTGGTCATCAGGCGCTTTCGCACGTTTTCCTGGGCCACGATCACTGCATCCGGCCCGTAAATTTCGTTGCCACCCACGTGATCGTAGTGCCAATGTGTGTTCAAAAGAAACTTTACCGGCCGTTTTCCCAAATCATCCAGCGCCTTTTGTATTGCCGGGTTCGCTGCAGGCTCCGGATGATCCACCAGCAAATAACCTTCCGGTCCAGCGAGCACCACGATGTTATTCAGATCTTGCGGCGTGCGAATTTGTAGGACGGTGACGTTATCGCGTACAGGAAGAACCTTGGTGACACCTTTCGTAAAGTCGGTTGTGCCCACTTGAAACGCAGATACCGGGCCGCACGCATACAGCAATGCGAGTAGCAACCCTGCGCCATGAATATTTTTCATTAGGGCTCCCATGGCATGACTCATCCAGGCACCCACAATCCCTGGCCCTTAGACGCGCAGAAATCTGAGTTGTGAGCGTAAGCCAGCGAGGCGGGAGAAACGATGGACTATGAATACTTGTAAAAACCGCGTCCGGATTTGCGACCGAGCCATCCGGCGGCCACATATTTCTTCAGCAGCGGACAGGCGCGATACTTCGGATCGCCAAATCCTTTCGAGAGCACTTCGAGAATATCGATGCAGACATCCAGCCCAATAAAATCGGCCAATTCCAGCGGTCCCATGGGATGGTTCATCCCCAACTTCATCACCGCATCCACCGCTTCCGGAGTCGCCACACCTTCCATCACGCAAAACGCCGCCTCATTAATCAGCGGCATCAGCACGCGATTCGAGACGAAGCCCGGCGCGTCGTTCACCGCCACAGGCTTCTTTTCGAGCTTTCCGCAAAGCGCCATTGTGGTCTGAAAAGTTTCGTCGCTGGTAGCCAATCCGCGGATCACTTCCACCAGCACCATCAGCGGCACCGGATTCATAAAGTGCATGCCAATGAAAAGCTCCGGCCGGCTGGTTTGCGCAGCAAGCTGCGTAATCGAAATGGAAGACGTGTTGCTAGCCAAAATCACGCCTGGCTTCAGCACCGCATCCACATCCTTCAGCACCCGCAATTTCAGCTCCAGCTGTTCCGGAACTGCTTCCACGGCGAAATCCGCGGCAGCAAGCGCGCCCACCTCGGTCGTCGGCTCGATCCGCTCCCACACAGCCGGCTTGTCGGCTTCCGAAATTTTCCCGCGTTTCACTTCACGATCGAGATTTTTGCCAATCGTTTCAAGCCCGCGATCGAGAAAGCGCTTCTCCACATCGCGCAGAATCACACGATACCCCGCCCGCGCAAACACATGCGCAATTCCATTCCCCATCGTGCCGGCGCCCAACACGCCCACAGTTTTTACATTGTCCGCTAACATAGGAGTCCGATCATAACGGAAGCCAAGCACCTAAGGAAAGCGAACCATTCGCGATTGGGCTACCACGCGGGCTACCCCAGCGTCGCATTTCGATGGAAGCAAAACATGGCCGTAGGCTTGCGAGGTTCAAGCGGCCTAGGGATTATTCCGATAGTTTGCTCGCGAGCGCTTCTCGAATCGCTTTTTCTGCCCGCGCCACATCATCTCGCCGCACAAAAATTCCATAACGCGGCTGAAAAGCAGTGAGATAAGGAAGATTATCGTGCTCGGTGATTTGATAGCTCTGAATTTCGTTAGCTTTCAAAGCGGCTAACGCGCGGCTGAAATCAATCGGATCGTTACCTCGCCACGCGATCGCGGGACCCACTGGTTGATCCGGCCGCTCCACGGTATGGAGCGAACCGACCAGGGGAAGATTGCAATCTGGACAATGTGTTATTCCATCTCGGTACTCGGATTTGCAGCGTGAGCAAAACACAATCCTCCCCATAGCTCTCCATCGAAGAGCTAGGTCGAACTAAATTGTCGTATCAACTCCGAAATACGTGCGAGATGAAAATCATCATGCTCGGCCTGAAAATAAATCATATCCACAACTCGCATGGGCTTGTTCAACCGTGGATGCATGGCGCTGCGAGAAAAATAAGAAGAATCGTACTCTCTGAGACGTTGCACGTTGCCCGCACGCGCCGACCGGAATTCCTTCACGATATTCTCAATCGGTCGTTTGTTATACAGAGCTTCGTGAGTCTTACGGTTCGTCATGTCGGCCGGGCGCAACGACCGAAGATTGGCATCGTAATCGTCCAGACGCCAGGCGAAGAGCTCTTCGAGGTCCAAAAGATGTCCGACGTTCTCCTGAATCGACCAACTACCACCATCTTGCCGCGCCACGATGGCAGACGGTAGGTTTGTTATGCGCTCCTCGATGCGCGCCGGGGTTCCTCTGAAGCGCTCGGTCAGCTCAGGATAAAGCTCGGCCGGGAAAGCAAAATCGAACTTTCGATCGATCCATTTGATTCGCGCCAAATTAGTAACGCTCAATGGCCAGAGCCACAGCGTTGCCCCCGCCCAGGCACAGAGCCGCAATTCCGCGCTTCAAATTTCGACGCTGCAATTCATAAAGCAGAGTGATCAGAACGCGCGCCCCGGACGCGCCAATGGGATGCCCCAGCGCCACCGCTCCGCCATTCACATTTACTTTTTCAGGATTCAGTTTCAGCACCCGCGTCACAGCGATAGCAGCCACGGCGAACGCTTCGTTCAATTCATAGAGGTCCACATCCTTGTCGCGATCCCAACCTGTTTTCTTCAGCAGCTTTTCCACCGCGTCCACCGGCGCCATCATCACCCATTTCGGTTCGACGCCGCTTACCGCCTGAGCCACAATTCGCGCCATGGGCGTCTTCCCTAAACGAGCCGCGTTCTTTTCACTGGTAACAATCACCGCCGCCGCACCGTCATTCGTCCCCGGAGCATTACCCGCTGTCACTGTGCCGTCCTTCTTAAACGCTGGCTTGAGTTTCGCAAGGGCCTCCAGCGAAGTATCTTCACGCGGCGATTCATCCGTCTTGATTATGACGGGCTCGCCTTTCTTCTGCGGAATCTCCACCGGCACAATCTGCTCGCCGAAAAAACATGATTTGATCGCGCGTATTGCTTTGCGATGGCTGTCAAAAGCAAATTGGTCCTGCTCTTGTCGCCTGATGCCGTACTTTTCCGCAACCAGCTCGCCAGTAACGCCCATGTGGAAATTTTCGTAAACGTCCCACAAGCCGTCGGTGATCATCGAATCGAAAATTTCCTGGTTTCCCAGTCGAAACCCGGTGCGCGCGCCCTTCAACAGGTAGGGACAGTTCGACATCGACTCCATCCCGCCGGCCACAACCACCTCGGACTCGCCCAGTTGCACTCCCTGCGAAGCTAGCGCCACCGCTTTCAGTCCCGAGCCGCAAACTTTGTTGATCGTCATCGCAGCAACACGCGAATCCAGCCCGCCGCGCAAGGCCGCCTGCCGCGCCGGATTTTGTCCAAGCCCAGCCTGAACCACATTGCCCAGGATGGCTTCGTCCACTTGGTTCGGCTCGATTCCTGCCCGCCGCACAGCTTCAGCCACAACTTTTGAGCCAAGTTCTGGAGCCGAAAGCGGCGCCAGCCCTCCCATAAACTTCCCAATCGGCGTGCGCACAGCGCTTAAAATGACTGCTTGTTCCATCGCCTTCGCTCCTAGGTATGCAATGCGGCTGCAAATTTAAGTATATGCGTCCAGGAATTTACGGTCAAACTAGCCCGGACGCCAGCCGTCGCGCAGTTCTTCTTATAAAATATTCACCGCGCGCGCCGCGAGCAGCAAAATGATCGTCAACGAAATCAACGACTGCAGCATCATCCCCGCTTTCGCCCAGCGCGAAAGCACGGCCGTGTCCGTGGGCGAAAATGCCGTGCTGGTATTGAATGCAAGATACAGGTAATCCATGAAATGCGGTGACCACAATGGATCACCGCCATCCTCGCCCAACATTTGCGGAAAAAGAAATGAACTTTCCAAGCGTCCGCGCCTTCCCTCCCGCACGAGCGGACCGCCTCCGTCCAGCTTCCAGTACCACAAAGCAAAAACCAGCACGTTGGTGACCCAAAGCGCGACCGCCGCGCGCAACAGTGCCTGGGGCGTATTACGATGGTGTGGCAAACCTTGAATCAGAAAGGCCAGCGAAGCAATCATAGCCAGAGTAATCAAGGCATTCATCGTGAAGGTTAAAATCCGGGCTATATTGAATTCGCCGCGATGATTGGAGATGAGGAGCGGAATCGTCAGAACGAAAATGACTGCTAATAAGAGCCAGCCGGGACCCACCGAGAGCGGCTCCGGCAATGACCAGTACAAACAGCCCGCAGCCAGCATCGCCACTACGGCAGGCCAACGAGGTTCCCGCACAATCTGTTTGTTCATAGTATTCCGCTAAGTCCCGTCGGAGTTTAATACAGTTCTCGCGGCGGTGCCAAAACGATACGCGGCCGTGCCGAGTGTTGCTCAGCTAACGCCGCAGGTTTATAATTTCCGCATGAGGCTTGATCGCATGACACTCAATAGAGTATTGGCCGTGGCCACCCTGGTTTGCGGAATCGGTTTCGCGCTTTCGATGTCGGCGAAAACAGTGATCCACCTGATCGACGCTCAAGGAAAAAGCGTGGGCACCGTCATCTTATGGGAACAAAAGGGAGGCGGTGTAGGGTTGCAGGTCAACGTGGAGAATCTTCCACCAGGCGAGCACGGCATACATTTTCATCAGAACGCCAAATGCGATCCGCCCGACTTCAAATCCGCAGGCCCACATTTTAATCCCGACGGAAAGAAGCACGGGTTCGACAATCCCGAGGGTCACCACGCCGGAGACATGTCCAACCTCATGGTAGGTGCCGACGGCAAGTCGAAAATGAATCTCGCCGACCAAGACGTAAATCTCGGCGACGGTCCTCACTCGCTCTACAGCAGTGGCGGAACATCCATCATAATCCACGCTAAAGCCGACGACATGAAAACCGATCCCTCCGGCAATTCCGGCGACAGAATCGCCTGCGGGGTCATACAGAAGTAAACCTTCGCGGGTGCCTAAACATCACTTGCAGTAGAGTGCCACTGCCGGAAGTAGCACTCCGAGCAAAGCCTGCGAGCGAAGCGAACACTGCACACGACATCCATCCGGACTACTAGCTATCGCACTCAAAATACCGGATTTAGAATCTACAATGGGTGAATCCAGTTCGAGCTCGAAGCGTCCCAGTTGCTGAAACGGGAAATCCACGTTCCACGGAGGCGAAGAAAAAGCGTAACTGCGAACATCATTTCTGCGTTATTATGGTTAGCGGATGCTTCCTGCAACCTCACGTGAAAGCTCCCTAGGCCTGAACGCCCAGCAACGTCGCGCGGTCGAGCATGGTGACGGTCCGCTCCTGGTCATCGCCGGCGCCGGAACCGGCAAAACTCGCGTGATTACCGAGCGAATCCGCCACCTGCTCGAATCGAACCCAGAGCTTGCCGGCGAAAATATCCTCGGCCTGACATTCACGGACAAAGCCGCCGGCCAGATGAAATCCCGCGTTGTAAAAGCGGTTGGGGATCGCGCTGAGGGCATATGGCTCAGCACTTTTCATAGTTTCTGCCTAGAAAAAATCCTGCGCGTGGCCAATCCGGAACTAAAAATCCTGGAAGACATCGATCACTGGATTCTGCTCCGTCGCCACATGGCTGAACTTGATTTGAAACATTTCCGGCGCCTGGCAGAGCCTGGCGAGTTTCTGAACGATTTCCTTAAATTCTTCTCGCGCTGTCAAGACGAGCTCGTCACCCCCAACGATTTCCAAAATTACGTGGATAAATCGCGGCAAGCTTATCTCGCGCAGCGCGCCTCCCTCGATCCGGATGTTCGCAAACTCGAAGAAGAAGAACTCGACCGTCAGGATGAGCTCGCGCGTGTGTACCGAGTCAGCGAACGATTGTTGCGCGAACGACACCTGCTCACCTTCGGAGCGCAATTAATGCAAGCCGTGCAATTATTGCGAACGGATGCCGCGCTTTTGCAAAACCTGCGCGATCAGTTTCATTACATTCTGGTAGACGAATTCCAGGACACCAACATCGTCCAGCTTGAACTGCTCTGGCTACTCGCCGGCGAGCGACGGAATATCGTCGCCGTGGGAGACGACGATCAAGCCATCTATCGTTTTCGCGGCGCCTCCTTCGGAAGCTTCACGATTTTTCTGAAACGGTTCTGCGGAGTTACTGAAAACAATCTCACCGAAGGCGTGCGCCAGTTTATCGCGCCGCTAACGCAAAATTACCGCTCCACTACCAGAATCCTGCGTGTAGCCGGCGAAGTGATTTCCCACAACGAAAAATCGCCGCTCTTACCTCCCAAAACTTTGGTTACCGAAAACTCCGACGGCGAGAAAATTCGCGTCGCTGAATTCGTCCGCCCCGAAGAGGAAGCGCATTGGATCACATCGGAAATCGAGCGCTTGCACGTCCCCGGGAATCCGTGGCGTAACTTCGCCGTGTTATACCGCAAGCACGCGCATGTGAAGAAACTGATCGCAGTATTACAGAGTCGCAAAATACCGTTTGTGATCAAGAAGTTTTCGATTCTCACCAGCACGGTCGTTCGAGACTTGTTGGCCTACCTGCGCCTAACCGCCGTGCCTTCCGACAACGTCGCTTGCGCGCGGGTGCTGGCCGCTCCTTACTGGGAACTGCGGCCCCGTGACTTGGTGCGTCTGGCCGAGCGCGCTGAGAAAAATCGACGCCGCCCGCTGAGTGACGAAATCGACGCGGCACAGAGTGAGTTACCTTTTTCCGCGGAAGCCTCGCGCTTGCCGGAGCTAGTTAGTTTTCTGGCGCGATTCCGCCAAATGGCTCGCAAAATCCCCGCGAGCGCGTTACTGGACCAATTAATTTCCGCCTTGGAACTCGCGCCGCTTCCCTTTGAAGCCGACCGCCGTTATCTCGAACGCTTCGTGCAGTTCGTGAAGGACTGGGAACAGAAGAGCGACAAGAAACACTTGCGCGATTTCGTCGAATACCTGGAGTTCTTTTCCGAAGCCGGTGGCGACATCTGCCTGGACCAAGAGTCCGCGGACGACGCCGTCCAACTAATGACCGTACATTCCGCCAAAGGTCTCGAGTTCCCTCACGTCTTTATCATGCAGCTCAACAAGAATGATTTCCCGTCCAACGCGCGGCCGGTGAAGTTCGAGTTTCCGCCGGAGCTGATGAAGGAGGAAAGGCCCGCGGGAGATTTTCAGATTCAGGAAGAACGCCGCCTGTTTTATGTCGCGCTAACTCGCGCGCGACAGCACCTCACGCTTTCCCACCTGAACAACAAATGGAAACGTCCCTCGCCCTTCCTCGAAGATTTCTTGCGGAATGCAAAAATTCAAAAGCACGATACCGTTCAGTCTGCGCCCCAGGTCACCGTGCCGCCATCGGAAGAAGCCACCGGAGCGGCACCTGAGCCTTCCGATCCGGCACAGCTATTTTTCCCGTCCGTCGGGCGCGACGAAAACGCCCGCGCTTATTCGCGGGTGGCAGTTTGGGCCAAAGCCTACCATCCGCCGGCAGCCGAGCCTTTGCAGCTCAGCGCGTCAGCCATCGAGTGCTACTGCAAATGCCCCATGCAATATCTATTTCAAAATGTGTGGAGCATTCGCGGCGGTCCGCGCGCCACCATGACCTTCGGGAGCGTGATGCACACCACCATCAAGGAATTCGCGGGTGGCCTGGCGAGGAATGGAAGGTTCTCTTTCGAAGACGTAATGGCCGCCTACGACCGCGAATGGTATTCGCTGGGCTTTCCCGACGATTATCAGGAAGAGGAATATCGCAAAGCGGGCCGCGAGCAGCTTCAGAATTTTCACACCAGCTATATGGCTGCCCCTCCCGACTTGCTGCACCAGGAAAAATCGTTCGAACTTCACCTCCATCATGACGTGATCGTGAAGGGCCGCATGGACCAGGTGAACCGCTTAGGCTCCAAAGAAGTGGAAATCGTAGATTATAAAACCGGCAAGCCCAAGGACGCAAAAAAAGCCAAGGACAGTTTGCAACTGAGCGTTTATGCGTTAGCCGCGGAAGAAGTGTTCGAACTGAAACCAGAACGGCTGGTTTTTTACAATCTCACCACCAACGAGGCCATTGCGACCGAGCGCGACGCCAAAGCCCTGGCAAAAACCAAGCAAACTATCTACGAAGTGGCCGGCCAAATTCGCGCCAGTGAATTCCCTGCCAAACCCAGCTTCCTCTGCGTATATTGCGACTACCGGCCTCTGTGCCCCGCGCACGAGCAATTGATTTCCATTCAGCCAGCTGCGGAACAAACGAAACAGTAGCTTAACTTTCAGAATTTTTCGCGGAAATCAGCGTGGGCCTGTAAGTTGACTCTGGAAGTAACCTTGCCGCGCGCTCACATCCAGATTCGGGCGGCGAACGCGCACTTCGATGGTGTGGTAATCCTTCGTGCGGTCAGCTTCTCGCGGCGCAAAGGTGATGGTGTACTCATTGCGTGCCTGCTCGGTAATCTCCGAATAGAGCCGTTCCAAATCATTTTGTTTCGCGGCGTAGAACGTGTCCCCGCCCGTTGCGGCTGCATACTTGTCAATCTCCGCCGCCCCGTGCTGGACGATCGAGCGGCCGATCGGCGTCTGGTGCGTAACCGAGATAGCAAACACGGAAATGTCGCCGAGAAGCAGCGCGTGCAGGGTTTCGTCAAAAGAATGCTGATTGTTGTGCGTATTGCTGCCGTCCGTGATCAGGAAAATTATCTTTCGCCGGTCGCGCCCTCGTCCCTTCAACATCTGGCCCGCGGCATAAATCGCATCATCTAATGAATTATGGATTGCCGCCTTCCCGAACCCGCGGACCTGCGCGCCGCCCTGTCCCGTCGTTCCAGTCCCATCCGGCTGCGTCTGTCCGTTGATAATTGGGCCCGCCGTCGTGGGATCGTTAATAATTGTCGTGCTGTGTGAACTTAGATCCAGGCGTTTTAAGGCCGTAAATAATTTGTCGTTGCTGAAGGAAAAATCCTCCACCGTCTCCGGAAATTCCGCATAGGTCACCAGAGCTACTTCGTCACCCGGCCCGAATCCTGCCGCGATCGCATTCAGACTCTTCTTCACCTGCTCGGCTTCTTTTTCTGCCAGGTCATTGTCAATTAGAACTACCGCCGAGAGCGGATAAGGTTGCGAATCGAATAGTACGATCTGCTGCTCCACCCCATCAGAAAAAACACGAAATTCGTCGCGCTGTAAATCGCCCAGCAGTTGGCCATCCCGGTTCTTTACCGTCACCGGCACGATCACAAGTTCCGTTCTCGTGGTGATGCGATTGCGAGTTTCTCCTTGCTGCGGCGCTGCGGGCTGTTGCGGTTTTTGGGCTGCAGGGTTTTGAGGAACCGGAGTTGGTGGCGCAGGCGGAGCCGGTTGCGCAGGCGTTGCATGTGTTGGCTGCTGCGAGTCCTGCTGGATGGTACCGGGCTGAGCAGGTTGCTGCGCGTACACGGAAGGGCCAAGTAGTAATACAATGGCTAGCGTTAGAGTCGTTCGCATCATCGGCGTATCTCGATTTGCGCCTTTGATTAGGCGCCTGAAATACTAGCTGGCCTTAGGCCAGTTTCTCCATCGGCCAAGTTCTCGCGGGCAGCGTACTGGACGAACATCCGTCCGCGCCCGAAGTGCATCGTAGGTAGCGCGAATCACCTGGAGAGATTATACAATGCGGCAGACCCGCCTTGCGGCAGGCATTTTCATAGTAGCCTTCGCAGCATCCTTCGCACTAGGCAATACCGCGCCCGCTCAATCGCAGCAAGACCAGCAACAAATCCCGCAATCGCAGAAGCCCTTAACCGTGCAGACCACCTTGGTCAACGTCTTTGTCACCGTGCGCGATAAGCGCCACGAAATTGTCTCCGATCTTTCTCAAAACGATTTCAAAGTATTCGAAGACAGCCAGGAGCAGAAGATTGCTTTCTTTTCGAAAGAAGTGAATCTGCCCATCACTCTCGGACTTCTGATTGACACCAGCGGAAGCATGGAACGCGTAATCGGAGCGGAACAAGACACTGCCTCGCGTTTCCTGCGCGAAGTTATGCGCAAGAAGGACGAAGCCATGGTCATCAGCTTCGATTTTGACGTCGATTTGCTTGCTGACTTTACCGAGGACACTAACGTTCTAGAGCGCGCCATTCGCCGCACCTCGGTCAACTCTGTGGGAGGCGGAGGCGTGGTTACTCCCGGCACCATTCCGGGCGGGAACAATGCCGGCGGCACGGACCTCTACGATGCGATTTATCTCGCCTGTCATGACGAACTCGCAACCGAGGCCGGACGTAAAGCCGTGATCGTGATGAGCGATATGGAGGACACCGGCAGCAAACTTCGGTTGCAGGATGCTTCCGAAGCCTGCCAGCGAGCCGATGGCGTGATTCACGTTCTTCTGATCTCAGATCCCGGCGCGACCTTCGGCGTGGGACCGAGCGTAGCCAGAAAAATGTCAGATGATACCGGCGGCCGCGTGATCAACGTTCACAACGAGAAAACTCTCGAAAAAGCGTTCGATGAAATTTCAGAAGAGCTACGCTCTCAATATGTGATCGGCTATTACCCCACGAACGATAAGCGCGACGGAACTTTCCGGAAAATCCGTGTGGATGTAGGCCGTCCCGATGTAAAAGTCTTGGCGCGAAAAGGGTATTACGCACCGTTCAAATAATCTTAGAGTGCGGAATTAACTACTTCCCCGCAGATGCCGGAGGGGCCACCGAGTAGTAGCCTTTGCGCGTGCGAACCGCCAGGCCTTTCCGCTCGGTCTGCACTTCAATCTTTCGGTATTTACCATCGGCCGTAGGATTTTTAGGCGAATAGGCGATGAAATACTGGCTGCGCAACTCGGCTCCAATATCCACGAACGATTGCGCCAGATCTTCCACCTTATAGGGATAAAACACTCGCCCCCCGCTCTGATCGGCGAATTCCTGCAGCACTTTGTCTCCGCCTTCCACATGCATCTTGTGCGGTTTGTCGCCGCTGATGGCCAGCCAATCGGTGTTCGTGCTGACCGCGTAGATTACCGCCTCGGCCCGAATAGCCGCCTCCACCGCATCGCTCAGTGCGTGGTCGCTCAGCGTGTCATCCCCATCGCTGATCACTACCAGCACACGGCGAATCTCCGGATTGGGCCCTTTGGGCAACGGAGGACTCATCAGTTTTTCAGAGGCCCGATAGATCGCGTCGTTCAAGGCCGTGCCTCCTCCCGCGCGCTGCCTGCGAATTGCCGACGTAAGCAAGGCAAGGTCCCCGGTGTAATCTTGTATGACTTCCGGTTCGTTATCGAACGTCATCAGAAAAGCCATATCCTTATTTCGTCGAATCACGCTATCCAGAAAATCAATGGCGGCATCTTGTTCGAATGGCAAACGTGGCCGGATGCTATTCGATGTATCCAACAATACCGCTATGCGCAGAGGCAAATCGGTTTCGCGTCCGAAAAAGCGAATATCCTGCGGTGTGTTGTCTTCCAGAATCTTGAAATCGCTCTGCTCCAGATCGGTCACAAAATTGTGGCGCCGATCTGTAACCGTCGCGACCAGATGAACCAACCCTGTTGTGGACACGATGGCAGGCGTTTTGTTCTGTCCCGCTTGCGCGCTATCTTCTGGGTTCTGTCCCCTGGGAGTCGGGTTTTGCCCTTCCGGAGCCTGTGAAGCAGGCGCGCTCCAATCGGGCCGCGGAGGAGTCGGTGGAGGCGCAGCCTGCTGCGCACGCGCGCAGGTGACCGAAACACAGAAAAGCATGGCCCCCAGTAGAAAGGCATCCAATATTCTTTCGATTATCTTCATTACCGTGATTATAGAAACCCCCGCAGCGCAGCGTCAATCGCGCCAGGCGCAGCACTCGTTGCTCGACCTAATCCTTCTATGTAAGACACCAGCTCTGGGGGAAGCGGTGCCCGGCATTCCATTCTTTTTCCTGACCTCGGATGCATAAACGCAATCCGCGCGGCATGAAGGAAATTTCGTTCGAGCGCCAGCAGTGTTTTGCTCCCCACCTTTTCCTGGCGCGGAGCTCCATAAACCGTATCGCCCACAACCGGACACCCCAGCGCGGAAAAATGCACGCGGATCTGGTGTGTTCTCCCCGTATGCAAGCCCGCTTCAATCAAAGAAAAGTTGCTGAGCCGCAACCGCATTCGCCAGTCTGTACGCGCCTCACGGCCTTCTCGACGTCGCGCCGTCATCCTCGATCGCCGGCGAAGATCCCGCGCAATTGGCAACTCGATTCTCCCCGACTCGCCTTTCAGCTTCCCATGCAGCAGCGTCACATACGTTTTCTCAATGCGCCGCTCGCGAAAGTCCTCCACAAGTTTCAAGTGGGCCATATCCGTCCGTGCAATTAACAGCGCCCCAGAGGTTCCTTTATCAATCCGATGCACAATCCCGGGACGGAGAGGCCCGCCCACGGTAGACAAGCCCCTGGCGCCAAACCGGTACAGCAGCGCAGCCACTAGCGTTCCAGCATCAGCGCCCGCACCCGGATGAACGATCATCCCTGCAGGTTTATTTACCACCGCGACGTCCTGGTCTTCATACAAAATATCGAGCGGAATGTTCTCCGCTTCCACGCCCGGCGATGGCGGAGCAGGGATTTCTACGGTAACCGTTTCGCCGGCCTCTAGCCGGTAAGAAGGTTTCTTAGCCCGCCCATTCACCAGCACGCGCCCTTCATCAATCAAAGTTTGCACGTGCGTGCGGCTCATATCGCCGAGATGGTCCGCCAGAAAACGGTCCAGCCGTTGGCCTGCCGTTTCCTGGCCAACTCCGAAGGCATCGTTTCCGGAAAAGTCCCCGCCCGTTTCGAAATCTTCATGCATGTTGGGTGGACCACGCATAAACAACTTGAAGATTCAACGCAGGAGGCATTAGCGCGCGACCGTAGTGCCGGTCGCGGAAACAGAAGGACCCGGCGCATCCTTCATTCCGCGCCACCAAAGGAATGTACCGGTAAAAATCAAGGCCACACTCACGAGCTGCATCAGTGAAACCGTATCGTGGAACATCATCGTGCGCCCGGGATCGCCTCGAAAAAACTCAATGATACCTCGTTCGGCCCCGTACAGAATTAGATAGGTGCCGATGATCTGCCCGGTAAAACGTTGCCGCTTGGAGACCCCCACCAAAATAAGGAAATTCAGAAATTCAGCGGCCGCTTCATAAAGCTGCGTCGGATGTAAATGGACTCCCAGCGGAGTTCCCGCCAGCTCTGCGGCCGCCGGATTGGTAAATGTCACACCCCAGGCAACCGTAGTCGGTTTTCCGTAACAACATCCCGCGGCAAAACATCCCAGCCGGCCAATTGCGTGTCCCAGCGGCAACCCAGCCACGCAGGTGTCCAACACCGGCAGTATGGGCATCTTCTGAAAATGTGAATACAAAATCATCATCAACACTGCACCGACGATTCCGCCATAAAACGTTCCGCCAGACTGAAACGTGCTAATGCTGAAAATATCCCGCGGATTCGCCAGGTAATAATCCCAATCGCTTAGAACAAGCCAAATTTTCGCCAGAATTAAAGCGGACAACACCGTGTAGATGCCCAGGTTCCAGATTTTGTTTGGATCTAGTCCAGCGCGGGGAGCTCGCTTGCGCGCGTACCACAACCCGAACAACACGCCGGTGGCCACCAGCACACCGTAGGTGTAAATATTTATTTCGCCGAAGTGAAAAAGGATCGGGTGCATCTAGGCTTGCTCATGGCTCGGATGCCGCCAGTCGCGAAAGAGTTCCAGTATCACAAGTCCTGCGCCGGCCACAATCGCGGCGTCCGCAATATTGAACGTGTACCAGTGGTGGCTGCCAAGATAAAAGTCGATGAAATCCGTCACGCTGTGCCGCAGAACCCGGTCGAATACGTTCCCCACTGCTCCGCCCAAAATCAAGGCGAGCCCGCACTGCGCCAGCCGGCCACCCGCACGTCCGGTGGCCAGGAGCCAAGCGAGCAATGCTATAACGCCGACCGAAAATGCTATCAACAAGGGGGCCAGCCAAGGTGTGCCAGCATCTGCGAATAAACCAAAGGCCACGCCCGGATTGTTTGTGTGCACCAAATTCAGCAACCCGGGAACGATCACACGTACCGTTCCGGCCGGCGTTAATTTCTCAACGGCATATTTGCTAAACTGATCGGCCAGCAGTGCGCCTAGCGACAGAAACCCCAAAACATACCAAGCGGAACGCGACGCGGAAGAGCTCAAGCCTTCACACTCCCGCTCGCCAGCGCTGCATCTCTGTCGATTTCAGCCAGCGCAGCAACGCATCGCTCGCACAGCGTAGGATAATCCGCGCTTTCTCCGACATGTGTGGAATAGTTCCAGCAACGCTCGCACTTCGAGCCCTTGGCGCGCTCGATTCGGATTTGCAGTCCTTCCAGGCCCGTCGCCAATGCCGCTCCCTCGATGTGGCCTTCGGTGACTTCTACTTGCGAGACAATAAAAAGAGCCGGAAGCTGTGCTGAATGTTTTCGCAATAGGTCCACCAGCCCGCCGGTGGCCACCAATGTCACGCGAGCTTCCAGTCCGCCCGAGATGGTCTTCGCTGCGCGCGCCGGTTCCAGCGCTTTCAGCACTTCCTGCCGTACGGTGAGCAATCGCTCCCAATCTGCCGCGCGAGATTTGTCGAAGGCAGCCTCCAACCTCTCGGCTCGGGGAAACTCCGACATGTGCACGCTCTCCATTTTGGAGCCCGAGCCTGGCAGGTGCTTCCACACTTCTTCGGAAGTAAACACAAGAGTCGGCGCGATTAGCCTCACGATTGCGCTGGCGATACGGTAGATCGCGGTTTGCGCCGAGCGACGCCCACGGCTGTTCGGCGCGAAAGTGTATAGCCGGTCCTTCAGTACATCGAAATAGAACGCGCTCAAATCCACTGTGCAAAAATCATGCAGTGCGTGATACACGCGATGGAATTCAAAATTCGCATACCATTGACGGCATTCGCGCGCCAGTGTTCCGGTGCGGCGCAACATCCACGCGTCGATTTCCCAAAGATCGGCGTCTGCAACTGCATCCCGCGCCGGATCGAAATCGAAAAGATTGGAAAGCGCAAACCGGAACGTGTTTCGGATCTTGCGATAGGCCTCGCCCAGTTGCGTCATCATCGCATCGGAGAGCCGCACATCCGCGGTGTAATCCTGCGAGGAAACCCACACGCGCAACATGTCCGCGCCCCACTTCTCGCAGATCTCTTTCGGCTCCATGGCGTTGCCCAACGATTTCGACATCGGCCTGCCGTTTTCATCCAGCGTCCATCCGTGCGTCACCACCTGGTCGTATGGTCGTATGCCATCCACACCAATCGCAACCATCAGCGAACTCTGAAACCATCCGCGAAATTGATCCGGCCCTTCCAGATAAACATCCGCGCGCGGTTTCCCTTCTCTTTTTTGCAGAACGGCCAGATTGCTCGTTCCTGACTCGAACCACACATCCAAAATGTCGCTCTCTTTACGCCATTTTGTGCCGCCGCAAGAACCGCATTTTGTTCCGGATGGCAACAGTTCTTCAGCAGAATGCGTGTACCAGGCGTCCGCGCCTTCTCGTTCAAAAAACGGGATTACCTGCCGCAGCGCCGTAAAATCCTTCAGCATCTTCCCGCAAGAGCCGCAGTAGAAAATCACCAATGGTATTCCCCAAAAACGCTGCCGGGAAATGCACCAGTCGGGCCGGTCCTCGATCATGTTGTGGATGCGCTCTTGTCCCCACGACGGAATCCACTTCACTTTTTTGATTTCCGATAGCGCCGTGCTGCGCAACGCAGGCGCCTTCGGTGGCGGCACGGTCACGCTGCCGTTATCGAGCTGTATGAACCATTGCTCCGTAGCGCGGAAAATAACGGGTTGGTGGCAGCGCCAGCAATGCGGATAGCTGTGCGGGAATTTTTTCTCCGCCACCAGCATCTGACGCTCTTTCAGCAGCGAAATAATTGCCGGATTCGCTTCGAAAACAGTTTTGCCTTTGTACGCCGGCAGCCCTTCCACAAATCGCCCATCGTTATCGAGAGGAGCGTACGCTTCCAGGCCATATTTCTGCCCGGTCGCAAAATCCTCGGCTCCATGGCCTGGAGCGGTGTGTACGATTCCACTGCCTTGCTCCAACGTCACATAGTCCGCCAACACACCCGGCACCATCAGTTCATCCAGGAAGGGATGCCGAAATCTTACTCCTTCCAGTTCGCGTCCTTTTCCGACTTTCGTGAACGGGCTGCCAGGTTCCAGTCCAAGGACGGCCAGCAACTCCGGATCCCTCCGTCTTTCTTCGGCCAGCAGCAACTTCCCAGCTTCGGTCTCTAGCACCACGTACTCGTACTCCGGATGAAACGCAAGCGCGCGATTTGCAGGCAGCGTCCACGGGGTCGTAGTCCAAACCAGAGCGCTCACGCCGTCGCCAATACCAAGCTTTTTCGATTTCTCGTCAGCAACAACGGGAAATTTTACCCAGATCGATGGGCTCACGTGATCTTCATATTCCACTTCCGCTTCCGCCAACGCCGTGCGGTCATAAATGCACCAGTAAACAGGCTTCAGCCCGCGATACACATACCCCTTTTCTAGAAATGTGATGAACGCATCCGCAACCGTCGCTTCATAACTCGGATCCATCGTGAGGTACGGCTTTTCCCATTGCCCAAAAACGCCCAGCCGCTTGAACTCCCGCCGATGTGCATCGATGTAACCGGCCGCAAACTCCCGGCACATCCGTCGAAACTCCGCCGCAGAGACCTTATCCGTTTTCCCGCCAAGCTCTTTTTCAACTTTTGTTTCGATAGGCAAACCGTGACAATCCCAGCCCGGAACGTACGGTGTACGGAACCCAGCCATGGTCTTCGACTTCACAATCATGTCTTTTAGAATCTTGTTCAGACCGGTGCCCAGATGGATTTCCCCCGTAGGGTAGGGAGGCCCGTCGTGGAATACGAACAGCGGGGCCGCCGCTCGGGATTGCTGAATGCGATAATAAAGACGCATCTGGTCCCAAGCCGCCAGTTGTTGCGGCTCCCGCTCGGGCAGCTTTGCCTTCATGGGAAAATCTGTCTTTGGAAGATTGAGCGTGCTCTTCAGGTCGCGCGTTTTCGCCATTCTAAATAGGGGTGAAAATGCCTTTCTACTGACGCAGGCCGGGAAACTCGGAGCCTCAGTTGAGATCTGTATGTTACAATGATTTCAGAACGGTGTCAGCCGTGCCCGGCCCCAGACATCCTTTTTCGCAGAGGAGCGTCTAACAATTAGCAGGGCCGCAATGGGGAAGTCTTAGGCATAACCGATGGCAGACTATACTTCCAGACTTGACGACGCCGGTCGCTCGACCACCGAGCCGACTCTGCGCATTGGCCGCTTGCCGTCCCCCGTGCGCGGCTCGGCCCTTAAAGGTTTCTTTTCCAACGTAAGAGACTTCCTCTCCGAGCGCCCCACGAAGCTGAAAGGCGGCGAGCCGGACGTCTTCAATAACCCCGGTTTTGGAGAGAGCTTCAGAGATAATCTAAAGGAATTTTGGCGCTCCGCTCCGCGCGGCCGAGTAAATTCAGATTTGCTGGTTACTTGGAGCACCGGCTTCGGCGGGTTCTGGCAGAACCTGCGCGACATGATTTCTCCGCCGAAACTTCCTCCCCTGAAAACTACCAGCGCGCCGGTTGCTGTCCCTGAAATCTGGTCCAAAAATACTCAGTTCACGCGTGTGCAAGCTTTGTCGCTGGCCTTTCACGTAGTCGTGATCGTGCTCCTGGTTTTGCCGTTGTTGCCGGCCCTGATGTCTCCTGCAACTACGCAAGCCAAAACCATGACCGTCACCCCGCTGGACATTAGCTCACCCTATCTTCCGAAGCTGCCGCCCGGAGCAAAGAAGGCCGGGGGTGGCGGTGGCGGCGGTTCTCACGAGTTGCTCCCTGCAAGCAAAGGCAAACTGCCAAAATTCAGCTTGACTCAAATCGCTCCGCCCAAAGTGAAGCCGCCAGAGAATGCGAAATTCGCTGTCACTCCCACGGTAATCGGAATGCCCGACATGAAACTTGCCAGCCCCAATATGTCCAACTGGGGCGACCCCATGTCCAAAGTTACGAATGATTCCAACGGCCCCGGCAGCGGCAACGGCATCGGCTCAGGAAATGGCACGGGAGGGGGGAGTGGAAGCGGGGGCGGCGTGGGTCCAGGTGAAGGCGGCGGCACTGGCGGCGGCGTATTTAATGCAGGTACAGGCGGCTACGGATATCCAGCTTGCCTCTACTGCCCGAACGCGCAATTCTCTGACGAAGCCGTGAAAGCAAAATATCAGGGAACAGTTACCTTGACCATAATCGTCACTCCGGATGGACGCGCTTCAAGCGTTACGGTAGTAAAAGGTCTTGGGCTGGGCCTCGACGAAAATGCGGTCGCCGCGGTCAAAACTTGGCGTTTCAAACCGGCCGTCGGTCCGGACGGAAAGCCTGCCGCAGTACGGACGAATATCGAAGTCCAATTCCACCTTTATTGAGTGCTTCCCGTCGGCAGCAAGTTCTGGCGCTGAGACTTAGTTTCCTATCAGACGTTTACCTTAACGACCACCTCACACCCGCGCCCTTGCCATTCTGTTACGATGAACATCATGAAAATAAAAATGTGCGCTACGTTTTTTCTGCTTTTCGCGATGTTGACCGTGGGCCTGCAAGCCTCTCCGCAAACCGGCGCGATCGACTTCGTCGCCAAAGCCACGCCTTCCGGCGGCTCCGACGAGCCCGTGCGCGGAATGACTTTCTATCTGTTAAGCAAGAGCTTCGAGGAAATTGGCAAAGAAGCTGCGAGCACCTTCCCTCTTGTGGACATGGACGCTTTCATCGATAAGCTGGATGTGTCAAAGGAATTAAAAGCTTGGATGAAGAAAAACCATTGCGTGGATCTATCCAATGAGGAATTCATTAAAAAAGTCAAGACGGATGATGTCATGAACGTTTCGGAATTTTTCACTGCTTACGTGGACCGAATGTCCACCGACCAAACCGTCCCATTTCCGGAGCCGAAATACACTCCGGCAGAGAAGAAAAAGAATCCAGAGAAATATGCCCAGCACCAAAAGGAATATCACGATGCTATCCATGCCTTCTTGCTTCAATTTCCCAAGAGCACGGACGGGATGTACTTATCGCTGGAAGAAGTGAATCCCGGACACCGTTGGGAAATCTTGAATTCAGCCAATAAAGTGGAGTTGCATCGTCACACCGTCGAGCTTGCCGAATCGAAATATCTCGTAGCTCGCACGGATACCGATTTGCAAGGCCAGGGCTCGCTTCGCGGAATCGCGCCGGGTACCTATTGGCTCAGCACTCTCGATAACAACGCGCAAGCCGGCGACGCGCGGCAGCGCTGGGATGTTCAAATTACCGTGCCACCGGGAAAAACTACCTACGTCGCGCTTTCGAATATAAATGCGGTCCAGCCCCCGCATGCCACGCCTTAATTCGCGTTTGGCCACGTGACGCATAGTTCCCAAATCGTCGGCTGGATTCGCCAACTGACAGATCCCGATCCGCAGAAGCGATTGGATTCCGCGATGCGCCTGTACATGGAAGGCGGCAATCTGTGTACGCCCCTTTTGAAAAAATGGATCGCCGACCCGGAATTTCGCTCGCTCGTTCTGCCGATAAGTGTGAACTCTACGGGAGCATCTGAATTTTCTCAGCTAAACACTGTGGTGGGAATTGCGGTCCAACCGGAAACCTTACAAAAGATCCGTGAAGCAAATGATTCTCCGGCCCTCGCCGAAGTCCCGCCCGACCAAGACGCCATCGAATTCGAACTTCACTTCGAAAATCACATCGAACTCGACATCCTGACCACCCGGGAGCCCGGCGGCCAGGGCGCCATCGCTAAGTTCCTATCCAGGTTCGGCGAAGGCATTCAACAAATAGAAATTTATGTTCGCAATGTGGACCGCGCTACGGAAATTCTACGCTCGCGGTTTGGCCTAAACCCCCTCTATCCAAAAACGCGCGCCGGGGCTGGCGGCACACGCATCAACTTTTTCCTAGCATTACTGCCCGAAGGAAGCAAAGTTCTGATCGAGCTAGTCGAAGCAAAGCGAGAAGCCCCTTAGCAACCGGGCATCGAGCGGCAAAAATCTCGGCGCTTACTCTCCGCTCTGCTGCAACAGCTTAGCCACGACTGCCGTCCATCCCGTCTGATGGCTGGCACCCAACCCCGCGCCGGTGTCCCCGTGGAAATATTCGTAAAACAGAATGAAGTCCCGCCAATTGGGATCCTGTTGGAAAAGAGGAGAATCGCCGAAAACCGCCCGTCGCCCGTCTCGGCGTAGAAAAATGTGCGAAAGCCTTCGCGATATTTCGCTTGCGGAATCCCAAAGCGTCATCTGGCGCCCAGAGTTGGTGGGAAATTCCACTTTGAAATCTTCGCCGTAGTAATAGTGAACGCGCTGCAGAGCTTCGATGAGCAGAAAATTCAGCGGAAACCACACGGGCCCGCGCCAATTTGAATTGCCTCCAAAAAGATCGCTGGTCGATTCCGCCGGCTCGTAGTCCACCGAGTTCGAATGCCCATCCACGTTCAGCACAAACGGATGCTGGAGATGAAATTTAGAGAGGGCTCGAATTCCATGCGGCGATAAAAATTCGTTCTCGTCAAAAACGTAGCGGTAAATGCGCTCCAGTTTCTTTCGGTTGGCAATGGTCAACAGCAACCGGTTGCCCTGGTCCGTTCTTTGGCTCATATCCACGTGTTTGCCGACTTCCGGATTGTGGTCTAGAAACCACTGCATGCGTTTTCGGAAACTCGGCAAGCGTTCCAAAACATCCGGTTCGAAGGTTTCAACCGCAAAAAGTGGAATCAACCCAACCATCGACCGCACCTTCATCGGCAGCGGCGCCGCCTGCCCCAAATGCAAAACGTCGTAATAGAAGCCGTCCTTTTCATCCCATAGGCCCACACCTTCGCCGCCTATGTCGTTCATGGCTTCGGAGATGTAAACGAAATGTTCGAAGAACTTACTCGCAATGTCTTCATACGCGTTGTCCTCGTGCGCCAGCTCCATTGCCATCGCCAGCATGTTCAGGCAATACATGGCCATCCAGCTTGTGCCGTCGGATTGCTCAATGAAGTTGCCGGGTCCCAGCGGCTGCGAGCGATCAAAAACTCCAATGTTATCGAGCCCAAGAAACCCGCCTTCGAAAACATTCTTGCCCTCCGGGTCCTTGCGGTTAACCCACCAGGTGAAATTGAGCAGGAGTTTGTGGAACATCCGCACTAAGAACTTACGGTCTTCTTGTCCTTGTATGCGCCCTGCTATTTTATAAACGCGCCAGGCCGCCCAGGCATGCACCGGCGGATTTACGTCGGAGAAGTTCCATTCGTAGGCCGGCAATTGTCCGCTCGGGCTCATGTACCACTCGCGCATGAACAGCACGAGTTGTTCTTTCGCGAAGTCCGGATCGATCAGCGACATGGCCACACAATGAAAAGCCAGATCCCACGCCGCATACCACGGGTACTCCCACTTGTCGGGCATGGATATAACGTCGGAATTGTAGAGGTGCGTCCACTCGTGGTTCCGTCCGTTTAAGCGCTCTGGCGGGGGAGGCGGTTGCGTAGGGTCGCCGGCAAGCCAGCGGCGAACGTCGTAGTGATAAGACTGTTTTCCCCATAGTAACCCGGCGAAAGCCTGGCGCTGGACTTTGTGAGCGTCATCGCTGGCACAATGCCCCGCGCGTACTCTGTAAAAATCGTCTGCCTCTTGCAATCTCTGTTGAAAAACCTGATCGAAGGCAGGCCCGAAAAAATCTTTTCCCGATTGGTGGCCGTCGGGAGGATTCTGGTCTAGGAATCGAAGCCGAATGGTAACGCTCTGCCCCGCCGCGATTTCACCGGCGTAGTGCGCCGCCGCCTTCGTTCCAGTCATCGCCGGATTCACGACCTCGCGCTGGCCTTGAATAAGAAAACGATGGAAAGCATCCTTTACGTAAGACGATTCGTTTTTCTCATTAAATAATTTCTCTCGATTGGTTTCGTTGTCGGTGAAGAGCGGCTCAGGCGCGCCCTCCGCAATCAGCCAGCGCTTTCCGTAGTGAAATTCTTCCAGTCCGAACAATTCCGCACCTTCAAGTCCCTGCTGCCGCGACACTTTCGGTTTGTCAAATCCCTCGCCCCAATCCCAGCGATTGCGAAACCACAGGGTTGGCAGCAAATGCAAAGGCGCCGCGTCCGGGCCCCGATTCCACGCTGTAATACGGACTAAAATGTCTTCCGACGAAGCCTTGGCATATTCCACGAAAACATCGAAATACCTGTTCTCAGAAAAAACTCCCGTATCCACCAATTCGTACTCCGGTTGATTCCGATTGCGTTGTGCGTTTTCTCGTCGGAGTTGTTCGTAAGGAAATGGCGCTTGCGGATACTTGTATAAATATTTCAGGTAGGAGCTGGTAGGCGTGGCGTCCAGATAAAAATAATATTCCTTTACGTCCTCGCCATGATTCCCTTCCCGGTTGGACAGCCCGAAAAGCCTCTCCTTCAAGATCGCGTCTTTTTGGTTCCACAGCGCCAAAGCGAAACAAATGTGCTGATGCCGGTCGCAGATTCCGCCGATCCCGTCTTCGCCCCAGCGATACGCCCGCGCGTGTGCGTGATCGAACGGCAGATAGTTCCAAGCCTGCCCGTTCGCGCTATAGTCCTCGCGAACCGTCCCCCATTGCCGCTCGGACAGATACGGTCCCCAGCGCTTCCAATGAACTTCACGAGTTTCGCTCGCTTGTAGCCTCTGCTCTTCAGCAGTAGCATTGCGCCGTTTCCCTTGTCCATTCATGGACCAATGCTACCTCGACACAGTCAAAAAAATGCGAGTTTTGCTAACGGCGGTTGCCATCGAATCGTTCGCCGCTAGGACGCGACTTCAGGGACAAAAAGTCCCTGATTCTGTATTCTCTAATACTCAGTTGATGCGAAGACTTTGTAGCGCCGGGCTTTAGCCCCGGCATCTCTGTGCGTGAGTTCGCCGACATTCATAACAATCTTACAGAAGTTCACAAGCAGTCGCTTGCGGCCAACGCAACCCAGAACGAGTGGCGTTTAGCATTCCTGTTCGCGAGCCTCGCGGCGACAGCAGTAGTTCTGCCCATGTTCTTCCTCGGCAACGCATCTGGCCACGACTTCCAATTTCATCTTGCCGGCTGGCTCGACGTAGCCGTCCAGTGGCACGAAGGCACTTTGTTCCCTCGTTGGGCCGAATGGGCAAACTGGGGCTTCGGCGAACCGCGCTTTATTTTCTATCCCCCTGCTTCGTGGCTGCTCGGCGCACTGCTCGGCTCCCTGCTTCCCTGGTCGATGGCTCCGGGAGCCTTTATTTGGCTAGCTTTAGTTCTCGCAGCGCTGACAATGTGGCGCCTCACTCGAGAGTGGCTTCCGGTTCCTCAAGCGCTAAGCGCTGCCATTCTCTATGCCGTGAATCCATACCATCTCGTAATCGTTTACTACCGCAGCGATTTCGCCGAACTTCTCGCCAGCGCGCTCTTCCCTCTGCTGGTTCTGGGAGCTTTGCGCGTAATGCGATACGGCTGGAATCGAGTGCCTGCTCTCGCTCTGGCTTTCGCCCTCATCTGGCTCTCCAACGCGCCCGCCGCTGTCATCGCCACGTATTCTTTGGCGCTGCTTCTCGTCGTCGGATGCGCGATTCGCCGCGACCTGAAGCCGCTTTTAGCCGGCGCCGCAGCAATGGCCGGCGGATTCGCTTTAGCCGCATTTTATATTTTGCCCGCCGCCTGGGAACAGCGCTGGGTCCAAATCTCGCAAGCTCTGACAGAAAACCTTCGTCCGGCCCAGAATTTTCTTTTTACCCACTCCAACGATCCCGAATTTGTTCTTTTCAACTGGAAAGTTTCGGCCATAGCGCTCGGCACCATCCTGATCGTCGCGCTCGCCGCGGTCTTCGTCGCCCGCCAGCGCAGAAATTTTCTTCCACTTTGGTGGATGCTCCTCGCCCTCGCGGCGGCATCCGCATTCCTGATGTTCCCCCCAAGCCTTTTTCTCTGGCAGCATCTGCCAAAACTTCGGTTCGTACAATTCCCCTGGAGATGGCTCGTCCCTCTCGACGTCGCCTTCGCTTTTTTTATCGCCGCAATGCTGCAAACTCCTGCAAAACGCCGGCTAGGCTGGACCGCGATTCTTCTCTGCACTGGAGCGCTTGGAACCGCGCTAGTGAAGGACGCCTGGTGGGATAGCGAAGATATTCCCGTGTTGATCGCTGCGATTCATTCTCAGCGCGGCTACGAGGGCACTGACGAATACCAGCCGCTCGGCTGCGACCGTTACCAGTTGCCCGGCCAACCGCCTGCTTCTGCCGACCATGACGACACACTGAACTCCGAAGAATTAGCCGTAACTCCCGCGCCGGATATCTCCATTGCAGATCCGGACTTGGGAGCCCTAACGCCAATAAAAGATACAGACGCGCATATCAATCGTTGGACCGCCGAAGGAAAACTCTTCATCGCAAAGACAAATCAGCCGTCCACATTAGCTCTAAAGCTAATCGCTTATCCACCTTGGGAAGTCCGTGTAGATGGAAACGTTGTGCAGTCCAATTCGCTCCCAGAAACCGCCCAATTGTCGCTGCCGGTACCCTCGGGGGAACACTCGGTGGAGGTAAATTTCCGTCGCACCCCAGATCGCACGACAGGTTCGGCCATCTCGCTCCTCTCTACACTGTTGCTTCTAGGATTTTCGGCCTGCTCGCGCCGAAAGAGATCGGCCGCCGTTAAGGTTTAAATGGCGAGCCGCGGTCTTCAGCGCGGCATTTGCTAATTTGCAAGGCCCGCTCCAACGCCTAAGGTCGGGTGGGTTAAATCCTCATAATCTCAAACCCGTTCTTACTTCGGATGGATCGGAAATGCCCGGTGTTCACAACCCCCTCCCGGCCGCGGCCCCCGAAGCCCAAGCCCACTGAAAATTGTGCCCGCCCAATTGCCCGGTAACATCCAAAACTTCTCCGATAAAAAACAGCCCGGGCACTTTTTTGCTCTCCATTGTCCGGCTCGACAATTCATTCGTATCCACTCCGCCGGCCGTCACCTCAGCCTTCTCGTAGCCTTCCGTATCCACCAGCACAATCGGCCATTCATGAATCTGTGTCTCAGCTTGCGCCAACGCTTGATTGCTCCAGCTTCCCGGCGCATTCAATTCCAGCCATCGCGTAGCAAAACGCTTCGGCAGAATCCTTTGCAGCGCAGCTCGCCCCGCGCTCCCACGGCGCTGTTCAGATTCCCTCATGCCTGCAAACACATCGCGCCCTGGCGCCAGATCAATCCGGATCTTCCGGCCTTTTTCCCAATACGACGAAATTTGCAAAATAGCCGGCCCGCTCAATCCTCGATGCGTGATCAGCATCTTCTCCCGAAACGATTGTCCGTTCATGGAAACCACCACTTCCGCTGACACGCCAGCCAGCCCGCAATATCGTTCTTGGTCCTGCGCCTCAAGAACCAGCGGCACAAGAGCAGGCCGCGGTTTCACCATGTTCAATCCAAACTGCCGAGCCACCTGGTAACCCAACGCGGTGGCCCCCATTTTGGGAATCGAAAGACCGCCCGTGGCGACCACCAAAACGGGCGCCTGGAATTCTGCGGTCTCCGTGCGCACCTGGAACAAGTCCACGCGTTTGATTTCGCGAATTTTCGCGTTTAGAAAAACCCTCGCTCCCACAGCGTTGCATTCAGCGTCCAGCACGCTCGTCACGTCATGCGCCGACCGGTCGCAGAAAAGCTGCCCTAACGTTTTCTCGTGATACGGAATGCGGTGAGCTTCCAGCATAGATATAAAATCCGGCGGAGTATAACGAGCCAGCGCCGACTTCTGAAAATGCGGATTGCTGCAAATGAAGTTCTCCGGCTGGCAGTGAAGATTCGTGAAGTTGCATCGCCCTCCTCCGGAAATAAGAATCTTCTTACCCGCGCGTCCGTTTCGCTCCAGAATCGCAACCTTGCGCCCGCGCTTACCCGCCTCGATCGCGCACATCAGTCCGGCTGCGCCGCCTCCTAGGATCAGAGCATCAAATTTGTGAATTATTTTTTCCACCAAGAACTTTTCTCGATTTTGCGGATGATTCTGTCTGCAAACGATTCTACTGGTATCCTCAAGGTTAAACTATTCGCCGGGGAAGACTGAAACTTTTGCCTCCCATCATCAACGCGCAGAAACTGTCCAAACGATACGGCCTGGCGCCGCTCTTCGAAGATATTTCGTTCACCGTGTCTGAAGGCGAGCGCATCGGCCTGATCGGTCCGAACGGTTCGGGCAAGTCCACATTGCTAGAAATTCTCGTTGGACGTGTGAAGCCTGACAAAGGTGAAGTAGCCATTCGCAAAGGAGCCAAGCTCAGCTTCGTCGAACAAATTTCCCAATTTCCGCCGGAGTCCACGTGCAGGTCCGTCATCGAATCCGCTTTGCAACGCTCGGGCGTATCGGAGCAAGATCTTTCGTTTCGCGCGGAAGAAGCCCTCAGCCGCGCCGGCTTCATTGATTTCGAAACGCATGCCGCAGCTTTGTCCGGCGGTTGGCGCAAACGTCTGGCAGTAGTCGAAGGCTTGGCACAAGATCCCGACATCCTTCTGCTCGATGAGCCCACCAATCACCTCGATCTCGCCGGAATAAAATGGCTGGAAGAATTGCTGGAAGAGGCCGCCTTCGCCTGTGTAGTGGTCAGCCACGATCGCTACTTCCTCGAAAATGTCGCAAACGATATGGTCGAACTAGATCGCATTTATCAGGACGGGTTCCTTCGCGTCCAAGGAACCTACAGCCATTTCCTGGAAGCGAAGGAAGCCTACCTGCACGCGCAGGGAAATCGCCAGGAAGCTCTTGAGAACCGCGTTCACACCGAAATCGAATGGCTGCGCCGCGGTCCCAAAGCGCGTAGCACTAAATCAAAGTCGCGCATCGACAAAGCGCACAAAATGATCGGAGAGTTAGCCGACCTCAATGCCCGAACTCGTACGGGAACGGCGAAAATTGATTTCTCTGCGTCAAACCGGCAAACGAAACAACTCGTTGTTCTCCAGGGCGCCGGCTATTCGGTCGGCGGCCGCACACTTTTCAAAGATATTGATTTCACCGTCACCTCCGGCATGCGCATCGGTTTGGTCGGCCCCAACGGCAGCGGCAAAACCACTCTGCTCCGTTTGCTGCGCGGCGAAATTGACCCTTCATCCGGCACCGTGCGCAAAGCCGACTCTCTGCGCATCGTCTACTTCGATCAGAACCGTGAACTCGATCCCAACCTCACTCTGCGTCGTGCCCTCGCGCCCGCTAGCGACTCCGTCATCTATCAAGACCGCGTAACCCACGTCGCCTCCTGGGCCGCGCGATTCCTTTTTAACGCGGAAGATTTAAACCGCCCCGTCGGCCGCCTCTCCGGTGGCGAACGCGCCCGCGTCCTGGTCGCGCAGCTTATGCTCCAGCCCGCAGACGTTCTCCTCCTCGACGAGCCCACGAACGATCTGGATATCCCCACGCTGGAAATATTGGAAGAAAATCTCCTCGAATATCGCGGCGCACTCGTGCTCATCACGCACGACCGCTACATGCTCGATCGCGTCTCAACCCTAGTTTTTGGTCTCGATGGCCTGGGCCACGCAGAACGCTTCGCCGACTATTCCCAATGGGACGCCTGGCAAAGCGCGCAAAATGTCGCATTCCTCGCGGAACAAAAAACCGAAACCAAGCGCTTGCCGGCCAGAAGCGAAATTCCATCCGTGCACCCAAAAACGAAACGAACCCACACCGAATCCCGCGAGCTAGCCTCCATCGAAAAGCAAATCGCAAAAGCCGAACAGACCCTTTTAGCCCGCCGCACGGCACTGGAAGATAGAGAAATCGCCAGCGATGCATCCCGCCTCCAAATCGCATTCGCGGAAATGGAAGCGGCACAGAAAACTGTCGATCATTTGTATCAGCGCTGGTCCGAGCTCGATCGAAAAAAGAACTAGCTCTCCTCATCCTGACTCCAGCGACCATCCTGCTCTGAGGCCATTTGTCTCGGAATTGCAAACGCAGTAGCGCAGAAATAAGACATCTGTTTGACCCCGTTGTGACAAACGCCTGCCACGCACCCGCCTACCATTGCTCCCGTTCGATTTCTTAAAAAAGGAGAAACAAGTGAAGCAATCAGAAATTCAGATTCGAAACAATCGTCGCTCATTTTTGAAAAAAAGCGCGTTGGCGGCAGGCGCAGCAACCATGGGAGCCGGCCTGTTCACTCGTGGGTTGTCCGCCTTCACCCAAAGCACGCCAACAAGTTCGGCCCCTCTTTCCGCCGGAGACATCGCAATCCTTCGATTTCTGGCCGCAGCTGAGCTGATCGAAAGCGATCTTTGGACACAATACGCGGAACTGGGTGGCATCGGTGATAATCCACCCATTGAAGTGGCCCCCAACCAGCAGTTGAACAATTATCAGATCGCTTTGTCGAACCTGGACGGCGATGGCCCGCAATACATCACCAGCAACACCATCGAT
>Ga0209420_1000155_pt1 | contig 42431 bp, 29 predicted proteins | sample BlaSpr_A8_OM1_O1_FD_187972 | JGI IMG/M metagenome (GOLD analysis project Ga0209420, IMG submission 187972) | Forest soil microbial communities from Thunder Bay, Ontario, Canada - Black Spruce, Ontario site 2_A8_OM1_O1 (SPAdes) (version 2) | ecosystem: Environmental > Terrestrial > Soil > Boreal...
CGCATTCACACCCGTAGCGATCGTGTCGGTGGCGGCGGCGATGACCGCCACCGAACCACCGTCGCACATGCTGGCGTATACCCGGCTGCTACCGACCGCGGCGGCCGCGGACATGCGGAAGCGGGAGCCGGCCGGGGTGTAAGGGATGACGGGCGCGCAGAATGAAACCGGTGTCAGGGCGAATGGATAGGTCGTCGACCCGGCAGCCGTGGTGACTGGAGGCTGGAGCGGGAATATCGTCGTCTTCACGGTTAAAGTCAAGGCGTTGTAGACAGTCACCTGCGGGATAATGCAACCGGCCGCGGCGGTCACATTCGCGTCCGGGCAGGTTGAACTCGAACCTGAACTGGCCGTGCCCGTGACATAGCTGGCCACGTAGAACCGGGTGCCATCGGACAATGCCGCTAGCGATACCGGCATAACCGAACTATACGTACAGGTTGAGGTCGCGCAAACTGTGGACACGGGCGCGACAATCGGCGGAGGGGGAACAGTCAGAGTCGCCATCGGCGTAGGCGGGTCGGTGGTGGCGTCGAAAACGTAGACGTTGCCGGCATTGGGATTGGTCACATACAACCGGCTGAGAATTTTGTCGTAAAGCACGAAATTGGCGCCGGCGCCTCCCACCGACTGAGGAGATCCCGGAATCACTGCGTTCGTATCCGTGCGAATGGTGTAGAGCTGCCCATCCCCCTGGGTCACGACGTACACCCGCTGATTGTCGGGGCGCACCGCCGCCCAGGCCGGCGTGTTGCCGACCGGGATCGTGGCCAGCGTTGACAAGTCGGTTGGCGAAAGGTCGGTGACCGTATTGCTGCCCTGGTTGAGCACGTAAAGATTCAGCGTGTCAGCCGTCTCGACCATCGCGACCGGGTGCGAGCCCGCAGGGAGATATCCAATGTTGACAATAGTGTCCTGCGCAGGGTTAAGGGATGCGACGGAGTCGGTGCTGCTGAAATTGCAATTCGGGTCGTTTTCCACTCCGTAATTGGCCACATAAACGCTTGTGTTTTGCGAGGTTGCCACAAAATCAGGAAGGTAGGAGCAGAGGAAGGGCTGATTGGTGCTGGGATTGATGGGACCAATGTTCGGCAGCGTAAACGTCGCCGGCGCACTCAGTCCGGTCGCGGTGGAGCTCTCGCCGGCCGGAAAGAACGCGGTAACGACATCACTGTCTCCCGTGAACAGACTCCCGGCGCTGGCCACGAAGACCCGCGAATTGTTGGGCAGAATGGCAGCGTGCGTGGGATTGACTCCCATGTTGGCCGAGCCAATCTCGCTGTCTCCTGAGACGTCGATCTGCAGCGCCGTGCCCGGACTGAAGGGCACGTTGGTGCTGATGGCAAACACCTCGTGGAAGTTCTGCGGATCCGGTGCAGTGACGTCGATCGGGATAACTACCGGGCGATAGACCTGACCACAGGAAAGTTCGAGCCAGGTTGCCAGCGCAATCGCTGTTACCCAACCCACACGTCGAAAACTCATCGGCACCCCGAAGAAAAAGTTCTGGTTCGAATGATTGCCACAGAAGCGATTATTGTAACGATTGCAGGCCATCCGCGCTAGCGAGCGGCGGTCGGCTCCAGTCGGCGCAGCTACACGCTCTGATGCCGGGCGGATGGCCGAAGTTGGATGAGCGAAACCTGCCGACAGGCAGAGAAGCAAGCCCGATGGACGATCGTGATGTTAGGCCGGGAGCCACCGAAGGGCGCGTCATCCTGAGGAAAGTCGCAGGGATCTGGCGCGCCGCGTCCTATCGTGCGCCGTGAGCAGGAAGCCCTAAGCCGCTTTACCCTCTGCGTCGTCGCGGCTTGGCCGCGGCAGCGGCGGCGGCGGGAACTTCTTCTGAACTGGCTGTCGCAGCGGGCTTCTTCCTGCCTTCCATCTGCGCCAGACTCTGCTTCAGCGCCGCCATCAGATCCACGACAGGGGCCAGTTTTTTCGGCCTCTCGACGGCCGCGACTTCTCCGCCTTCGAGTTTGACTTCGATCAGCTTCTTTAAATTTTCCTGGAAAGTATCTTTGTACTTTTCCGGATCCCACTCATCGGCCAGCGCCTCGATCAACTGGTGGGCAACCTTCACTTCGGCATCTTTCAGTTCCACATCGGGGGCGCCGAAGCCTTCCACCTTTTTCACTTCTTCGGCGTAGTACATGGTGTGCAGCATGAGCCCGCCTTCATGGGGGCGCAGGAACACGGTGTACTCGCGGTTGTGCATCGTGATCTTGGCGATGGCGACATATGCGCTCTCTTCGAGCGCCTTGGTCAACAGAGCGTACGGACGCCGGCCTGCCTCTTCCGGCATCATGTAGTACGACGATTCGAAATACACGGGATCGACGTCGCCGGCCTTCACAAATTCGAGGATCTCCATGGTCTTCGCGGTTTGTGGTTCAATTTTCTTGATCTCCTCAGGTTCGATGACGATGTATTCGTCTTTGCGAAATTCGTAGCCTTTTACGATCTCGCCGCGATCGACCACGACATTTTCCAGCGGACAGATGTATTGCTGCTTGACCCGCTGCTTGTCGGGACGGTGCAGCATGTTGAAGGAAATGCCGCTGCTGCGCGCGCCGGAAAACAGGCGCACCGGCATGGAGATGAGTCCGAAGGTTAAATGACCAGACCAAACCGACGCCATAGGTTCCTCGCGGGAAGTTCCGAAGGCAGCGCTCTGACCAGCTTCGGAACCGAGTTAGCTAAACTCAACGGCAGGGAGAGTTTAGCCTACAACCCACGTTTGATGCACCAAAATCAGGGCGTGATGAATCGAAATTCGAAGCCAGAGGGAATGGGGTCGGTGGCAGGTAAGCACTAGCGGTTGTAGTTGACTGAACGGGTTCCGAGTTCCGCAGAACCGAGAGCATGACGCGAACCTCCGTCATTTGCTGCCTTGAGCCTTCAGGATCTCGAACACCAGGCGTCGAGCCGTTGAGCGGGGGCGCCCAGAGGGGACAGAAGTGCGGCAAGCAGGATCGTAGTGTCTGAGGAGGACTTTATTGCACCTTTAGCGCGCTCGAGATCATCCCTCACGACAGCCACTTTCAAGAAAGGGAGGAACCATGAACGACCTGCGCTATCCCATTGGCAAGTTCTGCTACGACGGAGATCTTACCGAAGACCGGAAGCGAGCCTGCCTCGACGAGATGGCCCGCGCTCCCGCGCAGCTGCGCGCCGCAGTGAAGGGGCTCTCCGACGCTCAACTTGACACGCCCTACCGTCCCGGGGGATGGACCGTGCGCCAGGTCGTACATCACCTCCCCGACAGTCATCTGAATGCCTACGTGCGCTGCAAGCTGGCTCTCACGGAAGACGAGCCCACCATCAAGCCCTATGCGGAAGATCGCTGGGCTGAACTGGCAGATACGAAAACGACGCCAATCGAGGTTTCGTTGACCATGCTCGAATCGTTACACGACCGCTGGGTGCGCCTGCTCCAGTCGCTGACGCAGCAGGAATGGAAACGTACGTTCCGCCATCCTGAATTGGGTACTATGACGCTAGAGAAGACTGTTGCCCTCTACGCCTGGCACGGACGCCATCACCTGGCGCACATATCTGCGGGACAGATCCTTGCGTCCACCTAAAAGACGATAAAGACGATAACGGTCGGGATGACTCCAGGGTAGGCAACCATCGCTAGGCACCCAAATGAAGAGAGAACTGTGGGCTTAGTCGGCGGTTTTGTAATCGCAGGCCTTGCGGCAATCTTCGCAGTACATCAGCCCGTCTTCGCAAAAGCGGATGTCCAGGACGGACTGGCAGAGGCAGCAGAATTTTTCGCAGTCACACGAAGTCGCAGTCTGGTCGCACTGGGCGCAACGATATTTGGCGGGACCGGTTCCGGTGCTCATGAAGGTAATGTAGCGCGGAGCGACGGCCGGGGGAAAATGACCTTGGTAATCGTGGCTGGCTGGAAACAGCTCGAGCAACGCTTGTTCCCGGCAACGCTCCATTTCTTCGTGGCCTATAATCCGAGCAATGACCTTCCAACATCTGCTGGATGGCGCGGAGGTTCTCGCCCAGAACGGGGACCCAGGCGTCAGTGGTGTGGAATACGATTCGCGGCGGGTCAAGCCAGGAACTGCGTTCGTCGCCATGCGCGGGGAAACGTCTGACGGCAATCGCTTCATCGATCAGGCGATTCAAGCCGGAGCCGTAGCGGTGGTTACCGACTCGACCGCGGAGAAGCCGCGCGAGGGCGTGGCTTGGGCTGTCGTGCCGCATGGTCGGCGAGCTCTGGCGCGCTTGAGCGCGAACTTCTACAAGCGTCCTGCCGAGCGGATTGCGATCACGGGTATAACGGGCACCAACGGGAAGAGCACCACCGCGTTTCTCATTGAGTCGATCCTGGCGGCGGCAGGTCGCAAGAGTGCTCTGATCGGAACCATTGAATATCACGTGGCGGGCAACCTCTATCCAGCACCCCATACGACTCCGGAAGCGCTCGAACTGGCTCGCCTGCTCCATGAGGCGCTGGCCCTGGGCGCGACCGACGCAGTCATGGAAGTTTCCTCGCACGCGCTGGCGCAGGAGCGCGTGTTCGGGGTGCCCTTTGACGTCGCCGTATTCACCAACCTGACGCGCGATCATCTCGACTATCACCAGACGATGGACGAATATTTCGCCGCCAAGCGAGTGCTCTTCGCAGGTTGTGGCACGGATGCGCCGCGCGCCGCCGTGACCAACCTTGACGACGAATATGGGCAGAAGCTGGCCGGATTCAGCCGCAAGCGCAGTTCGGTGGTGCTGACTTACGGTTTGGAGCGCGGCGACTTCCACGCCGAGAAAGTGGATATCAGCCCACGCGGCACGCGCCTCGACATGGCCACGCCGCTCGAGAAGATTCCCATCTTCTCCCCGCTCATCGGGCGCGTGAATGTGTATAACATTCTGGCCGCGGCGGCCGCCTGCTACGCCCGCGGCTGCGACTCGCAAGCGATTGCCCGCGGCGTCGAGTTGCTCACCCATGTGCCGGGAAGATTTGAGCGGGTTGACTGCGGCCAGGCATTTACGGTGGTCGTCGACTATGCACACACCGACGATGCTTTACGCAACCTGACGGCGTTGGCCCGCGAGTTCGTGTCGCGCGGCGGAGGAACCGCCAGAGTCCTGACGGTGTTCGGGTGTGGCGGCGATCGGGATCGCGCCAAGCGCCCGCTGATGGGCGAGGCCGCCGGCCGAGGCAGCTATTTTGTGGTGCTCACTTCCGACAATCCGCGCAGCGAAGATCCGCGGGCGATCATCAACGACGCTTTGGTGGGACTGCAGAAGACGGGGGTGAAGTACCGTGTAGAAGTCGATCGCCGCAAGGCGATTGCGCTGGCCATCGCAGAAGCGCGCCCCGGAGATATAGTCCTGCTTGCGGGCAAGGGACACGAGAAGGTGCAGGTCACGCGCGAAGGATCGCATCCCTTTGACGACGTGGCAGTGGCTCGCGAGGCTTTGCGTGGGTTGGGATTCGAATGCGAACAGAGGCGCAGCGCTCAAGCATGAAGCTGCCGCTCTCGAAAATCGCCGAGTTTATCTCTGCCACAAATTATGCAGGGATAGCCGAGGCGGCTGTCCGCGCAAACGCTGATCTGTTCCCGGAGGTTGCCCGGGGTTATTCCATCGCAGGATATTCCATCGACTCGCGCACGATTAGAGCGGGAGAGCTTTTCTTCGCGGTTAAAGGCGATCGACTCGACGGTCACGACTACGTGAACGCCTCTCTGGAGAAGGGTGCCGCCGCAGCGGTCATCCAAAACGATCAACTGCATCGCTATTCCGATAAGGCCCGGCTGCTGGCCGTGCCCGACACCCTGGTAGCACTGCAAACTTTAGCGACCGCGGTGCGGAGGTTGTGGGGCAAGCCCCTGGTGGGCGTGACTGGCTCCGCGGGGAAGACGACGACGAAAGAGGCCATCGCGCATGTCCTCGGCGCGCGCTTTCGCGTGCTCAAGTCCGCAGGCAACTTTAATAATCATTTCGGCCTGCCCCTCATGCTCTTGAAGCTGGAACCGGAGCACGATATAGCAGTAATCGAAATGGGTATGTCGCATGCCGGCGAGATCCGCGCGCTGGCAGAGATTGCTCGGCCGGAAATCGGTGTGTTCACCAACGTTGCTCCCGTACACCTGGAATTCTTTGACTCGCTCGCCGGTATCGCGCGGGCCAAGTACGAATTGATGGAATCACTCCCCGCCAGTGGAGTCGCTGTGCTCAACGCGGACGACGAATACGTTTCGCAATTCGGGCGTGACTTTAAAGGCAAAGTTGTGACCTATGGAACGCGCGCGGTGGCCGAGGTGCGCGCCCAGAACCTGCAGACTCGAGGGGCGGAAGGCTCGGAGTTTGACATAGTCACGACCAGCGGTTGTGAGCACGCGACTTTGCCGCTGGTCGGAGAACACAATATTCTGAATGCCCTGGCCGCGGTAGCCGTGGGCCTGGCTCGCGGGCTGAAACTGTCAGAAACGGTTGCCGCGCTGGCGACTCTCGCGCCGCCCGATAAACGTGGGCAGGTTCTCCAACTGGGTAACATCACGGTCATCAACGATTGCTACAATTCCAATCCGAAGGCGCTCCATGCCATGGTCGATGCGCTGGCAGCGATGAAGGCCAGGCGTCGCATTGTGGTCGCAGGAGAAATGCTCGAGCTCGGACCGGCCGCAGCAGAGATGCATCGCGTCGCCGGTCAGCATATCGCCGAGAAGAAGATCGATGCCCTGGTCGGCGTGCGCGGATTGGCGCAAGCCATGGTCGAGGGCGCAAGAAACGCGGGCGCGGAAGCCGAGTTCGTGGTGACACCCGAGGAAGCCGGGGAATGGTTGGACCGCGAGGCGCGCGACGGTGACGTGGTGCTGCTCAAAGCGTCGCGCGGCGTGAAGCTGGAGAAAGCTCTGGAAGCCTGGAAGGCGCGGCGCGACAGCAAGAATTGATTACGGCGAGCGAGGGAGGCTGATTGCTCTACTGGCTGTTGTTCGTCAAGCTGCAACACTATGTTGCGCCGTTCCGCATCTTTCGCTACGTAACCTTTCGCACCGCATTCGCCAGCCTCACCGCGCTCTTTACGGCGCTGATCGTAGGCCCTCTGGTGATCGGCCGACTACGCGATTTCCAGATCGGGCAATACATTCGCGAAGAAGGTCCCAAGGCTCATCAGAAAAAAGCCGGCACGCCTACCATGGGCGGATTGCTGATCGTGATCGCGATCGTCGTTCCCACCTTACTGTGGGCGGACCTGAGCAACCGCTTTGTGTGGATCGCCGTGTTCTCTACGTGCGCGTTCGCAGCCATCGGATTTGCCGACGACTACACAAAGGTCACACGCCGCCGCAACCTGGGCCTGACGGGTCGCGCCAAGTTAGGACTGCAGATCGCCACCAGCATCGTGATTGCCTCCATGCTGATCGCCATGCAGACCTACAACCTGTATTCCACCAAGCTGATCGTGCCTTTCTTCAAGCAGTTTCATCCCGACTTAGTGCTGAGCAACCTGGAACGGTATCCGCACATATGGCCGCTGGCGTTTTTGCCTTTTATTGCGTTCGTGGCTTTTGTGATCGTGGGTTCGAGCAACGCCGTGAATCTCACAGACGGCCTCGACGGCCTGGCGATCGGATGCACCGTAATCGCCGCCGCCGCGCTGGCGGTGCTGACCTACGTCAGCGGTCACGCCACCTTCGCGACCTATCTGGAATTGCAGCGCATGCCTCAAGTCGCCGAGTTGACCATCTTCTGTGGAGCGATGGTGGGATCATCCATTGGATTCCTTTGGTACAACGCGCACCCCGCGGAGGTCTTCATGGGCGACGTGGGATCGCTGGCTCTGGGTGGCGCAATCGGCACCGTCGCTGTCATCATCAAACAGGAACTGCTGCTGCCATTCATCGGCGGCATATTTGTGATCGAGGCGGTCTCGGTGATTCTGCAGGTCGGCTCCTACAAGTTGCGAAAGAAGCGCATTTTCAAGATGGCGCCGCTGCATCACCATTTCGAACTGCTGGGCTGGTCGGAGTCGAAAATCATCGTGCGCTTCTGGATCGCCTCGCTGGTCTTCGCCCTGTTCGCGTTGACCACGCTGAAGCTGCGATGATGGTTCACCACCGACTCACCGAGGCGTCGATGGCAATCGTAACGGTTTTAAAGAAATAGCATTTAGCTTTCTCGGGTGTGACTCGGTGACTCTGTCGTGAAATGGTCGTAATGGATCTCCAGGGAAAACGCGTGCTGGTGGTTGGCCTGGGAAAGTCTGGCGTGGCGTCGGCGCTGTTTCTGAAGGCGCACGGCGCGAGTGTGACGGCCTCCGACACCAAAAGCGGCGACGACCTGCGCAATGACATTCCGGTATTACTCGATCACGGCATTACGGTCGAGACCGGTGGCCACGGCGACCGCACCTTTCGCGGCCAGGACTTGATCGTGGTCAGCCCCGGCGTGCCAGTGGACGCGCCGCCACTGGTACAGGCACGCGCCCTCGGGGAGGCGGTGATTGGCGAGATCGAACTAGCCGCGCAGTTCCTGCCCGGACCAATCATTGCCATCACGGGATCGAACGGCAAGACCACAACCACCACCCTGACCGGCGAGATCATGATGGCGGCGGGCTTTTCCACGCTTGTGGGCGGCAACATCGGTACGCCCGCGATTTCGCTCGCCGAGCGCGCTCAGTCCGAGACCGTCATTGTGCTCGAGGTTTCGAGCTTTCAATTGGAAACCATTCAAACTTTCCGTCCGAAGGTGGCAGTCGTGTTGAACGTGACGCCCGACCATCTCGACCGCCATGGCACTTTCGAAGTCTACGTGGGGGCGAAAGCGCGCATCTTTGAAAATCAGAGAAGCGCTGAAAATCAGAGAAGCTCTGAAAATCAAGAAAGCGGCGACAGCCAGAAGGGAAGCGACTTCGCCGTACTCAATGCCGACGATCCCACCTGTGCAGCGATGGCGTCACGCGCCCGCGCGCCAGTCTTCTGGTTTAGCCGTCAGAAAGAAGTGCAGCGAGGCGCATGGGTACGCGACGGCAACATCGTCTTCCGGGACAGTTCCGGGCAGCGGGAGATCATGCAAGTTTCCGAGATTCCGCTCAAAGGCGCCCACAATCTGGAGAACGCGCTAGCGGCGATATGCGTCGGCGCGCTGATGGGATGTGCGTCCGAAAAGATTCGCCAGGCGGTACACGACTTTAAGGCAGTCGAGCACCGGCTGGAATTTGTGGTCACCATCCGCGGCGTGGATTACTACAACGATTCCAAGGCCACTAACGTGGATGCGACCATCAAGGCACTCGAGTCGTTCCCCGCCAACATCCATCTGATTCTCGGCGGCAAGGACAAAGGCAGCGACTACAGCGTGCTCAACGAGTTGCTGCGCCAACGAGTGAAGCGTGTTTATACAATCGGGGCCGCAGCGGCGAAGATCGAGTCTCAAATTAAAGGAACGGAACTGGTGCGCGCCGAGACTCTTGAGACCGCCATTCGCAAGGCAAACGCCGCGGCGCAGCCAGGCGACATAGTTCTGCTCGCTCCCGCCTGCGCCAGCTTCGATCAATTCAAAAATTACGAGCATCGCGGCCAGGTGTTCAAACAGATCGTGCGAGGACTGACATGAAAGGCATTTTGCGAACTCGACCCCGCTTGAAACATGGATTCGTGGCGCTGACGCTTAAACCATGGAAATACGCCTACGGTCGATCAGGAAGCCTTCGTGGGTCATGCCATCGAGTCCGGCCCCTTCCGGCGTGCCGAGGATGCATTGAGGAGGCTTTATCCCTGCGAGCGGAGTTCCTGGCTACCCTGGACGAGGCGGAGGCCTCTCTCCGGCATGCGGCGAAGGATGCGTCCTAACCCAAGAATCCTTGGGGGATCTTGCTGAGGAAGAAACAGCGGGGTCGATCCCGTCTGGCAGTCGAGCAATCGCGTCGCCAATGGCGCCCCGCGTCGCAGCACAAGTTGAGGCGGACTCGATGCTATTTGGTATTGCGTTGCCAAAGAAATAGCGTCAAAATCGCCAGCCGTTTGATTGATTCCATCACCAACCGGTTTCTTCTTCTGGCTCGAAACCCCTACCCTGGGACGCTCCCGTGATGATGACTTTGGCATGGGCGTACGGAGTTTTTCTGTGCGCGAGTACGTCATCGTCTATCGCGTCGAGAATCGAGAATCGTGATGCGCTAATTCTCGCTGGGGCGCAGGGTCGTCTCGATATTGACGTCTGGTTCGGGGTCTAGAAACGTCCGCTCATTGGCGGTCCAAGGTCCCACGCAGAGGATGACAGTCTCGGGAACCAAAACAAGCAACACTCAAAATTCAAACAATCCATACTTCCTTCACCGTGCCTCGGTGGCTCCGTGGTGAAATGAATTCCCATGGCAAAACGCGTGAGCGTCGATCGCTGGCTGTTTACCGTGACCATGCTGCTGGTATTTGTCGGTCTGGTAATGGTGTTCTCGGCCTCGGCCGTGATGGCCCGGGAGCGGTTCGGCTCGCCCTATGCCTTCCTGTCGAAACAGCTAATTTGGGCGGTCGCCGGACTTCTCGCCATGATCGTCACCATGCGCGTCGACTATCGCCGCTGCAAGCATCCGGCCCTGGTGTTCTCGCTAATGGGGTTCACCACTCTGTTGTTGATTTCGGTTTTCTTTCTCGACCGCTCGCACAACACCCATCGCTGGATTCATGCCGGTGGATTTTCGTTCCAGCCCTCGGAGCTGGCCAAGCCGGTGCTGATTCTGTTTCTCGCGTATTTCCTCGAAAGTCGAGCGAAGACGATCGACGATGTACGCAACACGCTCCTGCCGGCGGCCGCGCCCGTCCTCCTCTTCCTGGGACTCATCGTGTTGCAGCCCGATCTCGGCACGGCCATCGCCTGCGCCGGAATTGCAGCTTGCATCCTGTATGTGGCGGGGATGCGCATTCGTTATTTCGCTTACGCCTTCGCGGCTTCGCTGGTGCCGCTCTATTTTCTGATTTTTCATGTCAGCTTTCGGCGCGCCCGCATTCTCGCCTTTCTGAATCCCTATGCGGACAGCCAGAAGACTGGCTTCCACATCATTCAGTCGCTGATCGCGGTGGGCACTGGCGGCATCACCGGTACCGGCCTGATGGAAGGCAAGCAAAAACTGTTCTACCTGCCGGAGCCGCATACGGATTTTATTTTCGCGGTCACGGCCGAGGAACTGGGCCTGGTCGGCGCCATCTTCGTGGTGGCGTTATTTGCCATCTTTCTGTGGCGCGGGATGCGCGCTTCCTGGCGTACGGAGGACGTCTTTGGCAGATACCTCGCCGTCGGAATAACAAGTATGGTGGTCCTGCAGGCGTTCATCAATATCAGCGTCGTTCTCGGCATGCTGCCCACCAAGGGAATTCCGCTCCCGCTGGTTTCTTATGGAGGGTCGTCCTTGTTCGTGACCTTGGCGTGCGTCGGCTTGCTCCTGAATATCACCAAGCAAGCGGAGTGATGGTTTTCGCATGGCTTAAAGTTTATGCGTGTGAATCCGTCGCCAATTGTTTCTAGGCTATATTCACTTCATGATGCGCGCAATTCTGGCGGGCGGCGGGACGGGCGGACACGTAATCCCGGCGCTAGCCATCGCCCATCAACTCAGGAAAAGTTACGACGCGGAGGTACTGTTCATCGGGACGGCGCGCGGCATCGAAAACCGACTGGTGCCGGCCGCTGGATTTCCCCTGCAACTGGTGCGCGTCGGCGCCTTGAAAAACGTCAGCCTGTTGACTCGCCTGAAGACGGTTTTCGATTTGCCCCGCGCCGTCTGGGATGCGGGCCGCATGCTCGACCAGTTCGCACCCGACGTGGTCATCGGAGTGGGCGGCTACGCCTCGGGCCCGGCGATGCTGGCTGCGGTGGTCAAGCACATTCCCACGCTGGCCTTCGAGCCGAACGTGGTTCCGGGATTTGCCAATCGTATGGTCGCGCATTTTGTTTCGGGCGCGGCCGTCCATTTCGAGGAAACGGCAAAGTATTTTCGCCATGCCGAAGTCACAGGCGTGCCCGTGCGGCAGGCGTTTTTCGAAATTGCGCCCCAGCGCGCGAGTACTCCGACATTGCTTGTATTCGGCGGAAGCCAGGGCGCGCACTCCATCAATGACGCGATGATTCGCTGCTTGCCGGTTCTGCTGCGAGAGGCGCCCGGCATTCACATCCTTCACCAGACCGGAGAGCGTGACTATAATGACGCGCTGGCGGCCTATCAGAATTTGGGTGAGTCGGCCGAAGTATTCAAGTTCATCGAAGACATGCCAGCGGCCTTTGCCCGCGCCGACTTGGTCGTCTGCCGGTCCGGCGCGAGCACGGTGGCGGAAATTGCGGCAGCGGGGAAACCCGCAGTGTTTGTTCCATTTCCGCGCGCGGCCGACGATCATCAACGCGTCAACGCCGAAGCCCTGGCGCGGCACGGAGCCGCCGTGGTGGTCGAGGAGTCGAGACTGGAAGGCGTCTGGCTGGCCGAGACGATCGCGGCACTGCTTCAGGATCCGCATCGCCTGCAGCAGATGAGCCGTTCCGCGCGCGAGTTAGCCCATCCCCACGCTGCGCAGGATATCGCGGCGATGGCGGCGCGGGTAGCCGGGATCGAAGAACGTTAGCCCCGGATTTGCACGGATCCAGGGATGCAACGCTCTGTCATCCCCGAGTCGTTCGTGGCCGGGTTAGGGGCGAGAGAGCGGGTGACGGACCTCGGTTTTGGCCCTTTCGCCATGCGAATCGGCGCAGATCCGCGGCCCAGAAGTTGACCTTAGTGTTTGCCAAAGTGTTTGCCAAAATATGTTTGCCAAAATTCAGCGCATCCATTTCGTAGGCATCGGCGGCATCGGCATGAGCGGCATTGCCGAAGTGCTGCTCAATCTCGGTTACAAGGTTTCCGGTTCGGACCTGAAGAGTTCCTCGGTGACCCAGCGACTGGCCGGTTTGGGCGCGGCGGTTTTTGAAGGGCATCGCTCCGAAAACATGGCCGGTGCCGAAGTGGTCGTGACCAGTTCGGCGATTTCCGCGGAGAATCCCGAAGTCGCCGAAGCCCACACCTTGCACATTCCCGTGATCCAGCGCGCGGAAATGCTGGCTGAGTTGATGCGCCTCAAGTACGGCATCGCTATTGCCGGCATGCACGGCAAGACCACTACGACCTCCATGGTGGCCGCCGTGTTGGCGGCGGGGGGCCTCGATCCTACCGTGGTGGTCGGCGGCCGGGTCGACGCCATGGGATCGAATGCTCGCCTGGGAAAGTCACAATATCTCGTCGCCGAGGCTGACGAAAGCGACCGCTCGTTTCTGAAGCTGTCGCCGATTCTGTCGGTAGTGACCAACATCGACCGCGAGCACATGGACACCTACCGCAACATGCGCGACGTGAAGAAAACATTCCTCGACTTCATGGACCGCGTGCCGTTCTATGGAATGATCGTCGCCTGCAACGACGATCCGCTTCTGCGGCGACTGTTGCCCGATGTCCAGCGCCGTACCGTGACCTACGGCACCAGGCGCGGTTCCGACTTCCTGATCAAGGTCGAAGCCAGAAAGGAAAATCCCGCGGGCGATTCCCGGCCGCTCAGCCGCTTCCGCGTTACCTATCGAAAGAACAACCTCGACGAGTTCACGCTGCACGTGCCCGGGCTGCACAACATCTTGAACGCGACGGCGGCGATCGCCGTGGGAGTGGGGCTGGATATTAACGTGGATGCAATTCGCGCCGCGCTTGACGAATTCCGCGGTGTTGACCGGCGTTTCCAGTTGCGCGGCCGCGCGGCGGGCGTGAGCGTCATCGACGATTACGGCCACCATCCTACCGAGATCAGGGCTACCCTGGCCGCCGCCCGGCAGTGCGGCTTTCAAAAGATTCACGTCATCTTCCAGCCGCATCGCTACACCCGCACTCGCGACCTGATCGAGGAATTTACTACTGCCTTCGGCGATGCCGATTCGCTCTTCGTTCTCGACATCTACGCCGCCAGCGAGAAGCCCATCGAAGGCATCACCGGCGAAATCCTCGCCCAGCGGATTCGGGAAAAAACCGCGAAGAGCGGCCGCTACGTAAGCTCCCCCGCCGAAGCCGTGGATGCAGCCGCTGCGGTGGCACAAGACGGCGACATGATTCTGACCCTCGGTGCCGGCAGCGTCTCGCAGTTCGGGCCAATGATTCTCGACAGATTAAAACAACGAGAGGTGTCCCAGGTTGAGGAATAACCGCGCGATCTCAAGATTCAAGATTCTCGGTAAGTGCCGTCTTTCGCCTGCGATCGGACTTCTTATCGTCGCTCCACTCGGCTTTGCCGCGTTGTGCCTTGCCCAGCAGTCCACATCGCAGGCCGCGTCGAAGGCAAGGCCGGTGGAGGGGGATTATGTGAGCCGCAATTTTCATTTCAAGTCGGGTGAGACTCTGCCCGAACTGCGGCTGCACTACACGACCCTGGGCAAGCCGGAACTGGACGCGGTTGGGAAAGTGACCAATGCCGTGCTCATCCTTCACGGCACCGGCGGCTCCGGACATCAGTTCCTCACGCCACAATTTGCGGATGTTCTGTTTGGGCCCGGTCAACTGCTCGATGCCAGCCGCTATTTCATCATCCTTCCCGACAGTGTCGGTCACGGAAAATCGAGCAAGCCGAGCGACGGCCTTCACGCCCGCTTTCCGCAGTACGACTACGACGACATGGTCGCAGCCCAGCATGAACTGCTGGAGCGCGGACTGAGCGTCACCCACCTTCGGCTGATTCTGGGCACCTCGATGGGCTGCATGCACTCCTGGGTCTGGGGCGAAACCTATCCCGACTTTATGGATGCGCTGATGCCGCTGGCCTGCCTGCCGGTGCAAATCGCCGGACGGAACCGGCTGTGGCGCAAGATGGTCATCGAAGGCATTCGTCAGGATCCCGACTGGAACAACGGCGACTACACCACTCAACCGCGTGCGGCATCTGAGATCGGAGCTGATTTCCTTCTGATCGCCGGCAGTGCGCCTCTGCTGATGCAGAAAAACCTTCCCACTCGCGATACGGCCGATAAATACCTCGACGACTCGATCAAGCGCATCACTGCCACGCTGGACGCCAATGACTTGCTCTACGCCGTCAGTGCATCGCGTAATTACGATCCGGAGGCGCAGTTAGGGACCATCCAGGCGCCGGTGATGTTCATCAATTCGGCGGATGATTTTATCAACCCAGCGGAACTGGGAATTGCGGAGCGCGAAATCAAACAGGTAAAGAAGGGCCGGTTTGTACTGATTCCGGGTTCCGAACAGACTCACGGGCACGGCACCCACACCTGGGCCGCGCTCTGGCAACAGTATTTGCGAGAGTTGCTGGCAACTTCCAAACATTGAAGACCTCTGGCGGTCATTTCGAGTTGGGAGCGGGGGTGCCGATCGAGGCTAAGGCGACCGAATGGAACTCCGGCCCCAATTTGGCGATCGCGGCCCGCAGCTCGGCGATGCCGCCGTTTCGCATCGATGAGAACGCGGAGCGGAATTGCTATCCGAGGGAACGCCTTCCCCAGTACGGCTAAACCTTGCAGAGTGAGTTCGGGCAACCGCTGGATCCTCCTGGATGTATTTTGCTAACCGATTGAAACGGCCTTCGTCTATCAGCCATAAGGGGTTAAGCGATGAAAACGAAACAGGCATGGGGATGGCTGGCGGCCGGGGTGCTGGCGGCCGGGTTGAACGCAAATTATTACCATGGCGGCTTTCCGTGGGCGCATCGGGTTGCAGAGCGCGTCGGGCACAGCTCACAAGCAGTACTGGCCCGGGCTGCCGAAAATCCGGCTCCGTTTTTCTGGGAGGCACGGCTGCTGACAACCCGCCACGAGACTGCTTCTTGTCGGTTGGCCACTGCGACGGCGCGAGTCCAGGCCAAGATCGCGCGCTCCCAAGCCGAAGTCGACCGAGAAGCGGCGCGCGAAAACGCTCAACTCGCAAGGCTCGAAGCGAATCGGGCGCGGATCGAAGCCCAAATGGCTCGCATTCGCATCCCGGCAGCGGCCTTCACCCCTGTGCTCGTTCGCTTGACCGAAACGTCGGTTTGCCCCCGGGTGCGCGTGAACGTTCCGCAGAGGCCCGTCCTAAACATTTCGCCGATGCCGGTAATTCACATCACTACAGCAAGTGCCGGCCCGATCTAGACAACCTGATCAAGCCTCTGCATCCCGGATCTGCCTGCTGAAAAAGGATTGGGCGCGGAAAACCAGCCGCGTCCTTTTTTCCGGTCGTGTCCTTCCGAGTCTTCCTGTCCACGCCTATCATTCCGGGGAGCGGACGCGACCAGGAACCCGGCGGTTCCTCAATTCCCGCAACCGCAGATTCCTCCGCGCTCAGCATTGAAATGACAATGCCCACTGGGTTTGCCGCGCTCGTACCCAAACCGGTTCCTGCCTGTGCAAATCCTCCATTTTTTTATCTATCTCAATTCGAGAAATGAAGCTATATTGAAAAAGCTCAGCGATTCCTTGGCGACAACGAACCTGGACTGATGGCGCGGAAATCCAGCGGCACCATCTTGCAGGAGGAGTTGTACCCACCCAGCGCCCAGCCTGCGCGCGAGGAACTCGAGGACGCGCGCCTGGTGGACCTGGATGTAGACGAGGAATCTCCCTTCCTGCGCGGGCAAAAGCGTGTCTCGGCCCGCCGCAGCGCGCTTCCCAAAAAGACTGCAGGTCGACTCCTGCGGGCAGCCCTCGCGGCTGCGATTCTGTGCATTGCCGCAATCGCCGCCGCCACCTTGTACGAGTACGGTGAGCGCTCCTGGCGCTTTCGCGTGGAATCCAGCGACAACATTGAAGTCCGCGGCATGCAAAATGTTACCAAGGCGCAAATCATGGAAGTCATGGGCGCCGATATCGGACGCAATATTTTCTTCATCCCGCTGCCGCTGCAAAAAGCACAACTCGAACAGATTCCCTGGGTGGAATCGGCCAGCGTCATGCGCTTCGTCCCCAACCGGCTCAAGGTCGAAATCCACGAGCGCACTCCGATCGCATTTGCCCGCGTGGGGCCGCGAATTTCGCTCATCGATGCGGGTGGAACCCTGATGGAGCTGTCGCAAAAACACAAATATTCCTTCCCCGTGATTCTGGGAATGAATCCGGGCGAGCCGCTCTCCACGCGCGCCCCGCGCATGAAGGCTTACAACGAACTAGTGCAGGACCTCGATTCCGGAGGCGCGCGCTACTCCCAGGATCTGAGCGAAGTCGACCTCAGCGATCTCGATAACTTGAAGGTGCGAGTGAATGATCCCGCGGGCGATGTGCTGGTGGAACTAGGTTCATCCGATTATTTGAAGCGCTACAAAACTTACGTGAGCCACGTACAGGAGTGGCGGCAGCAATTTCAGAAGCTGGAGTCGGTGAATCTGCGTTACGACAATCAGGTAATCGTCAATCCTGACATGGAAGGCCGGCCAAAACAGCCGGCGTTGGCTGCCTCCGCAGCCCGGGCGGCAGCAGCCGCGGGCGTGAAGCCGGCCGCGCTGGTTACGCACCTGAACCCCACGAGAATGATTCCCCATGACCGGACGCTTCCCAAGCCGGCGTTTGAGTTGACCGAGAAAAAGCCTGAGTCGGCGCCTGCGAAGAAGGCACCGGTGAAAACCAGAGTCAGGAAGAGCAAAGGTATGAGCTCGAAGAAAATTTTAGCCAAGGGTTCCGCCTCGGGGACGAAGGTGGTTGCGACGACGACGCATGGAGTCTGGCGCAAACCGGAAACACAAAAGCCTGTCCCATCCGCCTCGTCGGCGGCCGTGCATGCATCGACTCCGAAACCCCCGATTCCGAAACCGAGTCCGGCGATTTCTAAACCGCAAACGAACACAAGTTCCGATTGATTGAAGTCTTGATCGAGAACGAGGGATACACAAGCAAATGGGGAACCAGCAGGGAAGTTTTCTTACCGCGATTGACGTAGGCAGCGCGAAGACTTGCGCGTTGATGGCGGAGTTCACCGAAAGCGGTCTGCGCTATCGCGGGCACGGAGTGGCTGAATCGCGCGGCTCGCGCAAAGGCGTGATCGTCGAACTCGACAAAGCGATTGTGGCGATTCAGAAAGCCGTCGAAGCCGCGGAAGACATCGCGGGCGCCGCCGTGGAACAAGCCATCGTTGGCATCGGCGGAGTTCACGTGCGCGGCATCAATAGTCACGGCGGCATCAGCCTGGGCACGCGTCCACGGGAAATTGGAAGAGACGAAATCAAGCAGGCGGTCGACCGGGCCCGCGCCATTCCGCTGCCCAACGATCGCGAGATTCTGCATCTGCTGCCACAGGAATTTATTCTCGACGATCAGGCCGGAGTGCACGATCCCCTGGGCATGATGGCGGCCCGCCTGGAAGTTCGCGTGCACATGGTAACGGCGGCGACCAGCGCCACCCAGAACGTGATCACGGCGGTCAACCGCGCCGGAGTGCATGTCGATGACACGGTGTTCGAGCCTTTGGCCGCGGCCGATTCCGTGCTGCGCAACGATGAACGTGAAATGGGAGTATGCCTGGCCGATGTCGGCGCCGGCTCGACGGAACTCGTCGTGTTCCAACAGGGAGCGGTCATTCACACCGCCGTGATTCCGGTGGGCGGTGATCATTTCACCAGTGACTTGTCGGTGGGCCTGTGTACGCCACTGGCCGAGGCGGAAAAAATCAAAAAGATTTACGGCAACGCCATCGTGACTCTCATTCCCGAAGGTAATGAAGTTGAGGTTCCGTCCGTCGGCGACCGCCCATCGCGGCTTTTGCCGCAGCGACTGGTTGCTGAAATCCTGGAGCCGAGAGCGCGCGAGCTCTTCGAAATGATGCGCGAGGCTCTGCGCCAGAGCGCCATGTTTGACGTCTGCCTGGCCGGCATTGTGCTCACCGGAGGAGCGTCACGGCTGCCCGGAATCTTCGACGTGGCGGAGTCGGTGCTGCGGCGGTCGGTGCGCCTTTCCTGGCCGGCCCCGCTCGCCAGGATGCCATCGACTTTGTCCGAGCCCGAGTTCGCAACCGTCTTGGGCATGGTGAACTACGGTCAGCGCGCCCGCATCGCGCGCGGCCTGCAGGAAGATCGGTGGGGATCGAGATTGAAAGCGTTGTTGGTCGGCAAGGGAGCGTAAGGCGGTGGTTCGTGATGAGTGACTAGTAAGCAGCAAAGGTGCAGGACGGTTTTACCAACCACTAGCTGCCCATCACGATCACTGGATTGCAGAATTCAAATCAGGGAGTGGAGAAAATGAAAAACGATTCAGGCATTCGCATCAGCTTCAACGAAGAAGCCCGCAACGACGCCAAGATTAAGGTTATCGGCGTAGGCGGTGGCGGCGGAAACGCAGTCAACCGGATGATGGACGCCGGTGTGGAGGGCATCGAGTTCATCGTTGCCAACACCGACCTGCAGGCGCTGCGCATGTCGCACGCTCCCGTCAAACTGCAACTCGGGGTAAAGCTGACCAATGGCCTGGGCGCGGGCGCCAATCCCGAGGTCGGCCGCAAAGCCGCGCTCGAAGATTCCGACAAAATTATCGAAGCCCTCGAAGGCGCCGACATGGTCTTTGTCACTACCGGCCTCGGGGGCGGCACCGGCACCGGGGCCGCTCCCATCATCGCGTCGCTGGCGTGCGAAATGGGTGCGCTCACGGTTGCGGTGGTCACCAAACCATTTTCGTTTGAGGGGAAACGCCGCATGCAGCAGGCCGAGCGCGGCATCGCCGAACTGATGGAGTCGGTCGACACCACCATCGTCATCCCCAACGAAAAACTACTGGCAGTGGCCGAGGACGCCGGCTTTTTCGAATCCTTCCGCATCGCCGACGACATTCTTCGTCAGGGCGTGCAGGGAATCTCCGACATCATCACCATCCCCGGCATCATCAACCGCGATTTCGCCGACGTGAAAACCATCATGGCCCGCATGGGTTACGCGGTCATGGGCACGGCCTCCGCGAGCGGCTCCAAACGCACCATCGAAGCCGCGCAAAAGGCCATTGCATCCCCACTGCTTGAGGCTGGGGCGATCGATGGCGCGCGCGGCATCCTGATCAACATCACCGGCTCTGCGTCGCTCAAACTGGCTGAAGTGCAACAAGCGTGCTCGATCATCCAGGGTGCCGCGCACGAAGATGCCAACATCATCTTTGGCGCCGTATTGGATGAGAAGATGAAAGACTCGGTGAAGATCACCGTCATCGCCACCGGCTTCCGCGAGGCTCCGTCCGCCAGGCCGCGTCCGCAGGAAACTCGCGCGTCCTTTGCGGCCGCGCATGAAGAGGCGATGGAATTTCCCGAAGAACGGGAATCGCACGATCCCCGGCTGGACCCCACGCCCAAGCACATCATGGAGAGGGCCGGGTCCGACAGCGGCGTGACCGGCGACCACGCCTACACGCAAAACGCAGCGCCCGCGCCGTTTCACGCTTCCGATCCACTGGCGGGCGAGGTGATTTCGCTCGACGGCATGCGCGACAACCTGCGCGGGGCCATGGTGAACAACTTCGAGCAGGACGATCTCGACGTACCCGCATTTTTGCGCAAGCGCAACGAAGTGATGTAGAGCGCATTCGCGGCGGAAAAGTCTTGACCGACTGTGCGGAGCAGCCATGCTCTCTACTGTTTTCCAGAGTGATGGACTACCAGGTTGAAAGTCAATTTCGCCAGGGTCCCAGCGAGCTTTAGTTTTTCTGCCGCTCGGTCCGGGAAAAAAAATGGTTACTTCGTGGACGCGAAGCCGGAGGAAGACCGGAGGAGGAAAGGATCAGATCGTTTCGCAAGATGCAGCCGAGTGCTTCTGCGCTGATAAAACCGCTGATATTCCCAAGCGTTTACCGTCTTGGTTTCGAGATGACATGCTGCAGAATTCCCCTGCGCAGCAAACTAGAAATCGTTGCCGGAGCTTCTTCCGTTTTTTTTATCCCGCGAAAATGATTCAAAAGCGCCAAAACAGCCAGAAGCAGAAGAAGCACCGTGCTGGGAAAGAGGTTCAGGCGCCCTCGAGTTACTTGCAGGGTGAAGTCACGATGAACTGGGGTCATTTTCACGGCGGAATCAGTCATGGCGACGTGAGAAAAGTCATGCATATTGGGGAAGTATCTTTGCAGTAACTAGGTAATGCGTTACTGAAGGGGTTGGAACAGGGGTAATCGATACCTATGTCATTGTTCCGTAATGGGTTAAGTCAATACCCATATTGGTTTGTGAGACAAACTTTTTCATTGCCAGCCATGTCTAAGTCTCGTAATATCAGCAAAGTCGAGTCGGTTCGGCGGGTTACTGCCGATTGGAACAGTTCGTGCACTGAAGTTGTGCAGCACTCGGGGAGCGAAATCAATCCGATGTTTACTGGAAAGAGCCTTCTTCGTCTATTACTGGCCCTCGGTGCCTGTCTGCCTCTGGCGGGGATGAGCTGGGCGGCGCACATCAACACCAGCACCAGCGCGCACCCTCAGACCAAGTCAAAAACGCCGCCCCGGAAGATTAGCGAGACCCAGCGCACCCGGCGACGTATGCGCCATTTGGCGCGCAGCCGCAGCGCGAACCTCACTCATGTTTCGGTCAGCACGCGCCGCCGGCGCTCTTACGAGCGCTTCTATATGAGTTCGTTCGCCGAAGGCATTGCTGCGGGTGACCTTACGGCCGGCGAAGATCCAGTAGTACGTCAGGCTGCCATCGACGCGCTAGGCAACATGAACGGCACCGTCGTCGCCATCGAGCCGACCAGCGGACGTGTCTTGGCCATGGTGAACCAAAAGTTGGCTCTTTCGAGTGGAGCCCAGCCCTGCTCCACCATAAAGCTTTCCGTCGCTCTTGCGGCGCTGAGCGAAGGCCTGGTTTCGAAGGAAACCGAAGTGGCTCTGGGCGGCCGCAGCCGTATGAATTTGACCATGGCGATCGCGCATTCCAACAACGCTTATTTCGAGGCGCTCGGACGCAAGCTTGGTTTTGAAAAAGTCGCCTACTATGCTCACGAATATGGACTTGGCGAACTCGCAGGGTACGACATCCCGGGCGAACAATTGGGCAGCTATCCTGATGAAGCGATTCCCGAAAAGCTGGGCGGCGTAGGCAAGATGTGCTCGTTCGGTGAAGGCGTCTCCATGACGCCCCTGCAGCTGGGTGCGATGGTTTCGGCGATTGCCAACGGCGGCACGCTCTATTATTTGCAGCATCCCACGACTCCCGACGAAGTGGCGAGCTTTCAGCCGCGCATCAAGCGCCAGCTCGACATCGCTCCCATCATCCCCGACCTCTCCGATGGTATGGCAGGAGCGGTCCAGTACGGTACTGCCCGCAGCCTGCGCCTCAATTTCAACGAAGAAGAAATCCTTGGGAAGACGGGAACCTGTTCGCACGCCGGAACGCGCTTCGGATGGTTCGCTTCTTATGCCAATACCAGCGTTGGGCGCGTGGTGGTCGTAGTCTTCCTGCAGGGCGGACGTCCCACCTTTGGTCCCAAGGCCGCAGAAATCGCGGGACGTATGTATCGCAATATGTACGACCACAATTTCTTCATTGCCACCCACGGTTTTCCATCCAATGCGGCTGCAGTGAAGACGGTCATCACAACTCCGTAAACTATTTCGCAACCATTCGGGTTCTGGACGACGATACCTGGGGGGCGACTAAGGGAAATGCACGTAGCCCGTGAGGGGTGGGGGCGAGGACGCACCCCGGGACAGCCGCCCGAGATACGGCGCTACAAAGCCAAGCGCCCAGCCTCAAGGCTGGGCGTGATCGCTATACCGTGATCCTTGACCTCGAAAGCATAACGCTCAGCTCCGTTGCCCGCGTCCCTTGCTCTCGTCACTGGCGATAACACCGTCTTTAATGTGAATCACACGGTGGGCGTACTCCGCGATATCGCCCTCATGCGTAACCAGAATGATGGTATTGCCCTCTGCGTGCAAACGATCAAACAGCGCCATGATTTCCACGCCAGTTTGTGAATCCAGATTGCCCGTGGGCTCGTCCGCCAGAATAATCGACGGGTTGTTCACCAGCGCGCGCGCAATGGCGACGCGCTGCCTCTGGCCGCCGGAGAGCTCGTTCGGCTTGTGGCTCATGCGGGCTTCCATGCCTACCGCTGCGAGCGAATTCTTGGCACGCTCCATCCGTTCGTCGGTGGGAATGCCGGCATAGATGAGCGGCAGTTCCACGTTATGCAGCGCCGTGGCTCGAGCCAGCAGGTTGAAGGTCTGGAAAACGAATCCGATTTCCTTGTTGCGGATGCGCGCCAGTTCGTCGTCGTCCAATTCGCTGACCAGTTGGCTATTCAGCCAATACTTTCCCTGCGACGGGGTATCCAGGCAGCCAATCAGATTCATCAATGTCGACTTGCCCGAACCCGACGGTCCCATGATGGCGACGTATTCGTTGCGTTGAATGCGCAGATTCACTCCGCGCAGAGCGTGCACCTGCTGCTCCGATCCCATATCGTAGGTCTTCCAGAGATCCTCGGCCGCGATCATGCACGATTCCGGCGGCGCGAGGTTCGCGGTGTTAGGCATACTGTTGGGCATGATAATGACTTCGGCGGTTGCCATGTTTTTCTCCTGGTCCGGTGCCACTGACCTCTCCCGATCGTTGGATTCACTACATTTCTGTTCGCAGGCTCAGTTTTCCGAGACTCCCTGGTTCTAACTGGGTTGTTCTACCTCTCCCTGTTCCAAATCGTCGGTTCGAGACCTCGGCTGGCTTTTCCTTTGGACGTACCAGTCCGGCTAAGGTTATGACTCTGCGTCTTCTTTCTTAGGAACCGAATTATCGACTTTGACGCTGCTGCCGGGACGCAAGGTCCGCAAAACCTTGTAACTCCCTGTAATCACCTCGTCGCCGTCCTTCAACCCCTGGAGCACTTCGATCTCGGTGGTTCCGGTAATTCCGGTGGCCACCGGAACAAATACCGCCTTCTTGTTCCGGATGACAAAAACCCCCTGCAAGTCATCCTCTTTCCTTCCCTTGGATGCAGCCTCCTGCGCCACCGGTGCCGCCGCATGTACCGAGCCTGGCGGATTATTCTGCTGATCGATCTGCGTCTTGCTCCGCAAAGTCAACGCCTGGATCGGAAGCGCCAGCGCACTCGTGCGGGTTGCAGTCGTAATCTTGGCGGTGGTGGAAAGCCCGGGACGCAGGTCCAGCGGCGCATCCTTCACGTTCACCACTACTTTGAAGTCCTTAGCCTCTTCGCTGGCGGTCGCCTGCTGCGACGTGGAAACCCCGCTGGAGCGGACGATCGCGTTATCTCCAATCTCAGAAACCGTGCCGTGAAAGATCTTTTTCGGAATGGCGTCAATCGTTACCTCGGCGGACTGACCCAGACGCACGTTCACAATATCGGTTTCATCCACCATCACTTCGGCGGTGATGATCGACATATCCGCAATCGTCATCAGCGTGCTGCCGGGCGCATTCTGGATGCCCATCACTACGGTCTCGCCCTCGCGCACCGGCAGGTTTGTGACCACGCCATCGAAGGGCGCGTTGTAGCTGGTCTTCTGTAGCACATCGGTGACCCGAGTCAAGTTCGCGCGGTTCTGAGTCACGTGCTTGTTGGCAGAGTCGGTTTGCGCCTGGGCTTGGGCCACGCGAGCCTGCGCCTGCGCCAACCCAAAGTCGGCGGTCGCCCAGGCATTTTTCCGGCTATCGAAATCGGACTTCGAAATCAGTCCGTCCTTGTACAGATTCTGCGTGCGTTCCCAGTCCAGCTTGTTGCGGTCATAGTCTGCCTGGGCGCGCTGCATATCGGCTTGCGAGGTCTTCACTGCGGCATCCGCCGCCAGCGCATCGGTCTGCGCCGCCTGCAGCGAGGCTTCGTTGGCATTCACATCCGCCGAGGACTGAACGTTTTCCAGTTGCGCCAACAATTCACCCTTCTTTACGTGATCGCCCTCCCTTACATAGAGGTGGGTGATCTTGCCCATGGCGTTTGCGCCGACGTTGACGTAAGTCTTCGGTTTGATCTCACCCGAAGCGCTTACGATCGTTGCCAAATCTTGCCGCTCCACTTTTCCGGTTTGTACCGTGGTTACGTTCTTGCTGCTCTGATGAACGGTAAAACCGACGATAATTGCGAGCAAAAGCGCAATGCCGGCGCCAATTGCAATTTTTTTCCAAGCTTTCATGGCTCCTGCCACCCTCCAAATGATTCATCTCCCACAGAAGGCCAACTCCTGCCGCCAATTTTCTAAAGCAAGTTGGCCCGCGCCGCTCGGGTAGGGTGACGGACACACACCATCTATTACGATCCTGGCACCGAGAAAGTTCCCGATCAGGAGTGGAAAGAGAAGAAGTGTCCGAGACCCGTTGCGCGTGGGAAGTAGCTACCGCCCCCGGAACGTTGATTATAGCCCTGCCCCCCTTTTGGCCGCCAGAGATTTGCACCACCTCGGGCAACTCCAGACGACACCCCCAGCTTCTAAAAACTCGGTTGCGGCGTGTTTTGATGGATTCTCGGGGCGCGACTTAACCTTGCTTTCACACGACGAACAAGCCTAAAATGGGCAGACGAGTTGTCTTGGCAGGAGTCCCTCTCATGTTCCGGGTCGGTTCATATCAAACTGTCCTCCGAGTTCTGTTCGTATCTGCGAGTGTGATGGTGGTTGGCGCTGTGGCTCAGGACCAGGCTCTGCAGAAGCCCGCCGACAAGCCCGCTAACGACACTGCCAGCGCCGCGCAAGCACAGCCTGTCCCAGCACAGGAGCAGCCTGCCGCCGCGCCGGCGAAGCCTGACGGCGCAGATCCCCTCAAGCGTCCTACCAACGAAAAACAAAAGAAGAAGAACGAGCGGGCCCTCAAGCAGGAATTGAGCCGTCCTTATAAAAAGTGGCTGGAAGAGGACGTAGTCTGGATCATCACCGACGAAGAGCGGGCGGCGTTCAAGCAGCTTTCGAACGACGAAGAACGCGATAATTTTATTGAGAACTTCTGGCAGCGCCGCGATCCCACTCCCGACACCGAAGAAAACGAATATAAGGAAGAGCATTACCAGCGCATTGCCTACGCCAATGAACATTTCGCGGCCGGGGTTCCGGGCTGGAAGACCGATCGCGGACGTATGTACATCGTTTTTGGCAAACCCGATGAGATCGATTCTCATCCCTCCGGTGGAAGCTACGAGCGTCCTATGGAAGAGGGCGGTGGCGAGACTTCGACCTATCCTTTTGAAGACTGGCGCTATCGCTACATCGACGGTATCGGTCAGGAAGTCATCATGGAGTTTGTCGACACCTGCATGTGCGGCGAATATCACATGACTCTGGATCGTTCCGAAAAAGATGCGCTGCTCATGACTCCGAACGCGGGCTTGACTCTCTACGAGCAGATGGGAATGTCGTCGAAAGCGCAGCGCTTCTCCGGCGGCGGAATGGAACGCCTGGGCCTCGGACCGGACAGCGCCACTCAGCAGGCCAAAGAGTTTGATCGTCTGGACCAGTACGCCAAACTACAGGCGGCTCCGAAGGTGAAGTTCGCGGATCTCGAAGAAGAAGTGAACTCCAAGATGATCCTCAATCCCATGCCGTTCGATGTGCGCGCCGACTTCGTCAAGGTCACCAGCGACACCGTGCTGGTGCCGATCGCAATCCAGATGAAGAATCGCGACATCACGTTTGTCAACAAAGACGGCATTCAGCGCGGCACGGTGAACATCTTCGCTCGCTTGACCACGCTGACCGGCAAAGTTATCCAAACCTTTGAAGACACCGTGCAAGTAGACGTGCCCGCTGAGCTTTTGCCGCGTACGGCGGAGAACTCCGAACTCTACACAAAAGCATTGCCGCTGCGTCCAGGCCTGTACAAACTCTATGTCGCTGTGAAAGACGTGAATGGGGACCGCAAAGGGATTTGGAGCCGCAGTATCAAGGTTCCCGAATTCTCCGATGACAAGCTCTCCACTTCAAGCCTGGTGGTGGCCGACGTGATGGAACCGGTTCCTACCAAGGATATCGGCACTGGCAACTTCGTGATTGGCACAACCAAGGTGCGGCCTCGCGTGGCTGCGGCGGACGGCAAGCCGGCTCTGTTCAAAAGAGACAAAGATCAGAAGCTGAATTTCTGGATGCAGGTCTATAATCTCGGGGTGGACGAGAAGACGCACAAGCCTTCCGCCACTTTTGAATACGACATCACCAACCTGGCAACCAATAAACAGGTGGTCCAGAAGACCGAAACTACCGATACCATGGGCAACATCGGCGAACAGGTAACGCTGCAGAAATCGATCAAGGCTGACAACCTGCAGCCTGGCACTTACAAGATCGAAATCAGGGTTAACGATAATGTCTCGAAGCAGACGATTAATCCGTCGGCTTTGTTTGCCGTAGAGTAAAGAGCAAAGAGTAAAGAGCAACGAGCAACGACCAAATTAAGAAATAAGGGCTCAGAAGTAGCGACTAACTCCCTGCGGTTCACCCCCGAGGAGTGGGGCGGAGTGAGACTGCGTAACCTGAAACGGCATCACCTGAATCCGCGGAGGCTGGGAACCTGGGCGATCCTGTTGGGATTGTCTCTTCCTGTTTGGGCTGCCGAGCAGCCCGGAGCCATCTCGGGGTACGTCCGCAGTAACTCGGGCACTCCTCAAATGGGCGCGGTGGTGCAGATTCTCGGCGCGGCCAATCGCACCCTCACCGTGTTCACCGACGGAGCGGGATACTATACGGCTACCGGCTTGTTGCCGGGCTTCTATTCCCTCAAAGTTACGGCGCCTTCCTTCCTTCCTTCCTTGCGCGAAAAGGTCGGACTTCGGCCTGGCGCCAGCCTCAACGTGAACGTCACCTTGAGTACGCTGTTGGGCGTTATGCAACTCGGTCCCATCCGTCCTGTTCCCGATGAAGATGACTGGAAGTGGACGTTGCGTTCGGTCGCGAACCGACCCATTTTGCGCGTCTTTGACGATCCCATTTCCGATGGCACTACGGAAGCAGCTGAGAAGCAAAGCCACGAGTTAAGTGGAACTCTCTCCTTCCTCGCCGGCTCCGCCGCCGGGGGTTACGGTTCCGGATCGGACGTGAGCACCGGCTTTACGCTGGAGCGCTCGATCTTTTCCGACGGGCACCTCTCCTTCAGCGGAGACATTGGCTATGGCAGCACGATTCCGGCAGGGGCGCTGCGCACCACTTATTCGAGTAAGCAGGACGATGGTTCCACGCCCACGCTGGGTCTCACGGTGCGCCGTTTTTCTCCTTCCGATCCCGCCCTGCACAATGCGGCGCTGCAGGCGCTGGCTCTTTCCGCTGGCGACGACTTCACCATCGCCGATGTTCTGGAATTAAAATTCGGCAGCGAGCTTCAGACGATCCAGTTTCTGGGCCACGCCACCGCCTTTCGTCCCTACGGTGCGGCTGATCTTCATCTTTCCCCCAACACCGTTCTCGCGTACGATTATTCAACATCCCGCCCGGACCTGCGCACCGAGAAAGGCTTTGATTCAGCCCCGGCCGATCTCAGCGAATCGAATCCGCGAGTCAGCCTGCTCAACTTCACTCCCCAGATGGAGAGCGCTCATCATAACGAAGTGAGTCTTTCGCGGCGTATCGGCAAAAATAAACTTCAGGTCGCCGCCTATTCCGATCACGTAGTCGATCCCGCCCTCCTGGGCACCGGCATCGCGAGCGCCGCGGGCGGATTCCTCTTGCCCGATGTCCCTTCCGGCACTTTTACTTATGCCGGCAAGAACCTTGATACCGATGGCCTCCGCTTCGTGCTGCAGCACAAGTTCTCTGACGATCTTTCGGCCATCGTCGACTACGCTGTCGGCGGCGTGGTGAATCTCTCCCAGCCTGATGTGTCTTTGCAGCAGGCGCAGCAATATCTCACCACTCAGCGCCGTCATGCCGTAGCCGCCAAATTAAGCGGGACCATGTCGCATACTCACACTCGCTGGATCGCTTCCTACCGCTGGGTGAATGGCCCGGCTCTCACTCCGGTCGACATGTTCAACGCCTCCCTCGGACAAAGCGATCCTTTCCTGAACATCTTCATCCGCCAACCGATCCCCAGCCTGGGTGGCCACATGGAAGCCATCATCGATGTCCGCAACCTGTTGGCCCAGGGCTACGTCCCGGTCCTCGCCCAAGACGGCCAGACCGTCTATCTAGTGCAAGCCGCGCGCTCGGTTCGCGGCGGCGTTTCCTTCACTTTCTAATCCTCGTCCCCCCATAACCCGTCCGAGTAAGCTCGTCCCCACGAAGTCCTAAGAACGCTTTTGTAAGACATTTGTATTCAAAGTTTTACGTGAACCTATCCAAAAAATCGATGCCTCCGCTTCGATGACGAAGCCGCTCTCCGGACAATTCATACTATTTTCCATATTTCAATACAGGAAAGTCCGTATTCGTGTATCTCCATGTCGCGCACGGTCTTGCAAGTTATTGAAATACATATAGTTACACAAGCTGGCATTTGGCTGAAAAAGTGCCCTTTCACCTCTATACCGGTAGTTCAACTTGGGGCGGCCGTTCAGCCCAAACATCGACTTCCCATCGAGGACGACCATGGAGATGCATATGCGACGTTGGTTTGGTCTTATTCTTGCAGCCGCATTGGTTGCGGTTAGCGCGTACGGGCAGACGTTTCGAGGCTCGATTAACGGCACGGTAACTGACCCGTCAGGAGCCGTCGTGGCCGGGGCCAACGTGAAAGCCACCGAGAATGCCACAGCGGAGGTTCACGAAGCGACCACTACGAGCGACGGCCAGTTCTCCTTCCAGGATCTGAACCTCAGCACCTACACCATCACCATCACAGCGGCCGGCTTCAGCCCGGTCACGGTGGAAAAAATCGAAGTTACAGCTGGCGGCGCCTACACCCTGCCGGTCAAGCTGAAGGTCGGATCTGCCGGGACCTCCGTGGAAGTCTCGGCGGCGGCTTTGTCTCTCGACACCACGACCGCTGCGCAGGACAACACTCTTACCACTGAAGCGGTTGAGGACGTGCCCATGAACGGGCGCGATTTCACGCAATTCGCCGCAGTCCAGCCGGGCTACGGTGGATACTCGGTGGGTGGCTTCGGTTCGCTCAATGGCACTCGCGCCAACCAGATGAACTGGCAGATCGACGGCGTCGACAATAACGATTTCTGGCACAACATTCCGGCCGTGAACCAGGGTGGCGTCTCTGGCATCGCCGGCGTCATCATGCCGCTCGATGCCATCGATGAATTCGGCGCCCAAACCCAGTCCTCCGCCGAAGGCGGACGCAACGCCGGCGGCATTGTCAACGTTGTCCTGAGGTCGGGCAGCAACGATCTTCACGGCAGCGCCTATTACTTCAACCGCAACACTGCTCTGGGCGCGGCCACTCCGTTCTTCAACCCCAGCACACTGCCGGCGGGTGTTTCCCACGCCAAGCCTCCGCTGCGGAATGAGAATTATGGTTTCTCCTTAGGCGGTCCCATTTTCAAGGACAAGACGTTCTGGTTCCTTTCGTTTGAGAGGCAGAAATACACGATCGGTCTTTCGGGACTCAATACTGAACCTTCTCAGGCCTACCAAAATGACGCGCTGGCATTGCTCGCCGCCAACGGCATACCTGAGAGCCCGATCTCGCAGCAGATGGCGGCGAACTTCTGGCCCAGCTACATCAACAATCTGCCGGCGCAGCCTAGTAATTATTTCGCGACTAACCCTTCCACGGGCTACAGCTACAACGGCGTGATCAAACTCGACCACAACTTCAACGAGAAAGAACATTTGTCTGCCCGTTGGTTCGGGGGGCAGGGCAGTCAGACCGCGCCGCTCGGTGGAAGCGCGGCTCTTGCCACCGCGAGTTCCAATCTGTCGTACTACTTTGAAAAGGCGCCAATCCATGTCTACAACTATGCCATCACGCTGAATTCGGTCATCACGTCCCGCATGACCAACCAGCTTCTGTTTGGCGTGAATTACTTCAACCAGGTTTTTAACGATGCCAACCACAGCTTCGATACCTCAGCTTACGGCCTTGATTTGAGCCCCGATGCCCTGATCAATGGTCAGCCGATTCTGGGTGCGCCCAACATCGTCATCAACGGCTTTGAGCAGGTCGGAATCACGGCGCCGGAGGGCCGTAACGACATCACCGGCATGCTGGCGGACATCGTTTCCTACAACGTCGGCAAGCACCAGTTCCGCTTTGGCGGCGAATTCCGCCAGGGGCACGTGGACGAGTTTTATTTCCGCAAATCCCTCGGCAAGTTTGTCTTTGACGGCTCGCAGGGTCCATGGGCCGGTTATTGCACGGCAAATCCAACGGCCACGGGGTGCACCAACGGGTTGGGCGCCCCGGATCCGAACATCTTCGCTCTTGCCGACTTTCTGGCGGGAGACATTCAGTCCGGTGGCATTGCCGTGGGCGATGCGGAAAGAAAAGTCGTGGTCAACGGCGTCGATTTCTTTGGCCAGGATGCCTGGCAGATCACGCGAAGATTCAACCTCAACTGGGGCCTGCGCTGGGATTATTTCGGTCCGCTGCACAACGGAACCAAGGACCTCGCCGTGTTTAATGTCGCCGCGGGTGCCGTCCAGATCCAGGGGAACGGGATCAACAGCATCTTCCCTCCTGACAAGAACAACTTCGCCCCGCGGCTGGGTTTCGCCTATCAGCCGACCAGCCGCGAAGACTTGGTCGTACGCGGTGGTATCGGTGTTTTTTATGACCAGATCAACATGAATCCCTTCCTGGACTTCCGTCCGCCAAACAACGCTGACGGGCTTGAGGACAATCCGGCTGGCCCGCACGCGGTTTCGACCTACAGTTTGACAGACACACAATGGCAGCCGGGGGTGGCTTTGTTCCCGGGTGTGTCTACTTGCACAACCGGCAACGTCGCTACCGACCCCAACTGCGGTACTTCCATCTATGACGTTTTTTCGGTGAACCAGAATTTCCGCACCCCGTATTTCTTCAATTACAACCTGAACGTCCAGAAGAGCTTTGGCAATGGGATGGCAGTGTGGCAGGTGGGTTATGTAGGCAGCGAAGGCCGCAAGCTCTCGATCATGCTGAACATTAATCAGTTCGGCCAACTCACCCCGCAGTTCCCCAACTTCGGCGGCGTCAACCAACTTAACAGCATCGGTACTTCCAACTACAACTCACTGCAGAGCACATTGCGCCTGAGAGCCTGGCACGGGCTCACGACTACGTTCGGCTATACCTGGGCGCACGAACTGGACGAGATCTCCGCCTATCGTGGCGCTCTGCCCTACGACAGCACGGATCTAAAAGCCGAATACGGTAACGGCGACTTCGATACCCGGCAAAATCTGTCGGCCACTCTTACCTGGGACATCCCCGGTTCGGAGCACGGACCGAAGTGGCTCTCCCACGGCTGGTCGATCAATAGTCTGATGACCTTCCACGGCGGCCAGCCGATTGATGAGGTCCGCACGGGATATGACATTATCGGCGACCCATTCGCCGGCGTGTCCCACAGCTTTCAGAAAACGGCCAGCTTCACCGGCGTGACCTGGATCAATCCGGCGGCCTTCTGTCTGCCTGTGGCGGATGGTGGTACAGCCGGCAGCTGTTCCGGACCGAACGTTTTTGGCGGCGACCTGCGGCGCAATCAGATTTACGGTCCCGGCTTCTCTGACGTGGATATGTCCGTGTTCAAGAACATTCCGATCACGGAACGCGTCCACGCCCAGTTCCGCGCTGAGTTCTTTAACCTCTTCAACCGCATCAACCTGGCTTCAGGTGTAGGCGCCACCAGCCCCGGCAATGGCGCCATCACCGACACCATCGGCGATTTCAACGGCGCCCCCGGCATCGGCCCCGGTGAAGCCTTCAACATGCAACTCGGTCTGAAGATCCTCTTCTAACCGCGCTTCGGAGAATCGGCCCCTGCGGCGCTGCAGCAGGGGCTTTTGTCTGTGTGCCGACCCTTGTTCGTTCGCTGCCTTCTAAAGCTAAGGATGTGTCGACTATTCGGCATTCGGCATCCTTACATCAGTTAACCCCTTTGTTTTCAAACCTTCGCTGTTCTAAAAGAACATACTCCGGCATCCGACTTACGTCTTTCGTCACCTCCTCGCCCGGTTACGTCGATGTTACGCTTTTCTTCGTAATCTCCTCCCCACAAAGCTCTGTTCCGGAGATCTTCATGCGCCGCATCGCTGCCTTGAAAATTCGCACTTTTCTTATGCAAGCCCATACCACGAAAACTGTCGCTGCTTTGTTTCTCACGCTGTGTCTAGCCGCGCCGCTCTATGCGCACCACTTGAAGAAAGGTGAAACCACCGCGCTGCCAGTAACCACCACGTCCGCCAAGGCTCGCGAGCTCTACGAAAAGGGAATGGCCGACTACGAGAATCTTTATCTGGAGCGCTGCAACGACGACTGGCGGGCCGCCGTTAAAGAAGATCCCACCCTCGCCGTCGCCTGGGCCTGGATCGCCTTCAACAGCGGCAATCCGCAGGAAGTGAGTCGCGCCCGCGCTAAAGCCAAAGAGTTCGCGCCCAAGTCGTCGGCTGGTGAGCAGTTGATGGTTGCCTGGATTTCCAAAGTGCAGGAAGGTGACTTCCTCGCCGGCATCTCCGCCATGAACGATATGTTCGAGATGTATCCGCGCGACAAGCACTTGCTGTATCTCGCGGGTAATTGGCTGATGGGCGAAAACGGTACCGATCAGGCAGAGCGCATGATGCAAAAGGCCCTCGCCATCGACAAGAATTTCCCAGCGGCCTTGAACGATCTTGCCTACGTCGATGCCCGCAACCGGAAATTCGCCAGGGCGTTCGCGGCCATGGACCGCTACGTCGCTCTGCTTCCCAAAGAACCCAATCCCCAGGATTCCTATGGAGAGCTGCTGCGCATGGCAGGGAACTTCGAAGGCTCGCTTACCCACTATCGCGCCGCGCTCAAGATCGATCCTGACTTCGTGACCTCACAAGTCGGCCTCGGCGATACTTATGCTTTGATGGGCAATCAGGAACAGGCCCGCATTGAATACGACAAGGCGATCCGCTTTGCCCACAATGAAGCTGACCGTCTCACGTATGGCATGCAGAAGGCCATGACTTATGTGCGCGAAGGCAACATCGCCGAAGCCGATAGGGCATACCTGGTGATTGCGGCAACCGCCCGCGCTAAGGAACAGGGCTTGCAGGAGGCGCAGTCCGTTCGTTGTTTGGCGGAGTATCAGACGGACGACAATGTTGCTTTGAGAAACCTGCAGGCGGCCGAAGACGCACTCCATCGCCAGACAATGATTTCGCCTTCCGACCGCGACGAAGAGATGTCGCGCATTCTCCGCGCTCGCGCCGTGCGAGCCGCCCGCGCGGGCGACCAAACGCTCGCCGAACGAACACTGCAGCAACTTGAGGCACTGGCCAACGGCAGCCGCAACCGCGTCATTCAGAGTTCTTACCATGGCGCGGCCGGGGCGCTGCTGATGGACCAGAAGAAATATCAGGACGCTATCGCGCACCTGGAAGAGGATCAGGACAATCCCTTCACTATGGAACTGTTGGTGCAGGCCTACTACCAGACCGAACAGACCGAGAAACTGCACGAACTGGAAGAGAAGCTTCGCGGCACGAACGTACCCACCATGGAGCAAGCCTTGGTAGTCCCGGCAGCCCGCGCCAGGCGCCCAGTGATTTAACACAGAACCCACAGCGACCGCCGCCTCGGCTGTCAGCGAAGGTGAAGCCGAGCCTCACGCCGGCACGCCGGGAACTTCTCCTCCAATTCGCCGCGTTTGGTGTACAGTATGGGGGCACTTCGCCCGCATGAAGATCGACACCGAGCGCCGCTCCGGAACCAGAATCGCTGCCCGCGTCCCCACGCGGGTACGCACCCCTCAGGGCGCGGATCAGACAGCTCAGACTCGCGATGTCAGCGCCAACGGAGTTTTCCTCTATACCAAGTCCCGCATGGAAAAGGGCGCCGAGGTCGAACTGGTGTTGATTCTTCCTCCCGAACTTACATCCGGCGAGAAGTGCTGGGTGTGCTGCCAGGCGACCATCGTCCGCGTAGAAGAAGAGGGTTCAGAATTTGGGGTGGCGGCCCAGATCCGTCGCATCGACATCCTTCCCGAAGTCGCGATCTGAGCCTGGAAGCTGGGCGACGCCGGGGCAGAGCTCGGTCCCGGTCCCGGTTCGGGACGCCCCCGCCGGCCTGAATTTTCAGGAAATACACCGTCGAGCGCAACCTGGAACTCGTGATTGATGAATACATTGGGGTCCCGGAAAAAAAGGCTTCCCATTGCATTGCGCGCCTGCAATAATAGCGGCCCTAGAATTCCTCTGGCCAATTTATAGTTCCGAGGTGGGCCCGGGTATGTTTATCGAAAAACTGGCGGCCGGTGTGGTGCAGGTACAGACACCCATTGGTCCGCGTTATGTGATGCCTTCATTCCTCCAGCGCGTCTATTTGGTGTGGATGTTCCGCAATTTTCCTATTCTCCCTCACGCAGTGCTCAACGGGCGACAGCAACGCATGATCGATCGAATGTGCAGCGAGCAACGTTTCGCCTCCATGGCATATGCTGACGGCATGGATGAGGCACCGGTGATCGGCACGATCGAGCGCCGTCCTCCAATCGCAGCGGACCCGCTACCCGTGCGGCGCGCGGCTACGGGCGCCTCGAGGAACCTGGCTGGGGAAGTTCGCCAGCGTTCTTAGCTGCGTGGGCCGAGTCTCGCGGGCCTAAAAATCAGGTCGAAGAAGAAAGAGTGCGATTCAAAAGACGCCGCACTCGCGCCCGCCGCCTCTCGACGCTCAGAATATTGGTGGTTAATGGGAAGCGATTGACGTCGCAGCCACCGGTCCTGCGGTTTTTCTCTTGCCCACTACACTCTCAATAACCTGCAGCAAAGTCCCGGAATCGTTCTCTAAGAGCGCATCTGATTTTGTAAAGTAGGTTGCCGCGCCTTCCTTTTTGAGCTTCTCTTCGTTTTGTTGACCAAGGCCCGAGAGCACGATGACAGAAATGTCGGCGGTTTGGGGATCGTTTTTCAAAGCGCGAAGACCCCCCGCCGTCGAGCTTTGGCAGCATCATGTCAAGTAAGACGATGAGGTTGGGAATGCGTTCTCGTGCCATCAGCAAGGCGGCTTCTCCGTCCACCACGCTCGACTACGTCGTAGCCAGCTTTCACCAGTGCTCGTTCGCTTGCGAGCCGCAGAAATCGACTGTCTCTACCAGCAGGATCATCATTTGCAAGAAGTCTACCCTCACATCCGACGTGCACGGCCAATGCCGACTCTTCGATGCGGGCTGTGGTTAAGCGCCGTTTTTGCGGCGCATTCTCGACGAAGTCAGGCGGCCCAACCCTATTTTCTTGCATGGATCGCAGAGGCGTGTCGATCTGCGGGAAAATCGCGGTAAACAGCGAGCGCTTCACACGAAGTGGCGTCTGAAGTACAACGGCTTCCAATTCGGAAAAGCTGCCGCCGGGTAGCTCACAGCCGATAGCCCGAAGAACGGCGGCTAAAGCCTCGGTAGTCGCCAGGGCGAAGGTCCCTAACGTCCTTTTGTGCAACCCATCAGTCCAACCGTTAACCTTGATCGCTAAGGTGCGGGCACCCAAAGCGCCGGGCAGGCGAGCTCGAAAAGCGCAGGCTGCGGAACGTACTATAGGCTGGGGGTTGAGAGTATTTTCTAGGTAGCGGGCTGCGCCATTGCGTGGTTTGAAATCGGCTTAATGGGCATGCCACGGCTGCGTGTCACGCGGGGACATGGGTCTGGGACCTCCATGTACCGCGACGGCGTGTTCGTTCATCGCCCTGGCAGCCTGGGTGCGGCAGCTGCCGTTCTGGGCGCTGAACTCCCGCGTAGTAACCGAGTGCTTGCAAAGTACACATTTAAATCTGCTAAGTCCGTTCATCATTTTGATGGTGTAATGTCTCATACCTTCAAGTGTACCTTTTAACCCTGGTATGCCTCCGAAACTAAAGTTACTGTCTTACTCGTGCTGAGTCATGCCCGTGGGTCATGGGTGCAATGGCGACATTTGTTCGCCGAGATACACCGGCGTGAAGCAACTGAAACTGTATAAAAGTGAACTAGCGTCAAACAGTTACTTACCCATCATATCACCTGACGGGGCCGCGCTCACTCGCCGTGTAGAGCCGAGTAGACTTTCTTAAGCAGCGAGATTCTGGTGAACGGCTTCGGCAGGAATGCGCGCTCCGATATCAAGCCGCTCTCCAAAGCAACCAGATCGCCGGTGTATCCCGACATGAATAGCGAACGAAGACCAGGGCGGATAACCTTGGCTTGTTCGAATAGGTCAAACCCGCTTAGCCCGAACATGATGAGATCGGTGAGCAATAAATCAATTTCTAGTCCGGACGCTGTCATGATCTCCATGGCCTTCTTCGCATTGCTTGCCTCGACGATTCGGTAACCGGCGCTGCTTAGTAAGCTAGCGGTCACCTTGCGAACAGAGTCATCATCTTCCACCAGCAAAATTGTTTCAGTCCCGGCCAGAACGTCGTCTACTTCGCGGGACTGCACCAGTTCTTCTGCTTTCGCAGCGATTCTCGGAAAATAGATCGTGAACGTCGAGCCCTTCCCAACCTGGCTGTCAACGCAAATACTTCCCTTGCTCTGAGTTACGATTCCGCCGACGGTGGGGAGTCCGAGACCGGTTCCTTGCCCAATACCCTTGGTAGTGAAGAAAGGCTCGAAGATTCTCGATTTAGTGCTTTCGTCGATTCCGCAACCGGTGTCGCTTACCGCCAAAACGACGTGTTGTCCAGTCTGAGAACCGGCGTGCTGGGAAACGTAATGCTCGTCCAGTTCCGCATGCCCCGTCGCAATGATGATCGTGCCTCCGCCCGGCATCGCATCTCGCGCATTCACCACGAGATTCATCAGGACTTGTTCAATTTGCCCCGGGTCGGCTTTGATGCATCCAATCGGGTAAGTCGGCCGGAACGAGATTGAAATATTCTCCCCGACCATGCGCAGCAACATGGTCGTTACGTTGCTCACCACGTCATTCAGATCGAGGATTTTGGGGAAAATGATCTGCCGCCGGCTAAAAGCCAGGAGCTGCCGGGTGAGCAAGGCGGCCCGTTCCGACGCTTTCTTGATTTGCACCAAGTACTTTTTCAGCGGACTCTCTGGTGCAACCAGATCGCCCGAGAGATCGCTGTAGCCAATAATCACGCTCAGCATGTTGTTGAAGTCATGGGCCAGTCCCCCGGCCAAGCGCCCCACGGCCTCCATCTTCTGAGCCTGGCGGAACTGCGCTTCCAGGCGCTCGGCCTCGGTGACGTCGCGCATGAAAGCCAGGAGGCAGGGTTGCCCCTCGACTTCGATCTGTTCCCACGACAGCTCCGCGTCTCGAATCTCTGCCAACGAGGTCCGGTATTGCATACGGAAGTCGGTCACCGTTCCGCCCTCCCGCGACTGCCGGAGCAGGTCTGCGCGCAGGGACGGGAGGGCCCAGAACTTCAGCTCCGAGGCGGTGTGGCCAACGACATCCTCCCGCGCGTAGCCAGTCATTTTGAAAAATGATTCGTTTGCGTCCAGGTACCGCCCTTCTGCTTCCGTCGAGATGGTGATTGCCAGCGGGCTTTGGCGAAAGGCCTTGCTGAACCGATCTTCCGACTTGCGCAGCTTTTCCTCGGCCCGTTTGCGCTCGGTGATGTCCCGCAACACACACGCGATCCGCTCGATCCCCGTGGGACCCGCGATCGGAAAGTACGACGCGAACAAGGCTCTCTCGCCAAGCGTGGGATAGTTGTACTTCAGTTCGTATTGAACGATCTTCCCCGCAAAACATTCATCCATCTTTTCTTTAACAACAGATTCAAACGCCTCGTTTTCCAATACCTCGTCCACCCGACGCCCTAGAACCTGTTCTCTCTCCATATCCCGATAGTTCAGGAATGAGCGATTGGCAATCACGTAGCGGTACTGCCGGTCCACTACCACGATCATGTCGGTCAAGCCTTCCACGACTCTTTCGTATTCCCGCAGCCTCTCTTCAGACCGCATGCGTTCCGTGATGTCGCGAAAAGCGGTCACACCACCGCGCACGATGCCGTGCTTGTCCTTCAGAGGACTGGCGTTCGCCTCCACGAAAATACCGTCGGCGAGCGTGGCAGGATGTACAAACATCACGGCAGAACTTGCCACTCCCCGAATGGCACGCGCCAGGGGATTTTGCTCAAGTGGAAGAGGGGTCACTTTGTCGGGCAGAAACAGACCGTAGCGCTCAGCCCATTCCTTCCTGGGCACGTTGAGCGCACCGAGCCGAAAAATTGTTTCCGCCGCCGGGTTCCAGAGAACGAATTTCCCCTGCGCATCGGTCGCGATCAATCCCTCACCCATGCTATCCAGCACTGACTGGAGCATCAGCGTCTTGTCTTCCAGGTCTTGCCGCGATCGGGCAAATTCTTCTTCTGCCCGCTTGCGCTCGGTAATGTCGCGCGAAATTTTGGAAGCACCAACGATTGCGCCGCTGCTGTGCCGAATCGGCGAAATCGCCATAGAAACGTGAACTCTCCTGCCATCCTTCCGGATCCGGATGGTTTCGAAATGGTTAACGCGTTCACCGCGCTTGATTTGCGCCATAAGGCCAGATTCCTCATGCGCTCGTTCCGGAGGCAAGAGCATCTGGATCTGTTTGCCCACGGCTTCGGATGCCGAATATCCGAACAATTTCTCGGCGCCGCGGTTCCAGGCGAAGATCGTTCCGTCCAGGCTCTTGCCAATAATGGCGTCATCGGATGAGTCGACCACGGCGGCCAGACGTTCGCGCACTTCTTCCGCACGCTTGCGCTCCGTGATGTCGCGCGCAATCTCTGAAATACCCACGATCGCTCCGTCGTGATCCAGAATCGGCGAAATCGTCACAGAAACGTGAATTTCCTTGCCATCCTTTCGCAGTCGGACGGTTTCGAAATGGTTAACGCGCCCACCCCGCCTGATTCGCGCCAGAATCTCAGATTCCTCATGCGCTCGGTTCGGCGGTACCAGCATCTGTACCGCTTTGCCCACAGCTTCGGATGCCGCGTAGCCGAACAAGTTCTTGGCTCCGGGGTTCCAGGCGAAGATCGTTCCATCCAGACTCTGGCCAATAATGGCGTCATCAGATGACTCGACCACCGCTGCCAGACGTTCGCATTCTTCGCTACTCTTACGCTGGTTGATCTCGCGGGCAATCATTGACGCTCCGATAATCTCCCCCTTGGAGTTCCTAACCGGGGAAACAATCAGTGAGACGTGGACCAAACTTCCTTGCTTGCGCCTGCGAACCGTCTCGTAGCGAGGCAGCGACTGGCCTGCGGCAATATCCCGCAGAAATTGCAGACTCTCCTCGTGCAGATGTTCGGGAATGACGGTGGTAATGGGCTGGCCGATGATTTCCTTGGCGGAATAACCCAAGAGATTCTTCGCACCCTTGTTCCAGGCTACGATGACGCCCGCGAGATCGCTTCTGAGCACGGCGTCTTCGGGGAAAGACACGATGTCAGCCGACTCGCGGCTGTCTTTCTCGGCCGTGGAGCGGGTCTTTTTGGGGGCACGGATCATGGGATTCCCTCGGTGCGCCAAAGCAGCGCACTCTCCGTCACTGTCCGTCATTCGGCCAGAGACAAAAATCTCGTCCTAGTTTCTCTGTTTCTCGGGACCTAGGGCACGCCTGAGGAAATGTCGCACTTCCTGCCCCCTCTGGTGGGAACTGCTCTTCGACAAGGCGATCTTGAAATTGTTTTGCGGGCCGTACCCCAAACACGGACGCGTCATAATGAGTTATAAGCGCGACTGCCGAACGATTTCAAGTGCTTTCTGATGGGAAAAACCACTAGGCATCTGTAGGACGAGCCCCGACCTGCCTAGTTATCCAAAACGAAAGCTATCCTGACCGGGATCCGTAGAGGCGCAAAGGTTGGCACCTGCTCCGGACTTAGTTTTGGTTTTTTGGTATTCACAGGCTGGGCTCTTCTTGTTATATGGTCCTATGTCATGGTCCCTGTTTCCGAGTGGGTTCTCCCCGAGCTTGCCGGATGACCGCCAAGAGGTCGGCATCATCCACAGGTTTCAGGAGAAAGGCCTTGGCTGCTGCATCAAAAGCGCACTTCTGGTTTCCCAGACCGGGGCGAGCCGAGACGACGATGATGGGAATTGGTCGGGGATGAGATATAGGCATATCACTGCAGTTCGTCGCTGGAACGTTTCCGTTCCCCCCGCCGTCTTCACCAGATGCTCCTCGCCCAATCGCCCTTATAGAGTGTCCTGATCCTTGGTACATTCATGCTTGGTTGAGCCGCGCTCTCACTGCTAGTTGTACTGTACAGGAGCTTGAATAGTGCCTGCGGACTGAACAACTCCTTGGGTTAGGTGCAGAGTATTGCGGAACGAAGCGGCTCGGCGGACGTCAATGTCGCAGGCAGACCCCGGCTAAGATCCTGCTACCACCCGGTAATCGACAAGAATCAAATCCAGAGGCTAACTAGAGAGCCACGAAGCACCAACATTTCGAGTAGCCGGGCCACCTTTGGCCATCGACATGCAAAAGCCTTTTCAGATCAATTCCTGTGAAAAACCATGTTTGACTCGACAGCCTGCATGCGGCTAATGAGTTGCGGGTCATCCCGAGCTGCCGTAGCTCACACACGTTGCAATAGGAAGAGCGGTCAAACCAACAAAGCAACCTGAGGGAGAAATGATGAAGGTAAAACCGACGACACAGCCGATCATTGGCATCGCTGTAATTGAAGATGATCCTATCCGATTAGTAGGTTTACGTTCCATCTTGGATTTGGTGCCCAATTTCCACCTATTCGCCACGTCCATCTCCGACATGGCAATGGCTCAAACGGTGGATATCGTAATCCTTCGCAGCTCGAGAATTAAGTTTCTTGAGACCCTGGCCACGTTGAGAGTTTTTCGACCGGACTCGAGAGTCCTCGTGACCGGAAGCGGAGCGGACGACGAAACCATTCTGAAGGCCATCGCCGCGGGAGCGAAGGGTTATGTTGACGAGGCTGCTCCGACATCCGAGTTCGTAGAGGCGATCTACACCTTGCATCGCGGCTCCATCTGGATTCCGCGCCGCATCATGTCGATGGTCATCGAACGTTCAGCGGGGATGCTTGGCCGTGAGCGTCAGGCTGGCAGTTTCAGACTCACAGCCCGGGAGAAGCAGGTCCTGGAAATGTTGGTGAAAGGCCGGTCCAACAAGGAGATCGGAAATCCCCTGGGAATCGAAGAACGAACGGTCAAGGCACATGTGGCGAAACTGATGCACAAGGTGGGTGTCAAGAACCGCGTCGCACTGTCCGTCCACGCTGTCCGCCATTCGCTCGTTTCCGCCTAGTAACCGCTTAAGTGTCCAAATGACGAGCGGCCTTCCTCGGTAGAATGTCCCTCCGCAGAGCGTCCGCCAACGCCAACGCAATCGAAGAGGATGCGCTGTGGCTCCGCCGTAACCTCAAAGAGCCCTGTTGCCATCTAGTGTAGTGCGTCATAAATAACAACCTTTATAAGTCCGCAAGCATCTTATGATGGAGGAGACGGTTGCGGATGCGTATAGCCCCTGTCATTACGTTG
>Ga0209420_1000156_pt1 | contig 42366 bp, 48 predicted proteins | sample BlaSpr_A8_OM1_O1_FD_187972 | JGI IMG/M metagenome (GOLD analysis project Ga0209420, IMG submission 187972) | Forest soil microbial communities from Thunder Bay, Ontario, Canada - Black Spruce, Ontario site 2_A8_OM1_O1 (SPAdes) (version 2) | ecosystem: Environmental > Terrestrial > Soil > Boreal...
CGGTGCGGAGATCCTCATCGCTGCCCAGCACGCGTACCCCGGCGCCGTTGCTCGTTGCCTCTTCAAACCGGAGCGCTTCCTGCGGCAGATGATGGCGAGTTCGGGCGGCGTCCATGCAGTCGCGCACCAGTTGGCGGAAGTCGACGGCAACTTTCTTCCGCCCAGCTTTCTTGTCGCCCGCACGCCCCGCGCGCAGCACCTGTTCCACAGTCTCTGTGAGCCGATCAGTATCGCTGAGCATTACCCGGTAAAACTCCTGCTTCTGCGGCTCCGGCAATTCGCGGCGCTGCAAAGTTTCGAGATGCAGCCTGATCGAGGCGACCGGCGTTTTCAGTTCGTGAGTGACGGCGTTGATGAAGCTGTCATGCTGCTCGCTGCGGCGAAGCTCACGAACCAGAAAGCTGGTATTCACGATCATCCCCGCAATGATCAGGGCAAAAAAGATGACACCGAAGAACAGCAGCACTCCCTCGCGCCAGTTGAGAATAATCCATCCAACATTGAGGGCAACCGCCAGCGCCACCAGGCCAATGCCCAGGCAAACAAAGAAGACGATAGTCCCTCGGCGGCTCGTGATGCGCATGGCGTCAGGCTGATTTTACCGCTTTAAGAGCCCGCCTCCTGCAACATTCAGGGGTACGGCAGGAGAAGCAACTCTTAGCCACTACAATCTTTACCCTGTGTTCCTCTGTGACCTCTGTGTTTCAGGGTTTTATTGCGGGCAGCGAAAACCCCGACCGTAATGATCGGGGTCGAATTTCTGAAATTGCACGAGAAGCTAGTCCCCCGCCGCCGCGCCCTCAGCCAGACCAGCCGTAACCAACCGTCCATTCGGCGCCGCGACCAACCCATTTTCGAGGTCAGCCAGCCTTACCCGCTTAACGTCCCAGGCCAGGCCGAGCGTCTTCAGCGTCCAGATGCCGTACCAGTTCACGTCGACCTCATACCACCTAAACCCGTGCTGCGCCGCAGTCGGATGCGCGTGGTGATTGTTATGCCAGCCTTCCCCAAACGTCAGCAATGCAACCCACCAGCTGTTGGTGGAAAGATCGCGCGTGGTAAAACGGCGTGTGCCCCACGAGTGCGTTGCAGAATTCACCAGCCAGGTAGCATGTAGGCCAACCACAGTCCGCATGAAGATGCCCCACATCAGAAATGGCATTCCACCGATTGCGAACAGGATCACACCCAACACAATCATAGGAACGTAATGATACTTGGTAATCCAAACGTGAAATTTATCTTTGGCGAGATCAGGAACGTAGCGCGCCAGCGTTGTCGTGTCATGGTGCATCGACTTGCCCATGAGAATCCAGCCCATATGGGCCCACCATTTGCCCTCGATGGGCGAATGCGGATCGCCATCCTGATCCGAGTATTGGTGATGAATGCGGTGCGTGGCCACCCAGAAAATCGGTCCGCCTTCGAGCGCGAGCGTAGCGCAGACGGTCAAGAAGTACTCCACCCACTTCGGCGTCTTGTAGCCGCGGTGCGTGAGCAGGCGATGATAAGCCATGCCGATTCCCAGGCTGCCCGAAACCCACCACAAGAACATGGCGACGAACAACGCCTTCCACGTAAAGAAGAAAAGTGCCGCCACGGCGCCCACGTGAAACAGCGCCATGAAGATCGCCGTCACCCAGTTAACTTCACCATTTGCAGCTTGTCGTTTTTCCAGGCTTTCCAGTTGCATTTCCAAAGTAGTTCCCCGTTTGGCTGGTCTCGAATTCTCTGACGCCTGATCTAACGTATCAAGAGACCGGGGTAACGCACTGTAATACTTGTGTAATAGCAAGATGGGCGGGCATTACGGAGGTACCGCAGGAAGGTAACAAAGCGGGCGCGGACCGAAGCCGCGCCCGACGAAACCAGCGCAATCCAAAGTACTCACTCGATCAAGCTCAAGCGCTCTTCGGCATTTGCTTCATGGCTGCTTCCATCTCTTCCATCGTCGCATCGTGCTTGTGAGTTCCAATCGACCACTTGTGGCCGAAGGGATCGGCCAATTTTCCGTAGCGATCGCCCCAGAACATGTCAGCCACCGGCATCTCGACAGTCGCTCCGGCCTTCACCGCGCGCTCAAACGCAGAGTCCACATCGTCGGTATAAATGTGCAGTCCCATGCCGGCGCCGCCAGTGCTCTGCGGCGACAAAGCGCCCATTTGCGGAAACTCATCGCCCAGCATCAACACGGAGTCGCCGATGCGCAGCTCGGCATGCATGACTTTCCCGTCCGGTCCTTTCATAACACCTTTTTCCACGGCACCGAATGCCTGCTTGTAGAACTCGATTGCGCTGGCAGCATTGCGGACAGTCATATATGGAGTAATGGTGTGGTAACCCTCAGGTACAGCTTTTACGGTCATAATTGTTCTCCTCGTAGGGAATCCGGCGCCACGAAGTTTACACCAAAAAGTGCGCCCCGGTTGTCAAACCGGGATTACAGGGTTTCTAGCGAGGATTCGCATGCCGGCTTACGAGGAATTAGAAGAATCTGGTTCAGGAGAATCTGGTTTAGAAGAATCTAGTGACGCCTTCTTCCATCACTACCACGCGGTCCTCAATCCCCGCCGAGCGCGCTTCCTGCTCCAGCAGTTGCAGCGGCTCATCCACCGGTTCGTGGGACAGCCGGAAGCTTCCATAGTGCATCGGCACCATCCAGCGCGATTTCAGGTCAAGGAAGGCGCGTGTCGCGTCGGCCGGACTGGTATGCACATTGCGGAAGGTCGGCGGGTTGTAGGCGCCAATCGGAAGCAGCGCCAGTTCCGGCGACAGGCGCCGCCCGATCTCGCGGAAGCCCGCGAAATAAGCCGTATCGCCGGCGTGATACACAGAGTGCTTCCCTGCCTGCAGCACGTAGCCGCCGTAGCCGCGGTGCGAATCCTTGAGAATTCGCGCTCCCCAATGCCGCGAGGGAACGTGCGTCACTTCGAGGCTGCCATGCCGCGAACTGTTCCACCAGTCGAGTTCGATGATCTCAGAGAAGCCCAGATCGGAGATCAAGTCCGTCACGTGGCTCGGAATGATGATGGCCGGCGCGGTTCCGCGGGTTCGCAGATTGTTCTGCACGATGGCGCGCAGCGACGGCCGGTGCAGATGATCAAAGTGCGCATGCGTCACCAGCACCAGATCGATGGCCGGCAGATCCCGCACTCGCAGCCCGGGGCGCCGCAGCCTTTTCAGCACAAAAAGCCAGCGCGCAAAGTTAGGATCGATCATTACGCTTTGCCCGCCGAGCTGCACGAAGAAGCTGGAATGGCCGATGAAAGTGACACCCATCTCGCCGTTCGAGACCAGACGCGGCGTGTGCGTCTCTCCGCAAAGCGGCGTAACCGCGGAATGCCGCACCAGGCGCCCGAATTGCGAAGCCCGCTTGCGAAGCGCCGGATTGCGTAGCGTTTGTTTGATCATCCTGAACTGGTCTATTTACTTAGATGACCGCGGCCTGTCACTAGCGCCATTTTAGTTCAGGGCGGGACGTAAAATACGTAATTCCAACGGTTCCTCGGAAACCTTTGCTTCATCGCTCGAATCGCATGGCCAGCATGCGTTTGAGCCTGCTCTAATGCAGCGGTGCAGTTTGTCTATTACACGACGACAGTCGTCCTGAGCGGAGCCGTTTTTCAGGCGTAGCGAAGAGCCTCCCCGAGCGAAGCCGAAGGGATCTCCCGCTCAACCGGCCCAACGCCGCAGGCTAAACTGCACCACTACCTGCCTTAAGGCAGTGGCTCAGTTTGAAATTTCTCCCGCGATGGCTTGCGGCCTGAGCGATCATGTTTGGAGTCTGGAAGAAATCGCTATGATGGCCGACAATTACCTGCCGAGACCGGGAAAGCGCGGCCAGTAAAAGAAGAGGCAGCAACCATGATCTCGTCGGCCCTTGGCAAAGTCGTGGACAAACGTCCGCTGTGGGGGAAGGTCGTTTTCTACGTCCTCACATTGATCTTGAGCGTGTACTGTATCGCTCACTACGGTTTTTCCATTTCCTGCTGTGCGTGATTTTCAGCCCCTAACAATTTCAAACTGAGGCACCACCTGCTCCATTGCTTGCTTGACCTCGATCCTCTCGCTCATATCTAATCCGGAAGGCTCTTTCATCACGAGGAGAAAGTCATAAATGCGAGTCGCTTTCCTGGGCTTGGGAATTATGGGCCACGCCATGGCCACGAATCTGGTTAAGGCTGGCCACGAAGTAACAGTTTGGAATCGCACTCCAGGCAAACTCGTCGAAGGTGCAGGCGTAGCTCCCACTCCGGCGGCAGCCGCACAAGGCGCTGAAGTAGTCTGGCTCTGCGTTTCCGACACCGCCGCGGTCGAGACGATATTGTTTGACCCCGAAGGCGTCGAGCAATCGCTCACCGAGGGCATGGTCATCGCGGATTCCAGCACCATCTCGCCGTCTGCCACCGTCAAGTTCGCCGAGCGTGTTCGCGCCCGCGGCGTAGCCTACATCGACGCTCCCATGACCGGATCTAAGATCGGCGCCGGCAACGGCACTCTAATTTTCATGGTCGGCGGCGACCAGGCAATCATCGATCGCCTCAACCCCTTGTTCGCAGCCATGGGCAAAAAGATTTTCCGCATGGGCGACGCTGGCAAGGGCCAGGCCACCAAGCTTTCGATGAACCTCCAGATTGCCCTTATTTACGAGGGTTTCGCCGAGGCGCTAACCCTCGCCACCAAACTTGGTGTGGACCCGAAACAGCTGGTCTCGCTCATCGAATCGACCATGGTGCGCTCTGGCGTCGTGGAATACAAAGCGCCCTTCGTCCTTCAACGCGACTTCACGCCCAATTTCCCTTTGCGCCTCATGCACAAAGACATCCTGCTCACCCTCGAAGCCGCGAAAGAAGCCCGTGTTAAGCTACCCGCCCTCGAAACCGTGGAGGAGATTTACGAACTAGCCACTGAAGAGGGCCACCGCGACCTCGACTACGCTGCGACCCTGACTTTGCTCGAAAAGTGGGCGGGAGTACAGGTAAAGGGCGAAGCGGCTTAGCCGCGTTGACGCGCCAGCTTGCGGCTACAGGAAGCCCTGTAGAAGATCGGTTTCTTTGTATGAAAGGAAGTCCAATGAGCAGCAACATTCCTGTCCCTGCGACCCAGAATTCTGTATTTTGGGGCGAGATTGCACCTTGTGAACACATCGCCCAATTCTACGAGCACGACAGCGTGTTGCTTGATGCGCTCGCGGGATTTGTTGGCGGCGGACTGAAGCAGGGGGAGGGAGTTATCGTGCTCGCCACGGACGAACACCTGAAGGCTCTCGACCAGCGATTGAACGCATCCGGCGTGGATTTGCAGAAGGCCAAATCGCAGGACCAATATATTGCCGTTCTTGCTGAAGATGCCCTCGGAAAATTCATGGTGAACCAATGGCCAGATGACCAACTTTTCGCGAATTTCGTGGCGGAGTTGTTAGCGCGAGCGCAGAACGGAGGACGGCGCGTTCGGGCTTTCGGTGAGTTGGTTGCCCTTATGTGGGCCATGGGCCAAATTGCTGCTACTGTGCGTCTCGAATTCCTTTGGCACCAGCTCTGCCACCAGAAATCGTTTTCACTTTTCTGCGCTTACCCAAAGGCTGGATTTACCGAAGACCCATTGAAGTCGTTAGATGTGATCCGTGCAACGCATTCTCGGATTATTTAACTTTCCTCGATATGGCGACGACGCACCGTCATGAGTGCCTTATTTACGAAGGTTCGCCCTCGCGGCATTTGCCCGCGTTGGCTGCGGCCCTTCAGCAGAAACTGAATGAGAACTATCGCTGCCTGTATTTGAATAGCCCGGTGATGGTGGCGGGAATGAGGAGCTATCTGGCGGCCAAGGGCTTAGACGTCTCTCATCATACCAGCAAGGGCAGTCTGGTCTTCTCATCTGATCAGCATCACGTGTTTGAAGGATGCTTCGATGTTGACGGGATGCTGTCAGCTCTCGAAGATGCTCTCGACAGGTCAATGAAGGACGGCCACGAGGGTCTTTGGGCAACAGGGGACATGACTTGGGAGTTCGGCCCGCAAAGAGATTTTTCCAAGCTTCTGGAATATGAAACTCGGCTCGAAGAATTCTTCCGCCAACATCCCACCATGAGCGGCATTTGTCAGTACCATGTGGACACGCTTCCACGTGAAGCGTTGCGGCAAGGTCTACTCACACATCCAGCGATCTTCATAAACGAAACACTATCGCGCGTCAATGCCCATTATCTTAGTAAGCCAGCAGAATCCGCAGGTCGCGCAGATTGTTCCCCGTAGGCCCAGTTTCGACGGCATCGTCGAGCGCCTTGAAGAACGGATACGCATCGAACTTCTCGATTGCAGCGAGCGCATCCAGCCCTTTCAGCTGCACACGTGCAAGTGTGGTTCCATCTGCGACGGCTCCGGCGGCCGAACTATTTCCATCCACTCCATCCGTTCCCGCGCTCAGCACGGTGATGTTTTCTCCCGCAATCTTCGCCGCGCAGGCCAGCGCAAACTGTTGATTGCGTCCGCCGACGCCTCCGTTTGTAACTTTCACAGTCACTTCTCCGCCGGAGATCAGGCACACGCGATCAGATTCTTTTCTTAGCTCACGCAGGCGCTTCAGCAAATAATCTGCGGCGCGCTCATAGTCCCAGTCGTCGCAAGAATTGTCCACCTGCACAGAAAACCCGGCGCTCTCAGTCACGACCTTAGCTTGCTCGATCGCCGTTTGGTTCGAAAGAATCGTCCACCAGCGCGAACGGTAGAAGGCCTGGTCGTCGGACTTCGGAGTCTCCTCAAGAGCCCGGCGTTCAAAAAGCTCGCGGGCGGAATGCGGGAATTGCGGCAGCAAGCTATGCTTCTCGGCGATTCGATAACAATCCTCGACACTGGTCGAATCGGGCATCGTCGGACCGGAAGCCAGCGCATCGGGAGTATTGTCGGGAACATCGGAGACCAGCAGAGAAACCTGCTGCGCCGGAAACGCCGCCTGCGCCAGCCGTCCGCCTTTCACCGACGAAAGATGTTTGCGGATGGTGTTGATTTCAGAGATGGGAGCGCCCGAATGAACCAGCGCCTGATAGGTCGCGATCAGATCGTCCAGGGAGATCTCATCGTCGATCGGCTTCTCGACAATCGAAGATCCTCCGCCACTGAGCATGAATATCACGAGCGATGCCGCGGTTTGCGCCTCCAGAGCCTTCCGGATGGCACTCGCCGCGCGGATGGATTCAGCATTTGGCGTAGGATGTCCTCCGCGAAAATAGCGGAAGCCCCGTACCTGCGTCAGCGGCTCAACCGGACACGCCACAATGCCTTCCAGCGAGCGCTCGCCGACCTGCTGCGCGAGAGCCTCAACCATCGTGTGTCCGGCTTTGCCGATGGAGATCACTACGACCCGCGAATAAGAGTCGAGATGGTAAAGATCCTCGCAGACGCGCAACACACCGCGTTCACAATGCACGTGCCGCGAAAACCCCTTCGCAATCGAGGCTTCGGCCAGCGCGTAACGAAAGATCTCGCGAGCGGTGGCGCGCATTTCGTGAAACTGCGATTCGCGGTCAGCGTCGGACATGGGCAGGATTATATGGGCAGGATTACAAGGACGGTTCTCGCACGATTTCTTCGTTCACCCAACCTTCAATCGTCTCCCGAAGTTCGCGCAAGCGTCCCTCGAAGAAATGATCGCCGCCTTCAATGAGCACGAGTTTCTTCGGTTCTGGAAGCGATGCAACCAGAGCCTCCAGCTTTGCCCGCGGGCCGAACTGATCGCGCGCGCCGCTGACAAATAGTTTCGGCTTAGGGCAGTCCTCCAAGAAGTCAAATGTGTAAACGCGCGGCGCTTCCGCGTCGGCGGCGACCGGAATCGCCGGAATTCCCACTCCAATCAACGCGTTCACACGAGCATCGGGACACGCGGCTCTCAGCCCGACCGCCGCGCCGAAGGAGAATCCCGCAAAGAGCAGCGGCAGGTGGAACTCCGCGTCCAGCCAGTCGAGGGCGGTGCGCACATCGTCGATTTCGCCGTTGCCGTGATCGTGCTCTCCGTGACTGAGTCCGGCGCCGCGGAAGTTGAAGCGCAGCACGGGAAAACCAAAACTGTTCAGCGCCTTCATGGTGTGGAACACGACCTTGTTATGCAGCGTCCCGCCGAACAGCGGGTGCGGATGGCAGACGATTGCGGCGTGAGTCGCGCTCTCGGAACCCGCATTGAGCAACGCTTCGAGTCTTCCCGCTGGGCCTTCAAGGAAGAGCGATCGGATGGTGGAAGTTGGCGCGATCACAGTATTCAGATTACATGATCGGTTCAAATCGCTGCGGCTGCAGACTGTAGGTTATTCTCTTTCCATGGACGCTATCACGCTGACGCGGCAATTGGTCGACATCGAATCCATTTCTGGCAACGAAGCGGCTGTCGGAAACTATCTCTACGGAGAGCTTTGCCGCATTGGCTACCAGACGCGGCGCATGCCGGTGGAAGGCACTCGCTTCAACGTCTACGCCACATCGCCGGAGCTGCCGAATCCGGCGGCGGTTTTCTCCACGCACATGGACACGGTTCCTCCGTTCATTGCATCTTCCGAAGATGCATCTCGCATCTACGGGCGCGGCTCGTGTGACGCCAAGGGCATTATTGCGGCGCAGATTGCGGCCGCGGAACGGTTGCGCCGTGACGGAATCTACATCGGACTGCTCTTCGTCGTGGGCGAAGAGCGCGACAGCCTGGGAGCGCAAGCGGCCAACGAGTTTGCCGCGAGTCAGCCAGCGCACGCATGCAAATACCTGGTCAACGGCGAACCCACTGAGAACCGCATCGCGCTGGCTTCCAAGGGGACGCTGCGGGTTGAGGTTACAGCTTCCGGGCGCATGGCGCATTCGGCTTATCCTGAGCTTGGGGAATCCGCAATCGACAAGCTTCTTGCGGCTCTCACTCGGCTGCGGGCGATGCCTTTGCCTTCCGATCCTGAGGTTGGTCCTTGCACGCTGAACATTGGATTGATCGAGGGTGGTCGAGCGCCGAACGTCATTCCTGATTACGCTCATGCGGACTTGCTCTATCGTCTGGTCGGTCCATCGCAGGATCTGCGGCGACAGATTGTTGCGACCGCGGGCGATTCGGTGAAGGTTGAATTCCCGCTGGAACTTCCCTTCCTGCGCTTTCGTACGGTTGACGGATTGCCGACGATGATTGCGGCGTTTACCACTGACATTCCTCGGCTGACGAATTGGGGCGAACCGTTGCTGATTGGTCCGGGATCGATTCACGTCGCGCATACTGACGGCGAGTTTATCGACAAGAAACAGCTCGCTGAGGCGATTGATTTGTACTGCGCAATTGCGAAGGCAGTTCTCAGTTCTCAGTTCTCGGTTCTCAGTTTCTAGCTTTTCAGCTTTTCAGCTCTCAGCTCTCAGCTTCTGGCTTCTAGCTTTCGTTCGCATCTGGCTTGTGGAAATCTGCTTGAAATAATCTGAGATGCGTACCGTTTTCGGTGGCTACGGAGAGTGCGATTTTTGGCAAATTCTGGTTCGTCTTAGGGTACCCCCCTCCCCCCATACCTTTGAAAAGCTTGCTGGGGCGGGGTTCGCAAAAAGTGACTGCAAAATCTTGATTGCAGATGGTTTAAGGGTCAAAATCTTGGGCGCAAACGACTTGCGAGCCGGGTTGTTCTCTCTTCCGATGCTGCCTCCGCTTTGACCATGATGCACTCGTCGCGAATCGGGCGCAAGGTCAGATGTCACAGGGCGGTTGTGGAAATGTTTAGGATCGTTTCTGCCGCGCTCAGCCGAGTCAATGCGTGTAATGATTCCATAACAATGTCGGCTCTCAGGCCCGAGTAAACTTTGGAGGCGCAAACTAACCAAAGGGCTCGGAGGAAAGGAGCCGAACATGCTGATTAGAGGTTGTGATTATCATCCGGGCTTTCAGCAAATTGCATTTGTGGACACAGAACCGGGGAGTGCGGCGAACGGCGGCTGGCAGGGATTATGGCCAGATGCAGAAGTTCGGTTCGCACGCGGGAGAGCCCGGAAATCCCTATGGTGTGCAGTAAATCACCGATGTAATGATTGCGCATCCCGCTCCCCTCAGCAGGGGAGTCTGAACAAGTAATCATGATCGCAGTAAGTGATCGAAGAGATGCCTGGGTCGGACCGAGTTCCGAACCCTGACGATTAGAAGCGAGCCCAGGTTGGAAAGCGCAAACCATCTACTAGAGCGAAATGGCGCTCTTCTTCGAGTGCATGCCGATGTGTGCTCGAAAATAGCTTGACACCGCCGGCATTGTTAGAGACGGGGATTTATAGCCAACCATCGAGCTGAGACGCCGCTAACTCCACCGCCTTCATTGATTTGCTCTGGCTTGCTGGAAAACGCAAACCACTCGCGGGGAGCGTCGCCAACGCTCTCACTGATTCTTCTTGGGTCCGTCTTTCGGGCCGGACTTGAGCTCAGTCGTCCTGCGCGCGAGAGCGCCTATTTGGTAGTGCCGACCTGGCTCAGCAGCCAGGCGCATTCAAAGGCCCGGTCACGGATCTGGTCGTAACGGCCCGAAGCGCCACCGTGGCCGGCAGGATCCATTTTCATCTTGAGCAGGATCGGGTTGTTGTCGATCTTCAGCGTGCGCGCCTTGGCGACAAACTTCGCCGCTTCCCAGTATGCCACCTGACTATCGTTCAGACTCTCCGTCAGGAGCATTGGCGGATATGCGGCTTTGTGCAGGTTGTCGTATGGACTGTACTTCAGGATGTAGTCGTAGGCCGCCTTTTCATTCGGGTTTCCCCATTCCGGGTAGTCGGTCGTCGTGAGCGGCAGCGATGGGTCCATCATGTCGTTCATGACGTCGAGGAACGGAACGGCCAAGTGGACTGCGCGGAACAGATCCGGACGCATGTTGACCACCGCGCCCATCAGAAGGCCGCCGGCGCTGCCGCCCTCGATCAGCAGACGATCCCTGGAAGTCCACTTCTGCTGGATCAGGTATTCGGCGCAATCGATGAAATCGCTGAACGTATTTAGCTTGTTCATCAGTTTTCCGTCGTCGTGCCATTGCTCACCCATATCGTCGCCGCCGCGAATATGAGCGATCACATACGCGAGGCCGCGATCGAGCAGAACTAGCCGCGAACTCGAGAAGGTCGCGGGCATGCCGAATCCATAGGAACCATAGGCGTAGAGAAGGAGCGGACGCGTGCCGTCGCGCTGAAAACCCTTCTTGTAAACGATCGAGAGCGGTACCTTGACGCCGTCCCGCACCGTTACCCACTGGCGCTCAGAGACGTACTGGGAAGGATCGTAGCCGCCCGGAACTTCCTGTTGTTTCAGAAGAGCTGATTTGCCGGTCTGGGTGTCGTAATCAAAGACGCTCGGAGGCGTGATCATGCTCTGGTAGTTGTATCGGTAGGTGGTTGACTCATACTCGGGGGTGTCGCCGGGAAACGCCGCATAGACCGGCTCCTGAAACTGGATCGAACTCCAATTTCCGGATTTGAAATTGAAGATGCGAATACGTTCCAGAGCCTGCGATTTTTCGACCGAGACGGCAAAATCGCGGAACAGGTCCATATCCTCGACCAGAACGTCCTTGTCGTGAGGGACGAAGACCTTCCAGTTTTTCGGATCGGGATCATTGTCGGGCGCGGTCAGAATCTGGAAGTTCTTGGCGTTCTTATCGCTTCGGATATAGAAGAGATTTTCGCGATGATCGAGGAAGTAGCGGTGTTGCTTTTCGCGGGGAAGGAAAAGGGTGAAATCTGATTTTGGCTGATCGGCCTTAAGGTAACGGACCTCGCTCGTGTCGGTGCTCACCGAAGAAAGCAGCAGGTATCTCTTGTCGCGGGTTTTGTCGATCCCTACCCGGAAGGTCTCATCCTTATCCTCGTAGAGAGGTTCGGATTCCTTCTGGCCGAGTGTGTGGCGCCACGCCCGGTTCGCGCGTTTGGTTACCTCGTCCTCGGTGGTCAGGAAGAGGGTTCGGTTGTCGGCAGCCCAGGCGATGCTGTCCACTCGCTCCATCGTGTCGGGGAGTGTTTCTCCAGTCCGCAGGTCCTTCACTTGAAGGTTGAACTGACGATAGCCGACGTAATCGATGGAGTACGCAAGCAAATTCTGATCGTCGCTGACGACGAACGCCCCCAGCCCGACAAACTTCTTTCCTTGCCCCAGAATATTGAGATCAAGCAGCACTTCTTCCTTCCCGTCGAGACTGCCCCTCTTGCGGCATTGAATTGGGTACTGCTTGGCCTCCTCGGTGCGCGAATAGTAGTAGTAGTCGCCGCGCCGAACAGGCACGCTCAAGTCCGTTTGCTTGACGTGGGAGAGAATTTCATTGTAAAGCGCATCCTCGAAAGGCTTCAGAGGTTTGGTCATTGCCTCGGTATAGGCGTTCTCCTCCTCAAGGTACTTGATGACTTTGGGATTCGACTTGTCGCGAAGCCAGTAGTAGTTGTCGACCACAACGGTGCCGTGGCGCGTTTCTCTGTGGTCGATGATCGGCGCGACGGGTGGCTGCATCGTTTGTCCAGACAGTGGAACGGCAGAAAGTAATCCGGTCAGCATAAGCGATGTAAGAGGACCGCGAATCGGCGACATGTTTTCACGCTTTCTTCAAGCATGTTGGTAAGGTCACGACATTCTAACAACAAACAACATTGGTGACTAAGAGTGGGGATCACACCATCAGGCTTTTGGCCTCCTCCGCGCTCACTCTAATCTGGTACAGTTGCGACTCTCCTTGAGTTCACTCCTCCTCCATTGTCGAAACCAGGCGATTTACACTCATTGACTTCGCCGGGGAGATGCGACACCCTCAGAGGCGATAGGTGACGTATGAAAAATTTGGGTCTAGTTACGATGTTTGGCGCCATCCTTCTCGTCGTCGCCGCCCTTGGTCTCGGAACTCTGGCTGCGGGTCAAGAGGCTGCAGCCAAGCCTGAAGACACGGAAGTCTGGCAGCCGGAGCCGAAAATGGTGACGCCGGGCGACGACTGCGGTGCAGTTCCCTCCGACGCAGTCATCCTATTCGACGGCAAGAGCCTGAACGAGTGGGTCTCTGCGCAAGACCGGTCTGCCCCGGCGAAGTGGATTGTTGCCAATGGCGTGGTCACGGTGAATAAGTCGGCGGGGAATATTGAGACTAGGCGCAGATTCAAGAATTATCAACTCCACATGGAGTGGAGAATTCCCGGGAACATCACCGGTTCAGGACAGTTGCGCGGCAACAGTGGATTGTTCCTGGCTTCGACCGGCTCCGACGACGCTGGGTATGAGTTGCAGGTGCTCGACTCGTACAACAATAAGACCTACGTCAACGGCATGGCTGGCAGCATTTACAAGCAGAGCATTCCGCTGGCAAACTCGATGCGCAAGCCCGGGGAGTGGCAAGTCTACGACGTGGTATGGACAGCTCCCATCTTCAATGCGGATGGCTCGCTGAAGAGTCCTGCCTACGTCACCGCCTTTCTCAACGGGGTGCTGGTGCAGAACCACTTCGAGTTGAAGGGCGAAACGAGGTTCATCGGCCAGCCCTTTTACAAGAAGTTCGACGGCGCGCCTATTAAGCTTCAGGCCCACGGTGATCCTAGTCCTCCCATTAGCTTCAGGAATATTTGGGTGAGGGAGCTGGACTAGGGGCGCATGATTTTGCTCGCAACTACTTCCGCAACGACAAGTCCTGGCCAGATTGCGCAATCATCGTCGGTGTGCTGGCAAGCTGCGCGTTTCTCGGTTGGATGATGTGGCGGTCTTGCCGGTCTGCGGATCGTGCGGAGCGAGACCCCCGGTATCGACGGCGCGTGCTTCTTCGCGGAGCGCTGCTCTACGCTCTGTGTGCGGCTTATGGCGTGGAGCAAGTCATCTCTGGGAACGCACCCGTCCAGAGTCTCTTCGGTCTCATTGTTCCGGCATTTTTGATTTGGCTCTTCATCAAACAAGCAAATCGCGTAAAGCTCCCTCCCTCCTGACTAGAGGTGGTTGACGCTGACAGGCGTTTTACAGTCGCTGAGAATCCTACCGCTCCAGGCGATAGGCGAGTTGGAGGAGTTGAGGGAAACGTCAGGGACGTTGCGGGTCTTCCAGTTTGGGGTGCTCCTGATGGCTTTCTTCCGTGGTCGCGGCCATTCGCTTTGATTTGCGATAGACGTTTGCGACCGCCATCGTCCACAAGGGAACTAAATCAGCGCCGGGCACGAGCTTGCCCAGGAACGAAGGCAAGAATTCCCAATGCCAGCCGAGAAGGTTGATCATCGCGGCTCCAATGCACAGATCAAGGATGTCGTCGGCTGGCGAGATGGCGCCTTCGACAAATACAGGGAAGACGATGAGTTGCAGTGCGTCGGCAACGATGGCCAGGATCATGGCCGTCCGAAAGTGCGGTCCCGGCGAGATGGTGATGGAGTCATCGTTCATGGGGATGATTCCGTGGCGCTTGAGTCTTCATTCTAAGCCATGTAGCGCAGGCTGAAGACAATTCCTTGTCACTTGCGCGGCAGCAAGAGAAACGTCGAGCTGTGCTCGACGGACAGCCGAGGGCGGCTGTCCCCACATGAGGATTCCCATCTGGAGCGCTGGAAGCGGGGCGTAGAATTATCCTAATGACCAAGTTGTTTGCCACAGTGCTACTGGTGTCGACCGTGCTGGCCATCGGCGCGTTGGCGGAAGACGTCCATTCTATCGCGGCCGCGGTGGATGGGCATTACGACCACTTGCGGAGTTTGCAGGCGGAGTTTACCGAGGAGTATCGCGGCGCGGGGATTGAGCGGACGGAGGCGGGGACGCTTTGGCTGGCGAAAGGTGGGATGAAAAAACCTGGCAAGATGCGGTGGGAGTATCGTTCTCCCGAGGAGAAGCTGTTTGTCAGCGACGGGAAAGATGCGTGGTTTTACGTCCCCGGCGATCGGCAGGCACGGAAAACTGATGCCCGGAAGCTGGACGACATTCGCTCTCCACTTGCGTTTTTGCTGGGTAAGAGCAAGCTGGAAAAGGAGTTGCAGGGGTTATCGCTGGCTCCTGATGTGACTCCAGTGGCTGCCGAGGATTTGGTGCTGCGGGGCGTGCCGCAGGCTTTGGCTGACCGGATCAGTGAGATTTTGTTGGAAGTGACTCCGACGCACCAAATTGTGCGCATCGTGATCAACGACGTGGATGGATCGGTGACGGAATACCGGTTCAGCGATCAGCAAGAGGATGTGAGCATTCCCGAGGGCCGGTTCCAATTCAAGCCGCCGGCGGGGACGGAGACGGTTGAGGGGGAGTTGGGGCCTTGAGGTTTACTGGCAGGAACGGAAGTATCGCATTGATAGGATGAGCTTTATCGTTACGGATGGAAATGCTTCGCTGGCTTGAAGCGTCCGGGTTCCTTGCGGTACCCAAAGCGCGGGGAGTTGGCGGTGCTCGGGGATCGGGAGCCGAAGCGGAAATGTTAGACTGGGGCAAAAGAGTGTGCGGTTCCTCCTGCAAGGTGCGTTTGCTTGGGAATGACGTAGATGGCGGAATTTGTCGTTAAAATCGCGGACGATCGGGGACACACCCACCAGCAAGTGGAGCAGGGTTATTCCATAGCTGAGGTGCGCGACCGCTTTGCCGCGCAGGGCTATCTGGTGCACTGGGTCAAGCCGCAGGGGCTGCTCACAGGCGGCTTTGGGCGGGGCGGACGCAAGCTAAAGCATAGCTCGTTTTTGGTGTTCAACCAGCAGTTCCTGACGCTGATCAAGGCTGGGCTGCCGATTCTGAATTCGCTCGATCTGCTGATCAAGCGGCAGAAGGATCCGAATCTGCAGCTGATTCTGGAGAACGTGCGGGAGCGGGTAAAGGGCGGAGAGCTGCTGTCGGCTGCTTTCGCCGCGCATCCTATGGTGCCGAAGATTTACACCACCACTTTGATGGCAGGAGAGAAGAGCGGAAACATCGATGAAGTGCTGAGCCGCTACATTAACTTTCAGCGCCTGGCAATGAGCTTCCGCAAGAAGCTGGCGGTATCGCTGATCTATCCCACGCTCCTGGTCACCGTGGTGATCATCATGGTGATGTTTCTGTTTACGTATGTGGTGCCTAAGTTCGCGGAGTTGTTCAACAGTCTGGATGCGAAGCTGCCGGCGATCACGCTGTTTATGCTGGCGGTGGGAGTGAACGCGCAGAAATACTTTCCCTTCTTCGTGGTTGGGTCGGTGCTGGCTGGGTTTCTATTCTGGCAATGGAAAAAGACGGATCGCGGCGCCGACCAGATTGATCGAGTGATCCTGAGCCTGCCTCTGCTGGGCGGGATCCGGCTGAAGCATCAGGTGGCGACTTTTTCGCGGATGCTCTCTACCCTGCTGCAGGGTGGGCTGCCGTTGGTACCGTCAATGGAGACTGCCGGCAGTTCGATGTCGAGCCGGCGCATTCTGAAAGGTGTGATGCGGGCGAGTTTGAGAGTTCGCGAAGGGCAGGGGTTGGCCAGCAGCCTGGAGGAACAGAACATTTTCCCGGACCTGGCGGTGGAAATGCTCGAAGTGGGCGAGTCGACCGGGGCTTTGCCGGCCATGCTGAATTCGGTGGCCGAGTTCTATGAAGAGGATGTGCAGACGGCATTGAGCGCTTCCATGGCATTGATTGAACCGCTGATTCTGATCGTCATGGCGGTTTTTGTGGGCGTCGTGATGATTTCGCTCTATTTGCCGATATTCAGTCTGGGAATGCAGGGAGCGCACTAGCGGGGATTTGAGAGATGGCGATGGCGGAAAAGAAATCACTTTTCGTACACGGCGAGAACGGCGGGCAGGTGGTGACGACGGGGAATCCGATCACCGACCTGGAGCGCGCTCAGGACGTGGCGCGGCGCTACCGCTGCGAGTTTGTGGATCTCACCGACTTCCAGCTTCACCATGAGCTGTTCAAGAAGTTTTCTCCGGAGCTGATGTTCCGCTATAACTTCGTTCCTTTGGAAGAGACGGCCGACGGCAAGCTGGCGATTGCGATTGCCGATCCCAGCCAGCTGATGATGATCGATGAGATCAGCCTGCTGCTGCAGAAACGGATTCTCACCAAAGTTGCGACGCTGAAGCAGATCAGCGACATTCTCAAGAAGACGGAGCAGTCGCAGCGCGTTCTGGAAGAAGCCAGCGAAGGCTTCCAGATCATCCGGGAGGACGAGAATACCGGCGCCGAAGAGACGCTGACCATCGACAAGCTGACGGCGGCGGGCGATACCAGCCCGATCATCCGGCTGGTCGATACCACGATCTTCACCGCGCTGCAGCGGCGCGCCTCAGACATTCATATTGAAACGCGCGACGATTCCGTGGTGATCAAGTTCCGCATCGACGGCGTGCTGACGCAAGCCATGCCTCCTATCGGAAAAGAACATCACTCCACCGTGATCTCGCGCATCAAGGTGATGAGCGAGCTGGATATTTCCGAGCGCCGCGTGCCCCAGGACGGCCGCTTCCGGGTTAAGTACAACGGGCGCGCCATCGACTTCCGCGTCTCCATCATGCCCTCGATTCACGGGGAAGACGCTGTGCTCCGCGTGCTGGATAAAGAGTCGATGAGCGAGAAGTTCAAGTCGCTCACGCTTGACGTGGTTGGGTTTGATGAAGATGACCTGCGCAAGTTCCGCCGCTACATCAAAGAACCTTACGGCATGGTGCTGGTCACGGGACCGACGGGCAGCGGCAAAACCACGACGCTGTACGCCGCGGTGAATGAGATCAAGACGGACGAAGACAAGATCATCACGATTGAAGACCCGGTCGAGTACCAACTGCGCGGCATCACTCAGATTCCGGTAAACGAGAAAAAGGGGCTGACTTTTGCTCGCGGCTTGCGCTCGATCCTGCGGCATGACCCGGACAAAATCATGGTCGGCGAAATCCGCGACACGGAGACGGCGCAGATCGCCATTCAGTCCGCACTCACCGGCCACCTGGTGTTCACCACGGTCCACGCCAACAACGTGGTCGACGTCATCGGCCGCTTCCTGAACATGGGCGTCGAGCCTTATAACTTTGTTTCGGCGTTGAATTGCATTCTGGCGCAGCGGCTGGTGCGCTTGATCTGCGAATCGTGCCGGACGCCGGTGAACTATGCACCCGAAGTGCTGGAGGCCAGCGGACTGGATTACGCGCAGTGGTCGAAGGTGGCGTTGTACGAAGGACCGGGGTGCATCGAGTGCGCGGGCACCGGCTTCCGCGGCCGAACCGCGATTCACGAATTGCTGGATTTGAGCGACCGCATCCGGGAAATGATTCTCGACAGGAGGCCAACGTCGGAAATCCGTCGCGCCGCGCGGGAAGAAGGCATGCGGTTTCTGCGCGAGTCGGCGTTGGATAAAGTCCGGCTCGGCCTGACCACGTTAAAAGAAATTAACAAGGTCACATTCATCGAGGCCATGCGATAGAAGCAGTGGCCAGTGCTCAGTGATCAGTGGCCAGCTCGTTCGGCATCGCGCTGACCCGTGGCCACTGACTATTGCCGAAGTGCTCTGTCAGGTATTGCAATTAACAGGCGATGGCGTTTGAATTATAGACAGGTGTGACGGAAAGAGGTTCAGTGCCCAGAGGCCAAGTTCCGACTTGCTGGCCACTAACCACCGGTCACTGACCACTGATTTAGAGAGAGTTAACTCCTGAAAATGAGCTCCGGTTCCAATCCGGCGAAACCCAGGCTGGCGTGTGAAATCGCCGCCGACCGCGTGCTGGTGGGGCGGCTGGCGGAAGATGGCCGCAGCCTGGAAGCCTGCGCGGCCCGCGAACTGGCCCCAGGCTGCGTGATTCCAGACCTGGTCGAGGGCAATTTGCGCCAGCGCGATAGGGTGCGTGAGGCGGTACAAGCGGCGCTGGACACGGTGGGCGGACGCTCCCATGATGTGATCGCGGTGGTGCCAGACGCGGCCGTGCGGGTGGTGCTGCTGGAGTTCGATACTCTGCCCAGCGATTCCGAGGAAGCCGCCAGCGTGGTGCGGTTCCGTTTGAAGAAATCTTTGCCGTTCGACGTGGACAAGGCCAAAGTCTCCTACCACGCGCAGAAGACAAGTGATGGAGTTCGCGTGGTGGCAGCGGTCGCCCTGGCCAGCGTGCTGGAGGAATACGAAGGTGCGTTCCGCGATGCCGGATTCAGCCCTGGCGTGGTCTTGCCTTCGATGCTGGCAGCGCTCGGCGTCGCGGAGGGACAGCGTCCTACACTGGTGGTGAAGGTGGACGCTCGCACAACCAGCATCGCCATCCTTAATGCGGACCAGCTTCAGCTCTTCCGCACGCTTGAAAATACGCGCGGGGTTACGATCACGGGAGAACAACTGGCGGAGGAAGTCTACCCTTCGGTGGTGTTCTTCCAGGATACGTATCATCTGAATATTGAAAAGATATTCGTCGCAGGAATATCCGACATTGGCGGTGCGGCTCCTGCGCTGCAGGCTCAAACCGGAGCGGAAGTACAGGAGCTGGTGAGTTCATCGCAATTGGGAGCGAACACCGGAAGCTCGGTGCCGCGCTGGCGAATGGCCGGTGTGGTGGGAGCATTGATTTCTTGAAGGAAGGTCGCCTCGCGCTTATTGCGCCGCAAAGACCGCGGCGCGGGGGCTCCCCAGATCCTTCGGCGAGCAAAAGCGCTCGCCTCAGGATGACAATTTAGATTTATGCGCCTCGACATCAATCTCGCGAGCCAGCCCTATGAAGATGCGCGGCAGTTCTGGCTGCGTTGGGGGACGGCCCTTGGGGTGGCCGCGATCCTGACGCTGGCCCTGCTGGCGATCACGATTACGGATTGGTTTGCCGCCCGGCGCGACCACGCCCAGATCGCCGAGCTTCAGACCGAGATCGCGCAGCGCGATCGGATCCGGCAGCAGGCCGAGGACTTTCTCGGTCAGCCGAAGAATCGCACCACGCGCGACGAGTCGCAGTTTCTCAATGAATTGATCGAGCGCAAGTCGCTGTCCTGGACACATGTGCTGGAAGATCTGGAGAGAGTGATGCCCGCGCGGGTCCATCTGGTTTCGATTCATCCCGAACTGGACGTGGATAATCAGCTCACATTGAAGATGGTGGTTGCGGGCGATCGCGACCGCGCCCTCGAGCTGGCGCGCCGCATGGAAGATTCGCGGCACTTCGCCAAGACTTACGTTGAGACGGAATCTTCGGCTTCCAGCGGCAGCGGGGACAGTGTGCAATTCGCTATCGACGGGATTTACATTCCCGAGCCGGCGCCGGCGCCCACTCCAAAGACGGAGGCTCCCAAACGGAGCGCATCCTGATGCCAGACCTGCGTCAAACCCGGAAAAACATCAAGACCGCCATGGGAGTCTTGTTGGGCGTGGACGTCCTGGCTGCGGCCGTGCTGTTCTCGCCGCTGGTGGGCTCGACCGACTCGCGGCGGCAGGACCTGAACCAACTGCGCACCGAGTTGCATGCGAAAACCCTCCAGGTCGCGCCGCTGAAGGATCTGGACAAGAAGGTGATCGCGGCGAACCGGCAGATCGCAGACTTTTATCAGAAGCGCTTCCCAGCTCTGGACTCGCAAATCCCAGTCCAATTCGGCAAACTGGCGGTCGCCAATGGCGTCACCATCGAGCAGGCGAAGTATAAGGTGGACGACGACGAGGCCGGCGGGTTGCGTCCGGTCGAACTGGAAGCGAACCTCTCAGGCAGTTACGTTTCGTTGGCCAAGTTTATCAATGCCCTGGAGCGCGATGACATGTTTTTCATCATCAGCAGCATCACGCTGGCCGGGGAACAGAAGGGGCCGATCAAGCTGCAAATGAAACTTGAAACCTATCTGAAGGCGGTCGGGCAGTGAACCTGGGAATCGAAAACCGGAAGCAGACGATCGTCGCGGTCTCCGTGGGGGTCGTGTTGCTTCTGGTCATTGCCTACGAGTTCATGCCTTCTTCCTCGACCATCGCTTCTACGACTCCTGTGACGACTGCCACCGACCCACACTCCCTCGCGGCGAATGCGGCACGTTCAGGAACGCATCACGGTTCAGGGTCAGGAGTGAAGAAAGAGCGTCCGGCGCCGGACCTCGACCCCACCCTGCACTTGCAGGAGTTGGCCTCAGCTGAACAGGTCAAGTACGAAGGCTCGGGAAGAAACATTTTCATATCGCAGCCGGATGCCGTGATTCCTATTCCGCAAGGCAACGGCACCACGGACAAAGGTAAGCCCGACAAGAAAGATGCCGTCCTCCAGATACAACCACCGCCAGCGCCGCCACCGATTCCCCTCAAGTTCTTCGGCTTCGCAAGCCGGCCTGGAGAACCCAAGAAGGTTTTCCTTTCCAAAGACAGTGACGTTTTTATCGCCGGCGAGGGCGAGATTGTTGACCGGCGCTACAAGGTGGTGCGGATTTCTGCCACATCCGTGGATATCCAGGATCTGGTGGTGAGCGGTCAGCCGCAGAGCATACCGCTGACCCAGGGGAACCCGTCGTGAATAAGCGTGCAGAGAATTGCGCAGCGACGGAGTGCGGAACGAAGAAGTGCGCAGAACAGATGCGCGAATCGAAGCACCGCGCGCCGAGTGCAGCCAGCCGGCGTCCTCGGGAAAAGGGATATATCCTGCTGACGCTGCTTCTGGCGATCGCGCTGATGGCCGTGCTCGCCATAGGCGTGATTATCCCGATGCAGTATGAGTATCAGCGCGAACAGGAAACGGAAATGATCCACCGCGGAGTGCAATATTCGCGGGCCATCCGGGGCTACTACAAAAAATTCAGCCGCTATCCCACGAAGCTGGAGGATCTCGACAACACCAACGGTCTGCGCTACCTGCGCAAACACTACAAGGACCCACTGAGCTGCAAAAACGGCAAGTGCCAGGACTTCAAACTCCTGCATTACGGTGAGCCGGGGGTAACGCTCGGTGGCGGCTTTAGCCTTGGTGGCGGAAGCATTCCGGGGGCAACCGCGGTCGGTTCTCCTCCGGGACAAGGCAGTTTTGGCGGGAGCAGTTCGGCTTTCGGCAGTTCTGGAGCGAGCAGCTCTGGCTTTGGCAATTCCGCTTTTGGCGGTTCGGGATCGAGCAGTTCCGGGTTTGGCAATTCCGGAGTTAACACTTCTGGCGTGTTTTCGCAGTCGTCTGGATCGGCGTCCGGATCAGCGTCCGGATCGGGGGGAAACTCGAACAGCGGTTTTGGAGCAAGCTCGAACTCGCAACCCGGCTCGGATCAGCAGGGGACGAATTCTGCTTCAGGATCCGATTCCTCCCAGACTCCGCAGACTCCGGCTGGGCAGGTAGAAACGAACTCCGGCGCCCAACTTGTCGTCGGGGGGCCGATCGTGGGCGTGGCCAGCCTGAGTAAGCAAGCCACGATTCGCGAATACAACCACAAGAAGAAATACAACGAATGGCAGTTTCTCTATGATCCCACCACCGACCTCGGAGGAATCATCACCACGCCGTATCAGCCTGCGCTGCAGGCATTTACTCAGCCTGGGCTGAATGGTGCGCAACCGGCAGCCGGAACGAACAGCAGTCCGTTCGGCGGTTCGAACGGCAGTTCGTTCGGTAACTCCAGCGGCAGTTCCTTCGGCAATTCCAGCGGCAGTTCCTTCGGGCAATCTTCGGCCTTCGGCAACAACGGAAATGCCGGCGGATCTTCATCGCCGTCGCAGCCTCCCGCTAATCCTCCTCAACAGCAGTAAGCCGGCGAAAATCGGCCGTGTCTGCTAAGCATGCCTGCGAAAGATGTCCACTAAGTGGAACGGCCTCATCCTAAGATGAGGCCGTTTTCTTCCTCCACCAGATTTAGGTCAAGAGTCTTCTCGCGTATGGCAGGAAGATTCCGCTCTGAAACTTAGACGCTGAACGAAGATCCGCAGCCGCAGGTGCTCTTTACGTTCGGATTCTCGAACTTGAAGCCGGCGCCTTCCAGGGTTTCGACGTAGTCGACGATGCAGCCATTCAGATACATGACCGAGGTCGCGTCGACGAACACCTTCAATCCTTCCATGTCGAAGGTCTTGTCCATCATTCCGGCAGCATTTTCAAACTGCATGGAATAGGAGAAGCCGGAGCAGCCGCCACCAACTACGCCAATGCGCAGACCGGCGGGAACGGGGGTCTGTTGCCCCATGATCTCCTTCACCTTGGAAACCGCGCTAGCCGTGAGCGAAACCGGCGGAGTCTTCTTAACTTCCGGGACGTTGGTGTTCACTTCTGGGACGGTTGTCGTGGCCATTCGTATCTCCTTGGCTTTAAGGTATCTAAATTATAGCAGAGCCGGGCAAGCGGCTGGCAGCGTAGTCGGACCAAAATCCTCTTCCGATGCCATTACCTTTGGATGCCATGACGCGGGGCGACGATTCCTCCCGCGGCACTTGCCAAGTGGTCTATAATGCCTTCGTTAGGCCCTTCCTCCAGGTTGAGGATTGTGGGCTAAGGCCCGCACCTTCGATGTGGTGGAGCTGCCCAACGGGCTTGCAGACTGTCGAGGTGGCGTATGACATGGACGTGGACTCCGTTAACTCTCGGGCTGGCGATCGTGTGGGGTGTTTTCACGGTCGGCCTGATCCTTCTCCTCATCTACCGCAGCACGCTGACCATGCACGAGGAAGAGTCGTTGTATCTCGACGACGCGAGTCACCATATGCAGCAGGAGCAGACGGAACTGCTGGTGAAGGTCAACCGGCTCACGGTCCCGGTCTGGGTGGCTGGCGCGGGTTCTGGAGTTCTATTGCTAGTGCTCGCCGGCATGTTTATTTATCAGGGACTGAACGCAGTGCAGTAGCCCGATCGGTAAGCCGGCCCGCCTCGCCAAGGCTATCGACCGAGGGTAGCCGTGTTTTTCGCGAGTGCTTGATGCAGGCAGTCGCGCGTATCCAGCTGAGTATTTCGTTCCGCAGCACCCGTTCCGCGGGAGACTCCCGAAGAACTCCCTCCACTTTGTATAATTGTGAGTATGCGAGAGTGGCGGAATTGGCAGACGCACCAGACTTAGGATTCTGCTGAGCCTTCCCAGCAATTGTCACTCCAAATACACAAAACCCAATGTTTATGCGGTTAATGCCGCATATCGCTTCCTGCACGTCCTGAACGGAAACCGTGAGTCCCTCTACAAATCCTCTACAGTTTTCTGATATGATTCCTGCGTCATGAGCCTTTACAAGCGGGGCCACACTTGGTGGTCGAGGATTGAGCACAACGGCACAATTCATCAGCAATCCCTTCGGACGAAGAACAAGAACACCGCGATTGAACTCGAAGCCGCGCTGAAAACTTCACTCGTCACGGGCCAGCATCAGGTCGCTAAGAATTGTCCGACGCTGAAGGAGTTTGAGACCAGACTGTTCGATCATCTGAGGATTCACGTCAAGCCTCGGAGCCTTCAGTTTTACAAGGAGCAATATGCAGTACTGAAGAATTCCCTGCTGGGCAATCTGCGGCTGTCCTTGATCGACTCCGCCGCCTGTGACGCATTCAAACAGTGGCGGCATAGTCAGGGTGTCGCGGTCGCAACGGTGAATCACGCCGTACGTACGCTGCGACGTGCGCTCCATCAGGCAGAGTCGTGGCGGCTGCTTGCGCGTGCCCCGAAATTAACCCTGATGCCGGGAGAGAACAGCCGTGAGGCCGTGATTGCCGAGCAAGCTGTACAAGAGATGATTTCTTACGCCGCGGTTGGATATCCGAACAGCAATTTTCAATTCGTTCTGCCCGTGCTCATCGACACCGGATTGCGGATCAGTGAGGCGTGTAACCTCAAAAGGGATGACGCATTCCTCGGTGAGAAGCCATACCTGCGGGTGACCGAAGGCAAAAGCAAGGCTGCAAAAAGGGAGGTTCCACTGACGGCTCGGGCTGTCTCGGCCATCGAAGCCGCGTACCACCGGAGTAAATGCCCCTTCATTTTCACGGCCTTCGGCGGTAGGAAACCGCTGACGAGACACTACGCGACTCAACAGTTTCGCCTGCTCGCGGATGCCTTGAATCTCGGTCCCGAATATGTGCTGCACTCGTGCAGGCATACTTTCTGCACGCGCTTGGGTGAGAGTGGTGCCGACGCTTTTACGATTCAACGGCTGGCGGGACACTCTTCCATCACGATCAGTCAAAGATACGTCCATCAGGGAAAAGCCATCGCTCAGAGCGCAATCGGGCGCATGGAAGAATTACAGAAGAAAGAGCCCGAACGTGAGCACAAGAGCAAGGTGAAGAAGGGCGAGGTCGAAGAGGTCTAAATATCCCGCGGCCTTCCGGTCGTGGTGCAGCTTGAAAACCACAAAGCTGGCAATCGGCCCCAGCCTGTGGGAAACTACCTGCATGGCAAAGATAAAAACTGGTCAGGTTGTAGTTTCTGAGGGGCTTGTCGGAGTGTACAGGGTTGTGTCGCTCTCCCCCAACGGACAAACGGCGGATGTCGAAAAGTTCGATGTGTCGAGTCAGAAGTCGGTCGGCGACCCTGTTCGCTCGGTTGCAATTGACAAGTTGACCGCTTACAAAGAAGACGCCAGCCAATCCGCCGCTAGAATCGTACGGGAAGCAGCTACCGAAGACTAGCGAATCGCTGCCCGGATGCATGGCTAACGGCACGCCGGGCCACGGCCCACTCGCCGTTTTGTTTTTCTTCTCGAAGTTCCTCTATTGAAAATTTGAAGGTCTCCATCCGCTTCCGAGCATCTCGGATCGGATCATACCGCCCCAACCGGGGAAAAATATCTTCATTCGTCTTACGATTTTTCTTTACAATTGTAGACGTTTGTCTCATACTTTTGTCAGTTATGGATACACAACTGCCTATCGACTACTGGAAAATGTTCGCTGATCTTATGGCACGCCGAGCCAAGCTGATTAGCCAGCGCGATGAGGCAGAAGTGGAACTCGCGAAGATGAAACAGCTTATCGTCTCGGTTTTTGCACTGCTCCGAGAAGATCAGCAAAAGGCCAATCAACAAGCGATTGACGATATGGAAGCAGAAAGCGCGGGTCTTCAGGATCAAATCAAACTGGTTTTCGCCGCGCACGCCGGACAATGGCTGACCGTATCCGACGTTCGCGATTACGCGCATGACATGGGATTTGACTTCCGGCAGTACAAGGCTAATCCCTTGGCCTCGATAAACACCACATTGAAGCGGCTCGCCGACAGCGGCTATGTCAAAAGGGGTCTCCCCCGCCTCGATGGCTCTGGCTCGCTGTACATGCGAGAAGCTCCGCTGGAAAAACTCAAGATGCTGTCCGACCTTCTCGGCAGGACGATTCCCGAGGCTATCGAACGCGACAACATGCACAGCATGGCAGGACTGGCAAACCTTCCCGGCTCGCCGGGTGTACCACTTCCTAACGAAGATGACATCGCTCGGGAAAATACTCCCAAGGATCATCCGCTGCATAAGCTGAGGGCGAATCCGCGAGGCCGCACTGTTCCCCCTCCGCCGGGATTGGACGCATTGGCGGATGTCCCCAACCGATTCGGCAAAACTCTGGGCGATATGCTGAAACAGCCCGAGAAAAAGAAATGAATACCATTTCTGTTCTCTCTATCTTGCCGAGCAATCTTGCGCTGCTTGTTATCGCCGCCTTGTTAGTGACGGGAGGGCTTGTGTTTTACGCACTCTACAAAAAGGGCGATGTTCGGGCGATATTTTCGCACGGGCGAACGGTTTTCAAGCTAGAAGCAAAAGAGCGAAACTCTGACCGCAAATAAGTTCATCGGTGCAGAAGACAAGCAAAGCCGCACCTCCGTTCCGCAGTAGCGAGCGCTACGTCCCAAGTGGAAACGTCTTATACTGAAACTCATTAAATCTGACGACCTCGAATACAAGGAACTCACGAAGGCGGCTTAGGACTGCACGACGGTATGTAGACTGCTGTAACTACAAGCGGCACAGTCTGCCCCGCATTCGCGGAGGAATTCGATAATCGATAACGGATTATTCCGGTCGCGTCTCCTATGCCAAGACTGGTCCCTTGGCGCTGGTAATGTTCCTTCATCGTAGCCAAGCCGGAATCATTTACAGAAAAATACACGAACATCAAACACCCCGCCCCGTACTCCTTAATGGCTGATTGAACGTGATCCTTCCATGTATCGGCCAACATGGGAAGGCTGTGCCAGTCGATGGTGCTCTTTATCGGGAAATTCTTGGTCTCTTGCGAAGCTACGTCAAAACCTAGAGCTAGGTACTTTGTTTCCAAGTCTTGTGTAATTTGCATGTCGATTACAAACATGGAATAACCGCTCCGATTTTTGACAGTGAGACCCCAAACGGAATCGAAGTCAATTACATCTATGGGGTTATACAAATGATCCGGTGGCGGGGGCGGCGGTGGGGGAGTGTGATCATACGCAAATATGGGTGGGGTTGATTGGCGATCTACCAATTCGGGCCAGTTATCCGATTGCATCCCTGCACCCCATTCCCAGACCAAGCACGCCACCAGAATGCAAACCATTACGATGCACATCGCAAGGCCGAATAGTTTCACCCCTTCTGCAAATCTGAAATCATCCCTAACTGGCAGATCAGCAAGTATTCGTTCTCCTCTAGCCGACACTATCGGTAGGAAATGCGGCGCTGCATCGGTCGCCCCCTCTCGGCGTATCTCGGAGATCACAATTACAACCGCCATGATCACGTGGTACACGATCAGAATGCAAGTCGCCCATACCCCAACCATTGCCCCTTCACGCCCATTCGCTTGAATCTTCTGCCATGAGAAATCGTTCTGGACGAGAAAAAATAAAAGTCCGGCGATTGCAACTGCACTTTCGACAATGCGATCCAACACGGTAGTCCACACTCCACGGAATAAGACACGCCGAAACCTACTGACTATGGACGGTCGCATCGGACGAGATTATACTCCACGCCTTGCGTGAAATACACAAATTACCGCTTATATTCGTTTTAGTTTCTTGTATTTACGCGATTTCTTAGAGATCACTGCTAGGCGAATACATAGCGAATCTGCTAGGCTGCCGCGATGGACGAAGGACGCAAAAGAGTGCTCGGGATCATGGCGGCGATTCTTGCCAGCTTGCACATGGAAAGAGCCGATGATTTGTTCGGTGGTCCACAGGGAAGCCCCAGGACGGACAAGCTGATTGCCGCGAGCATTCAGTGGGCTGAGAAGATCATGGATAAAATCGATAAAGTCTGCGATCACTCCTGAGGCAGGATAGGATTGAAGAGAGCCGATGATCGACATTCAACAGTTTGAGTACATCAAACGAAAGCACGGTAGCTATGCCAGTTGGGCCGTGTGGGCTGATGCATCAGAGAAGCCAAAATCAAACATGGGAGATGTCAGTCATTTCAAAGACGAAACGGTCTTGCGCGTATTAAAGAATAATGTCGTCATGGTTGGATTGAATCTCTCTCGGGGACCAGTTTCAGAGCAATCAGAACCATTTGTTAATTTCCACGATTCCAACCCGAGGGCGAATGATTTCAAGATTCGATACGCCTTCAAGGATTCTCCGTACTACGGAGCGTATATGACTGACATCATAAAGTTCCTCGAAGAGGTAGATTCAAAGAATGTGACGAAACATCTAAGAGAACATCCACAGATCGTGGAAGAGAACATGATGATGTTTCGAGAGGAAATGCAAGACCTCAGAGCTACCGCACCAGTTATATTGGCTTTCGGTAAAGATACTCACAAATTGTTGAACGAAAATTTGAAACAGAATGAGTACCACCGGTTGATCAGACTCACCCATTATAGCCATCAGATAGGGAAAGAGGCGTACAAAGAAGCCGTGTTTAGAGAAATTGGATCAAGTCATGAGGTCTCAGCGTGAAAACAGATGAGAGTGTTGTGCCAATGTACGACGGAGCCGGTCAGCTCGTCACTCCGCAAGGAGCCGCCGATGCTGTGAAGTGGTTTGCAGAACTGTGGGCAAGCACTGAGTTTGACTGCGGTCCACAAGACTACGAGTACATGGTGCAACGGAGTATCGAAGCTCTCAAGAGTGCGAAAGCCAGAGTTCACGCTGTCATACATTAATTGTCCTGTTCGCAATTCGTAACACCATCCCTCTGTATTCGTAGACAAACTAAAAGCGCCAGACCTGCGGCATCCTTTCATGCCATACAGCTCAACTGGTTTCGCGTTCGACACTTAGCGCAGGTGGATTGCGAACGAGGACGCCCCTCTGTTCGGATTTCCTCGCAAGAAGACCCGACCCATTGAACTCCGACGTTTCGACTGTATCGTGCGCGGCAAACAGCGTGGAACTCCCAGGTGGGTCAATTTCCTCGGGACAGCGCGAAACAGAGAATCGCAACCTCCCGTGCGTAAAGACTGGTGATCCATGTTCGTCAGGAGGATCGTTATGTCGCGGTGCGCATTGCGGAGTCACTCCAATCTATTCTCCCCTCTTTCATTATGTATCGCGTTAGCCGCGCTGGTCCCCTTCGTAGGACTTGCCCATGGACAAGTCGCGCCTGGGTATCCGTCTTTCGTTCCTCAGGACTGCGGGCAATACTACTGCATCAATCTGCAAAACCTTAATGTCTCGCTCAACGTTCCGGTGTATTCAAAATCCGGGGCATTCCCCTTCAACTTTGGCTTCTACGGCAACTTCTATATGATCGAGGGAGGAGGCTTATGGGAACCGTCCATTGTTTATGCTGCTGGTGCCTTGACGCCTTCGGCGTCGGGTGTTGGGACATTTGTCACTTTCACGAATCAAACCAATACGACTTGTCCCGGTGGCTCTCCCGCCACAATCAAATATAGCGATTGGGTCGTCAATGATCCTCTCGGCACTCGCCATCCTTTGCCTACAACAGATTTCACCGATAGCCAAGGGTGCCTGAGTGGCAGCGGGTTTACCGCGCAGACCACGGATAATACGGGCTACACGGCAGTCGTCAACGCCTTTGGCTCGTGGAATCTCTACACCAGCGGAGGTGCTCAGGTCTATGACACGGGTGTCATTGACTCCAATGGAAACTCCGTCACTCTCACGCCTTCGACTGGCATCTACACTGACACTCTGGGTATGACGGCGCTCACCTACGCCGCCACCTCTAGCACGCAGAAGACAACATGGACCGACACGCTGGGAAACCCGCAGGACGCAGAAGTAACGGACACTACGGGTCTTACCGTGCGCACGAACTTCGGCTGTTCTGGCATCACCGATTTTCCGGCCACTACGGAGTCTTTGCCCACTGCGATCAATTTCCCCGACACCACGTCGGTGGGATTGGCCTACGAGGGAACGAACGGTTACTCTGGCGACTACACCGGGCGGCTCTCGCAAATCACGCTACGCAGTGGTGCAACGGTCAAGTTCAACTGGAATCCCCACGGGTCAGTATATGACGGAATGAACTGCACGTACCTCATCCCAAATGAACTGACGGTGCAGACGAGTGATGGCACAGTAACCTACTTACTGTATAGTTTTTCCAGTTCTGGAGACACTATAGAAAAATTGGACATCGGCCAGAACAAGACGATGTATACGTTCTCCGGTGGTTTGCTGACCGAAGTGCAGGCATTCCACAATACTGGCTCAGTCACCACTCCAACTTACGGTAGCACGGCGGACCTGCAAACCACCTACTGCTACAACAGCGGCAACGCACCGACGGTAAGTAGTTGTCCGACTGCCACCGTGACCGAGCCGATTACGCAGTTGGCAGTTTTCACCTCTCCGAACGGTCTCTCCACATCGGAAACTTACTCAACATTCGACGCCTATGGGAACACCACGCTCTCCGAGACTTGGGACTACGGTGTCGCCTCGACGGGTACTCCACTCAAAGAAACCGAAATTACCTACGGAACCGTCTCCGGTGCTGGAGGAAGTTGCAGCACTGTCTCTACGCATATAAACAACAAGCCCTGCATCGTACAGGTTCTCTACGGTACCAGCACCGTTTCTCTGAATGACTACGCCTACAGTTCTACAGGAAACCTGCTGACCAGTTACCTCTCACCAAATGGTGGAACGTCTTACTTGAGCAATCCGACGGTGAACTCCTACAATTCAAACGGCACCCCTAACACGCTGTACGACCTTGCTGGAAACTTGACAGCGTTTACCTATTCATCGAGTTATTACACGGATTGCAGCTCGTGCACGCAGTATCCATTTCCGACGAAGCGCGTCAGTGGTGGACTGACGACCTACGCCTATTATAACGGCTATGGAGGCGTCAAAACAGAGGACGTAGATGCGAGCGGAAACGATACATTCTACTGCTATAACAATACGACCACGACAAGTTGCAGCGGCGGTACAGCGGACCCGTGGAACCGGCTCATGGCTGTTATTGATCCGCTGAACAATGAGGTGTTCAAGACCTATTCGGTCACTAGCTTAACCAGTTCCTTCACATTCAACAGCAACAACTCCATACTGGGTAGCACAACAACGTTCGATGGCTATGGCCGTGTTACAAACGTGCAACGCCCTCAATCTCCGACTGCCTCCAATTACGACACAGCGAGTACATATCGAACATTTCCAAGCGGTAGCCAAGTCAATGAACAAGTACAAACCACGAACCCCTGCTCTGAACCCGCTTCGACTCCATGTGGTATAAGTTATGGTCCAACAAATACTTATGACATGCTTGGCCGACTAGTCAGCTCGGTGCAAAGCGGTAGCAATGCGACAACCACGATCACCTATAACGAGAATGACGTGACATCAGTTCTTACTCCCGCACCGTCGGGAGAGAACTCCAAGGGAACGGAAAAGCAATACAACGCGCTCGGCTGGCTGAAAAGCACCTGCGCCATTTCGAGCGTTGTTAGTGGAGAAGTTGCCTGTGGTCAGAATACAGGGAGCCATAACGGAGTTCTGACGACTGTGACTTATAGTAGCAGCACTGGCTTCTTCATAATCAATCCACTACGCAGCTCGCAACATCGCAAGACAGTTCTCGATGGCCTTGGGCGCAAAACGGAGCAATTAGCTCCTGAATACGGTACCTCTGGATGGCAATACGTTTACGACCGGAATACTTCCTGCCCTTCTGGATGGCAGGGAGCGGCGGGACAGTTGGCATCAGTGCACGACCCTAATGGAAACCTTCTATGCTATGCCTATGACGCGCTGAACCGGGTGACGGGCGTGAATGGCAACGGAACCACTTGCCGCTGGTTCTACTACGATAACGGCGAGGGCAATGGTGCAACATCTGGAGGCTACACTGGAACGGTCCCATCTGGCATCACGCTCTCGAACCAGTATGGCCGGATGGTGGAAGCTGTGACCGACACCTGCATCGCGGTAGCCAGTCATAACGCTTCGACGCTCATCACAGACGAGTGGTTTGCTTACGACAAGGACGGCCACCAAGCTACTCTTTGGCAGCTAACGCCACACAGCACGCAATACTATGAAAGCACAGCAACCTTTTTCGGCAATGGCGTGCCAGCAACCGTTGATCTGGCCAACCCCAGCGAATACACGATGACCTACGGGATTGACGGCGAAGGCCGTTTCAACAAGCTTACCGACACCACGGCAAGCCAAGACATCGTCACCGGAACGACCTACTTTCCTGCGGCAAACCCGGAGGTAGTTAGCCTGACCAGCACAGATAACAATGCCTACACCTATGACTTGAATACAAACCAGATGACTAAGTTTGCGTTCAGAGTGGGCAGTGATAACCTCACGGGGAACCTTTACTGGAACGCGAACAACACGCTCGGCTATCTGACAGTCAGCGACGGCTTCAACTCAGGTGGCTCCGAAACTTGCTATTCAAATGCAAGTGGCTCCGTCGGAGCAGGCTATGACGATCTCGGGCGACTTGTCGAGTTCGACTGCGGCAGCGGCAACTGGGGCCAGCAGTTTGCCTACGACCAGTACGACAATTTGACCAAGACTGTACTTTCAGGTCGTACAGGTACCACATGGAATCCAACCTACAACACCTCGAATCAGTGTCCGAGTCCGTGTACTTACGATTCGGATGGCAATATGACTGCCGATGGCAACGAGGTGTACGGCTGGAATACGTTCTCGAAGATAGCGTGGACGGCGACAAGCGGTACACCCACCTGCGGCACGAGTGGCAGGTGCGCCACTTATGATGCCTTTGGCCGCATGGTGGAAACTAGCAACAACAGCACTTGGCAGACGTACTGGTACACGCAGGCTGGTGGGGTAGTGATGATGAGCGGAACGACACTCTCCTACGCCCACTGGCCGACCACTCATGGGATAGCCGAACTCTTAGACACCACAAACTTTGGCTACATGCCAAAAGACTGGATTGGCAATACCAGGATCGTCTCCAACGTCGGAAGCCACACCGTCAGCGCAGATCAATCGTACACGCCATACGGTGAAATCTATAATATCTTTGGCGCAAACAACAGCCAGTATCAGGTGTTTGCAGACATGATTGCCGACCTTGCTCCCAGCACAACCACGCCGATCATGTGGGATACGCCAAACCGAGAGTTGTCTTATACCGGGCGCTGGCTCTCGCCCGATCCTGCGGGGTTCGGATGGAACCAGTACGCCTACCCGACGAACCCGAACAGTGCGGCAGACCCATCGGGCCTCCAACCAGGTGGCATTGGTGGTCCCACTTGCCTTGTTGCTCGCCGTCTAGGAAGCAACGTGGTACCTTCTACCTGTGCTGGCGGTCCTACTGATGGGGGCGGCGGTAGTGACGATGGAGGCGATGATGGAGGGTTGCTGGGCAGCGACGGCTGGGGTAATCCTTTCGCTGGCGCTGGTGGGCCTTCTATTAGCCCGTTAGAGGGAAATCCATATGACGAGAACGTGGCCGCGCTGGAGGGCGCAATGGGAGCGGATCCGGGAAACACTTTGGGGTCAGTGGGGGCGGACGGGATAGGACTTTCCGTTGTCAACGGCACTACCCCTTCTTCGCCGGACGGTCGCCCCGACTTTTCCTTTTTCCTTGACCTTGATTTTGGACCATGCACCAACTACGTCGAGGTTAATTGTGGTGTCCCGGTAAACAACGGGGCAGGGAACCTGCACTGCAACTCGACCACGGGTATTTGTGTTCCGCGCTCTATGATCCCGGCACGTCGTTCGTCGAACTGGCTCCAAGAGTATGCCTGTGGAAGCTCGCCCGCCAACAACATCAGGAACTGGACACTAGAAGGTGCCGTGAAGGGATTTGTGGTTGGAGCCATAGCAGGTGGAGTGACCGGGACAGTTCTTGGAACGCCAGTGGGGGGCGTCGTTGGAGCAATTTTTGGGGGCTTGATCGATGCCACGGTCACTGCGGGAGGCGGTGTGTTTGGTGGCGCTGCAGCTTCCATGGCTTGCTCTTCCCTCGGAATGTATGGTAGTTGAGCGGACTGATCTAACCATGCTAAGGTTGCAGAGAACGCTAAATGCAAAAAACTAATAGAAAGAAAATGATTTTGATTGCACTGCTCAGCTTCTGCGCGCTGGAGCTGCTCGATTGGACCGGAATCACTCGCGGAGGATTCCCCTCGGGCTGGGGAGTCGCCTTCATCCAGGCCTGCGTCAACATCGGGTGGACAGTTTTCTGTACGACGGTGGCATACTTGACAATGATCAGGCCTCGGCGGTCAACATCCCTGGAGGATAGCCATGATGGTTCGGGGCGGATATTGAGAGGGCCGCGAGATCCTAGTACCAAACCGTAATGCCGCAAACAACGCAACACCCGGGCGTGCCGAAACCATCGAAGCCCGATTCGATTCACTGTTGAATGTGTTCTTATCGAGAAACAAAGCCTGTAGCGGCTTGTTGTTGTGCAGCGTTTTTTGGGCAATGAGACGGGCTAATAACTTGGCTCCGGCATCTTCGCCCCGCTGACCGAGATCGGCACAACGCGAGTGGTCTTTTCGGCATAAAAGTTTGTGATGAAGGTCGAATCCGACCGCCTTGCACTTGAGCAGGTCCAGATCGCTGTCAACCATGAATTCGCCTGTGAACTTCCCGTTCACATACCACTTATGTGCGGTCTTGTCGTAGTACAGTGGGCCATCACCATCCTCTACAGGGTACTCTTCAAGTTTGAGATCGGCGCTTGGTTTGTCTTTCGCAACCAGAATCCGATAAGCGGGAGGGCGGTAGCTTTTCATCGCTTCACCCCAGTAGAGTTTCCTCCCTGCGACTAGTTGTTCCCAATTGAAATCGAACCTGATGTTTCCATACAGAGAGCCATAGATCCAGAGGTTCGGTGAGAGCCACGACACACAAGCACGTGTGTTTCTCAGTCGGCTTTCATCCCACACTAACGATCACTTGATGGTGCCATCTTCCAAATATCTGAACGCGTCTTTGATGTGGCAGATGTGGTAGACCGTCGCGAATGATGTGCAGTCTTGGTTCGTCCATTTAGTATTCGTGGACGGCTCTCCTACCGAATAAGGAATCCAAGGACGATGCTTCGTGGTCATTGTATTGACTCCAAAAGCTCTAGCAAGTCTTTAGCGAGTGCTCCCCAAGCCCGAAGGCTGGTCACGCCACGTTCTTACCGACTCTCCATCTCTCCATCAGGCCGGCAATCGACAAAGCGCCCCTACTCGTGAAGCTAACGGGCGGAGGTCAATTCACTCTGCTGCCAAGAGGCCACGCGACGCAGAGCAGTTCGCGCCACCGGCCACCTTTTATTGTTACGTCGTTGAAACTTCCAATCGGGTATCCGGGAATAAGGGGGTGGATGGTAAGGCTCTGAATGGCTAAGTGCCCGATGATAATTGTAGTGACATTTCCGTGGCCTACCTTGGTAACTTCGCCCTTATCGAACCACACGTCCGTTCCTCCAGCGTGGAAGGAATTAGACGTGGGGTTTCGACCAATCCAAATAATCGTACCGTCAGGAATCGCTAGATGAGCGCGTAGCGAAGCGCGCTCCTCTGTGCTATAAAATTGCGGACGCTCCCGATTCATGAAGTCAATGAGCATAGCAACTTTTATCGTCCACGCGGCCAGATTGCTTTGCTGAGCCGAATCGAGAGGTAGGGACACATCGTGGATGAGTGAACCAATGAGCGGTTTATTCGTATTTTCGAGATTGCTCATCCATCCGTTATTACATGGGCGACAGACGGCGCGAACTTTCACGGCTGGATTATGAACGTCGAATGGCGGTTTTTTGCCGATTGAGTGGCGGATCGATTGATTTGCGCGAAGGCTCTCTAGAATCCATCCCGGCCAGACATGCTCTAGGCTGTTCGCCGGATTAGGACAGAAGAGACACTGCCGTGGCATTCCCGAAGCTAACAGTTTTCTCTGTATCCTGCCGCTCGGTTCTTAGATCATAGGCAACTCAGGACAATACCCCCATGGGCATCTGCCAGGTTGACCTATGACCCCAATCAATCGGTTGAACCGGACTCACCCAATTCCCAATGAGTGCAATCGTCGATTTCGCCAGTTGTCGTATTTGGGTGGTCTTTCCTTGTGAAGCATTGAACGACTGACTCGTCTTCGGGCGTACCATCTTGCTCTGAGCGTATTATGACGTGCATGTACAAACGGATGATGGTTTTCTGTCTGCTCATTCTTACTCGCTGCGCTATGGCTCAACAGGAAAAGGCAAAAACACCTGAATTTCCCAGCACTGACGAAATCCAACTCATCCTCACCCAGTCGGAGCGTGTTTTTGAACAGTACAAACAATCGTTGACGATGGAAGCGCAATTGCCAACGTTTAAGCACGACCCATCGGCGGTCGAAAAAGACACTGAAGTGTACAACATGGGTGTGGAGCTGGTTGGCACTCTGAAGAAGCATCCAGAGGGCTTCCACGGAGTGGGCGGTCTACTTTTAATGTCTTCGCTTGATGACGCGTCACGAAATGCAGCACTTTGCTCCGGGACTGCTTACAACGACACCATGGAAGCGGTTATGACCAAGTCCGATGTCCATTCCGCAGAGAGCTGGGTGCACGTGGGCTTGAGTTGCATAAATATATCGGGTTACTTGTACACAGTCAGCGAATCGGTGCAAGCCTTGCTTGTCCGAGATCTCAAAGCACAGCAACTGCTAAACCAGAGCGCTGCCGAAACTGTGAATAGCTGCACTGCTGCCTTGAAAAAGTGTGCCTCAAAGAATCAGTAGGTATCGGTTATGCGTCCGCCCGTATATTGCCAAGGAATTTTTCAGGGTTAGGTACCTAGAGAAAAAAGCGGTGTGGGGTACGCCCGTGCTACTTCTACCGAGATTTCACAAATTTCAGTCACGGGAGAAATCATTTTTAGCCAGACAGCCGCAGTGAAAATGACGGTGAAAACCAGAACTGGCATTGTTCAAGCACTGACGGCTCATTGACTTACGGAGCACCGTTTTAGGACGGAAGATACACCATCTCTTGCGCTACCCCCTAAACCCCTGCCATTTTCAGCAGTCAGAACGCCGCGTTCTGCATACCAAAATGCACGATTCCTACCGCTGGAAAGCCCCTTGACCATCCAGGACTACATTTGGGACGCCCTGTAGCCACTCGGGGGGAGATTGACGTTCCTAAGCAAGCCAGAGCCGCGGTTTATGGGCTTCCTGAGCGGGGCGAACGGAACACGAAGGGGGCAAAGGGTCCAAATAGGGTGTCAACCCACCTCTACCAAAGTGGCGGGTGCGGTGACACCAGCGGGATATGGAGTTCCTGAACCCGTTTCGCCTGACCAGCGTCCTGCGTGCGGCTCACGGCCTACGGCGTGCCGTGTCCTGCTTTTCTCAAGTTCTTAGGTACCCTATTTTCGGATTTCTGGGATTTCCCAGGTTTTGCATCTCGGTTTAGGTACCATCGCTAGGAGTCCCGCTCGGGGGTGGTAGGGGCGGGGTAGACTTTTTGGAGTGTACGAGATACATGGGGGTGGGCTAGCAGTACCCCCGTGCTGAATTAAATCTAGCCTCACTCTGTGAGCGATTGAGACCCGAAGCTATATCAATCCGCCTGCTAGTGGTACAGCTAATACAGCTTCCCTCAAGAGCTAGGGAGAGTAATTCTATATAATATATATATATATGAAAACAAAGAAGCTGTACTAATTTTACTTTTCCATTTGGAAGCTGTATCACTGTATCAACGGATATCTTGTACGGACGAACACATTGAAGCAATACTTAATCCAGCGTGGGGGTATAACTCGGGGTAGGTTTGCCGCGTCTTCGTTCGTGCGGCTCGGGGCCGTCCTGTACGAAATATACTCCGACCCGAAACCAGCGTCCCCGAGCGGCTCTCCAAAATAGTAGTTGCTTTTTGTTCGCCCCTGTGGTATTCTAAAAGAGTAAGAACACGTTGCCCGAAACTCCGTGGGCACGGCAAGAAGATAGACGGTCTAGTCGAGTCGCAGATACTAGGTAAGGCTCAAGCCAAAGCGACGTAGTACGGACGCCAGTCCGCGGGCAGCAATCCCGAACTAAATCAAATCCAAAATCAACCCTAAGTCATTTCTGCGGATTCGTCCGCAAAAGGAGACGACTATGCGAATACTTACGCCCGCAGACCTGTTCAAGATTCTGGAGCAGAAGAACCCGAAACTGTACGCCGAAGTCCTAAGACGGGAGAATATTCAACCCCGCCAGAACCAACAAAACCTAACCCGCGAACTCGTGAGTGCATGAAGTAACGAAGTAGCCCAGCAAGACCCAATGAAAGGAAACAAAGAACATGAAAGTATTCACCCCGCAAGACCTTCAAAACAGTTATACCCAGAGCCCATCAGGGATTTGGGTAGTTGATAATCTCCTCAGAACCAACCGCAAACGTATCTCCCTTCTCTGTGGCTCCCCCCACGCTGGAAAATCTACAATCGCTCGTCAACTCGCACTAGCCGTTGTCCACGGCGAATCCTTCCTTGGGAGAACCACGCTTAAATCTAAAGTCGCCTATTGGCAATCGGAAGAAACGGAACAGGACGCCTACGAAGATTTCTTTAAGAGTGGCATGAAACCCGATGACAACATCGCAATCCTACATTCTGCAAAAGATAATCACAAGGAACTCAATACGCTTCTCTGCGACGACCCCGACATTCGTCTAGTCATTCTTGAAACATTGGACGACTTTCTGCAAATAGATGACTTGCTCAACAATACTTCGGCACGCAAATCATTTGAGAAGTTTGACGCTGACATTGTTGAGAAGCACGCTCCCCGCTGTTCTTTTCTCGCACTCCATCATTTCAAGAAATCGGACGAGCAGAAAGGCTCATCATTACACAAAATCCTTGGCGCAACCGTCGTTGCGGGAAAAACGGACTGCAAGATTTATGTTCGTCAAGTCAATGACAGCGACCCCCGCCGCATCATTTCAGTCCAGACAAGAAAGGGACTTCCGATAGAGCCTACTTATCTCATTTTCAACGAAGAGAATACGTCGGTAACGCTCGGGCAGACTCTTGCAGAAGAACGGTCGGAGTCCAAGAAGGCAGTCTTTTCCATGAATCAAATGGAATTGCGGACGAGATGCATTCAAGCCGTCGCCCAGAAGCAAGGACTGGCGAAGATGGAATACTGCGAGCGGGTCGGCGGAAATAGAAACTCAGCCAAGGGAATGTTTGAAACCCTTATCAATGACGGCAGTTTAGTTCAGCAAGTAGGTGGAAAGACAGGCACGGCACTCCTGCTTTACATCAAGGGCAATGAACCTACCCCAAAACCCGAGGCAATACCAGATTTCCACTTTTGTAATAACGTCTATCACGGCTGCAACGAGCATGTAGACGTTGACGGTCAATTATGTGGTAAGTGTGAAAAAGATGGAGGTTGGTATTATGCAACCCGCCCAGCCACAGAAAAAGGCACGGAGGCTTTATGCGGTTAAGGCAATTAGACGAACAGTCAACATTGAAATCGGACGATTTGAAAACCCTGTGGGCGAAGACTCTAGGGGAGCTGCCCGATGATGAGCAGTTCTATTTATGGACGAATCTGCACACCCTGGAAGTCGTCCGACAGGCGATTCTGAAAACCGCGGGCAAGAATCTTCAAACGGGCAAGACGATGACCGCAGAGCATAAGGTACGGTTCGCCAGCAAAGTTATGTTGACGATTACATCCCAAAATACAGCGAACGCCCGCAATCGGGAATCGTTGCGACAGGAGTTTGAGCGGGATGGCGTCAAGGGGGAATTATGACGAAAAGGAAACGAACGCATGACCGCACGCGGAACGCCCGTGCCGTGTACTTGCGGAGCCTCTCGGTGACCGAGGTCGGTGTCAAATCTGCTGCACGGGGGTCTCGTGCATGCCTCTAACCCCCGAACTCGCAAGCGTAAGCCCCTACGGGATGTTCAGCCGCCTCGCAAACACGTCCATCAGGACGCAACCCTCGTCTTAGGTGATTATTCCGAACCATCGGATTTTAAGCCCCGATACGAACTGCTTAAAAAGACTATCCGCACGGTTATCCTGCGGGGCGGGCTGGAATCATTGTGGCTGACAGACCCAGAAAGCGGCAGGCGGAACCCTTCTGCCCTACTGAATGGTCTGATCGAAGACGCAACCCTGTCAGGACTCCATCTGCTACGACGCCCGCAGATTACACAAAGAGAACTGCCACTGATTGAACTCTTTGAAGGTGATGACTACGGGCAAGTGAAAGATGAAGCCCTGGGTCTGACGCTGCCTGCTTTCTCTGACGCTGAACTCGTTCGGGAAGCGAAGTGCATTGCTGACGGAATTGTTAAGCAACAGAAAATCATTAAACGTCCATACAAAAGAAATGAAGACGGCACCCCCGTCCTCAACGATAGGGGCAAACCCGTCAAAGGGTATAAATGCGTTGGCCTGCGGATTGAGCATCCTGTTCAAAATCGGGACAAGGATGACAACCTTGTGAATGAGTGGACAGACCCAACCGCAGGTTTCGTTAGCGGCATAGATGGGCGACCTATAAACGGGGGACGGACTACGGACTATGCCTACTCTCCCACAAACCAGCATGTCGCCAGGTTCCAAAAGCAGTTGCTTCACGAACTTCTTGCTAAGTACCTCGGTCAGGACGATGCGGAGTGGCTATTGGATTACAAGGACGGGCGATATCCCCTATCGGTTGAAAGCGATGAGATGGCAGAACTCCTGACGGAGAGACTAAAGCCTCATGCGGCTGAACTCAATCAGTTCAGAGACCTGCTTACCTAAAGCCCTATCCTTAAAATAAAGTTCACGAATCGGGTCAAAACCGCCAACCGTTCCACCGTTATAGGTAAGGGGAAATGCCCGCCCGTAAAGTCCTACTGTAACGGACGGTATTTCGTACACAGTAATTCAGGAGACCCATGAAAGCAGAAAGCGACCTGCATGGCGGCTGGCATACCAGGGCGATTGAAGGGTTATACGAAGGACGTGGCAACGGGCTTGCCCCGTGGAACCCAACTAAAATCGTCGAATGTCTCCGTCAGTTAGAGCGATGGACACGTCGGGCACTTTTGAGGCGTAAGACACGGCTGCAATGCTTTGAAGGCTGTGGGGTGCAGACAGTCACGGATGCATACCCAAACCGCACGAGCCGTTTGCAATGCGGGCACACTCGCCAGACCCACACGATGAGTGATTCTGAATACGCCGATTTGGTAGAGCGGGCAAACGGGCTGAAGATTCAGCGTAACGCCGTCCTCGGGGGTTTCGAGGTAGTAAGTCAGGGGGAGTAATGGAAAACATAATTGGAGCATTGCTTTGTAGTCACCCCGATTGCTGTCCTGAGTCGCAGCGAATAGGACTCTGGGGAGTGCCTGAAACAACCCAGAAAGTTTATACCCCTGAGGGTAAGTTGGCTGGGGAACTCAAACTTCCCGCCGTTGACCTGACCTTAAGTACCGCTCTGAGGGACGTTCTTAGGAAACACGAGAGTGGATTATATCTGCTAGGGTGCGGTCATTTGCACCCAGGACTGCCGTTAATCTCGGCACAGGAATGGCTCACCCTTCCCGATGGAGCTATTTTCCGTGGTCAAGGGCTTCCTGCTACTGACCATCACGTAAGCCATAGAGCCGCATATCGAACTCAGGCGGTCAGATGAGTCGGCGGGATGTTTCAACCACTGATGACATCTGGTTTGCGAGCGTGCTCTTATTTGTGGGCTACGAGTTGTGCAGCATCACAGAACAAGACGGTAGGCAGTGCACCTATAAGATTCAATGCCCACAACTGGATTTTGAAGAGTTGGAATCGCAGTATCGAAATAATGAGTTGCCGTTGGCTGACGCAAAGTCGTTCGTAGACGCATTCAATCGCATCGTACAGACTCAGAAAGATTATCGCAGGCGGGGAATGAGCGGTTGGAGTAGTGAGCGGTTTATCTCAGGGGAAATCGGATAGGAGGAGACATATGTTTAATGCAGCAGACTACCTCGACAAACTCTCGATGCACGGCCCATCGAGCAATCTAAGCGAATCGGAATCTGCGGCAGTTTGGACGGAACTTCATCGCAGGATGGGCGAGCCTGAGCCACCTACAACAGAAGCACTTGAAGTAAACGGGGGAAAAGATGGCACGCAGGAAATCTAACGGCATGTTTGCTGCAATGCAACTTTTGATGCAGCAACAAACGGCACTAT
>Ga0209420_1000157_pt1 | contig 42265 bp, 30 predicted proteins | sample BlaSpr_A8_OM1_O1_FD_187972 | JGI IMG/M metagenome (GOLD analysis project Ga0209420, IMG submission 187972) | Forest soil microbial communities from Thunder Bay, Ontario, Canada - Black Spruce, Ontario site 2_A8_OM1_O1 (SPAdes) (version 2) | ecosystem: Environmental > Terrestrial > Soil > Boreal...
AAACGGTCAACTTGCCTTGCCAGAGCCCGGAACCAGGGTGGTGGGAAGCCATCCTGGCTGCAACCTAGATCTCAACCCGCAGGAATGCTTTGAGAGTTGGAGTGGAAGGCGGTTGGAAGGCAGCGCGCCGACTGCCTCCCACTGCCCGATTCGTGAGTGCACCAGCACTCCGGTCCCATGCGACAGGTACAAGCGGCGCGAGTCGGGATCGAAGGTCATGGAATCGAAATACTCCCGGCCTGCGGGCGCCGCGCCGAATTTATAGATATTCGCCAGGTGGTGGGTAATCGAGGTAGCGGCGAAAGCCGTCACACCGAGCATCATGGCGCCCAGCACGGCGGCGCGCCCAGCATCCTGGCGCCGCGCAGGATGCGAGTGCTAAATATCGATTTCATAAACTCTCCCTTTCACTGCTGAAATGTGGGAAACTGGTTCGGTTGACCGGCTTCACAATGACTGCAACCGATCGTAACGGTTCCGCCTGAATAGAACCTGAAGGGCTGGCGGGTGGCCAGCCGGTCGCAGCACAGCGTAAATAAAATGGGGGCACTCCCCGCATTTCCCGCAAGAGCCTACCCTGAGCGGAGTCGAAGGAGCGGGACACGATGCTCTCTGGACCGCAAGATTCGTCCCCCAGGCATCGGTTGGCGCTAGACTGGAAGCCGCCTGTGAGAGCAGAAAGCAGGGATGCGAAAAGAGCGAGTACTCGCTTCAGTGCGAACCGTAAGCATGGCGCCACCCCGCCCGGTCCCTTTAGGAGACAGCACATGTGGAGAGCTTTCGCGATTTTTATCTTTGCGCTGACGGCGTGGGCTCAGGAACCCCATCCGATCCTCGCACTGGGTTCGCCAGCCCCAAACTTCGAACTCCCGGGGGTTGATGGAGCGATCCACAAGCTCGCGGACTACTCTTCCAGTGCAATCCTCGTCGTGGTGTTTACTTGCAATCACTGTCCTATCGCACAGATGTACGAGCGTCGCATCACCCAGCTTGCGGCGGATTACAGGGACCGCGGCGTCGCGGTGGTTGCGATTCAGCCGAATGATCCGACGGCAATCAGGATCGATGAACTGGATTCCTCCGATATCAGCGACAGCCTCGAGGAGATGAAGATCCGGGCAGAGCATAAACATCTCACATATCCATACCTTTACGACGGGGAAACACAATCGGTAACCGAAGCCTATGGTCCGCAGGCGACACCGCACGCATTTGTTTTTGATCGTGATCGCCGCCTCCGGTACGAAGGCCGAATGGACAATAGCTATCGGATCGAGTTGGCCAATACACACGACGTGCGCGATGCCATTGATGCGCTCCTCGCGCATCGAGAAGTAGCCGTGAAGCACACTGGCGTCTTTGGCTGTTCGACCAAATGGAAAGAGAAGCAGACCTCTCGTCTGGAGGCCCTTCGCAAAATCGAGTCTCGACCGGTGCCACTGGACCTGGCTTCGGCTGCAGACTTAAAGGCGTTGCGCGCAAATCCAACTGGCAAAACGTTGCTGGTGAGTTTTTGGGCAACTTGGTGTGGCTCTTGTATCCACGAATTTCCCGATTTCGAAGACACGTTCCGAATGTATGGCGGGCGCGACTTGGAGTTAGTCACGGTGGCGGCCAACATGCCGGACGAGAAAAACTCGGTATTGCATGTGCTTCAGAAGATGCATGCTACGAGTCGAAATCTGCTGTTTGCTTCCGAGGACACAGCCGCGCTGCAGGCCGCCTTTGATCCGGCCTGGGAGTCAGCCGTGCCCTATACGGTTCTGATTGCTCCCGACGGGAAGGTCCTGTATAAGAAGCAGGGCTCTGTGGACATGTTGGAATTGCGAAGAACGATCCTGGCGAACTTGCCGTCAGACTACGAGGGTTTTAATAAGTATTGGTTGGGGCAGTAGATTCATCATCGGACCATCCGCCACAACCAACGCCATTGCCCAGGCCCTCGATCTTGGGTGACACTCCCGGCAAATCCGGATCGAGAGATGACGAGAATGTTTTGCATGCTCCGATAATAGTGTAGTGTTCGCAAGGGAGACGACGAGCCGTGTGTTTTTCAGCGACAGCGAACTTTGTTGGCAGCGGATTTCTGGGCGCCGCCGGCGTGATCACATTGACGAAGGTGAAGCACCGGCGCGAACTGCTGTTCGCGGCGCTGCCCACGTTATTCGCTGTACATCAGTTCATCGAGGGATTCGTCTGGCTGGGATTAGATGGGGTTCTTTCGCCTGCGGTGGCGCACGACATGGGCGCGGCGTTCATGCTTTATGCACAGGGACTTCTCCCTTTTTTGCTGCCACTGAGTGTGCTGCTGTTCGAGCCGAACGTTACGAGCCGCAGGCGGATGCTGCCGTTCCTCGTGCTCGGTGGAGTAACTACGGTCTATATTTTGTGGGCGCTGACGGCATTCCCGCTCGAGCTCTATGTCAGAGGAAACAGTATCGTGTACGTCAATCAAGCGACCAACAATACCGCGGTTGGGCTGCTCTATGTGATTGCCACTTGTGGCTCGCTGTTTTTTTCGAAGATCAAGATGATGGTCGTCTTCGGGGCGGCAAACCTCGCGATACTGCTGGCTGTCATGGCAGTCAAGCGGTACGCGTTCACCTCGCTGTGGTGTGCGTATGCCGCGATCGCCAGTGTGATCATTCTCGCTTACTTCTGGAGAAGCACCGAAGAGAGGCCGTTCAACTACGCCTAAACTAGTGTGCCGTCCCAGCCAATTCTCTACAACGGCGCACCTTGTCGAGGATAACGTCGGCGGTGGCCTTCCAGGCGAACGGTTTGGGCGTGTCGTTCCAGCTTGCAAGCCACGCATCGATGGCATGTTCCAGTTCTTCCACCGAGCGAAAGGTGCCGCGCCGAATCATTTTGTCCGTGATGAGCCCAAACCACCGTTCCACCTGATTGAGCCAGGAACTGTTGGTGGGTGTGAAATGGAAGTGAAAACGGCGGCGCTCCGGTGGGTGCTGTAGTTAGGGCGAGTTGAAAAGGGCTCCCTGTTAGGGCTTGAACACCAGAGCCTGTCCAGTGTGTAGACAAAGCGGGTGTGCCAGAGTTCGTGCAAAAAATTCATCATCAGCCTGAAGCGCCCCTGGTCTGATCAGCATTGCGGCTGCCTCGTTTGGCCAGTCGGCATTTCCCCGGACTCGCTTCGGCCGCTTTCCTGCGGTCTGCTGCAACGCGATGGCTCCCGCTATGCCTGCCGGCTGACCCCAAAGGCGTTCAGGTGGCGCTCCTGTTTCTGTTCTTCCACAACTGCCTCTGCGGACCCTTGGCCAACAGCCGCTTTCACCACACTCCCGATCCAGCTCACGCACCCGACAGCAAACTCGAGGCCACCGATTACAAAGCCGACAAAGCCATCCAGAACATTGTCGACCTGCTCGCTGCCGCCTGATCTTACAGCTTCAAATGTTGAGGTATTTTTGTTTAAGATCTTTGATCCAAGAATACCTGGGCGAAGCTGACGGCGCCTCGGGCAGTCAGATTCAGTGACTCGATCTGCCGCGAATGCTAAGTTCGGCCTCGGCCGACACATCGGCCAGCGTGACGTGCAGAGCGTGCTGCTTCGCGTCATAGAAGGTTTTCAGGGGATACGTGCTGCTGGAAAACTTCGCTTCGGCATGTGCGGACGGCCAGTCATAAATCACCACCTCGACGAACTTCCACCAAGGTGCGTATGAGCCTTCCCGCGCGTGGAACTTCAGACGCATGGAGTAGTCACCGGACTCACAAGTAAAACTCTGGCGAAGATACTCGCCGTGCTGATAGCGCAAGGTGTGGCCGTCATCGAGATAGATCGAACCGTTGCACTGCGGTCCGGGATAAACCTGAAGCTGCAGGGGACCGCTGGGGGTTTCGTCCGTGTTCTGAATCAAGGGCTGGAGCGGCAGGATGCTTCCGCCTCGAACATATACCGGCAAGGTGTCGAGTGGGGGATGGATTTCGCGAGGCAGGGGAATTGCCCCAGATGAGGTGACGACGTCGACGATCGAAGGCGGTTGGGACGAGGCGGCCATCTTGAGTCCAGTCCAGAAGTCGTACCACTGTTGATCTTTGGGAAAGGAGACGGCGTAGTCATCGAGCATTTCAGCGAATGGGGGCGGAGCGATCAGCAGGCTGGGGCCGAGGAGAAACTCGGTGTCGAGATGATCGAAGCCGCTCGCGAACACCTCCGGAAACTCGAGAAAGACCGGCCGCATGAGAGGAAGCCCAGTGTGCGAGGATTCGTCGGCCAGCGTGTAAATGTAGGGCAGCAGACGATATCGGATTTCGATATAGCGGCGGCGAATGGCTTCCTGCTCCGGCCCGTTGTTCCAGATTTCGTGAGGTAACGAGCGCTTGGTGGCATGATCGCGAAAGAAGGGAGAGAACGCGGCAAGTTCGACCCAGCGAGTGAGCAGCGCCGGAGAGGGTGAACCGTTAAATCCACCGACGTCCGCGCCGGCAAAAGAGATTCCGCTGATGCCCAGATTGAGCACCATCTGCGTGGCGAGACGAAGATGGTTCCAGGTCGCGGAATTGTCGCCGGTCCAAGTGAATCCATAGCGCTGGCCACCGGCATACGTGGCCCGGGTTAAGACAAACGGGCGCTCGTCGGGACGCAGTTTGAGCAGCCCCTCGAAAGTGCCGCGCGCATTTTCCAGTCCAACGATGTTGTGAATCTCAGCGTGCGTGGCGGTGCGCGTGATGAATCCCGGCTCTTCGATGCGATGAACGGTGTTCAGCGGCATTGTCTTGTCGGGTCCGTCGAAGACCGAGGGTTCGTTCATGTCGTTCCAGAATCCGGCGACGCCGTCTTGAACGAACTCGTCATAGAGGCCGCCCCACCATTCGCGGGTTTGGGCGCGGGTGAAATCGGGAAAGACTGCCGGGCCAGGCCACACGATTCCAACGAACTCCGAGCCGTCAGGATTCTTCACGAACTGGTCGCTGGCATGGCCGGTGTCATAAGGCGCATAGTTCTGGTTGGGAGCATGCGCGATGTGGAGATCGGTGATGTTGACCAAGTGAAAGTGCTGTTTGCGCAGATCGGAGACGAGTCCCGGAAAGTCGGGGAATGTTTCGGGATTTACGGTGAAGGGCCGATTCTTGTACTGATAATCAATGTCGAGATAGAGCACGTCGGAGGGAATCTTGTCGGCGCGCAGACGATTGGCAGTCTCCCGAGCCTGGGATTCAGGAGTGTAGCTGTACCGCGACTGCTGGAAGCCGAGGGCCCACAGCGGAGGAAGCGGAGGTGTTCCAGTGAGGTAAGCATAGCCTTCGACAACCTGTTTCGGCGTCGGGCCGTAGAGCACGTAGTAGTCGAGCGGGCCGCCTTCGGCGCCGAAGCAGTACGCATCGCGCGCCTGCTTTCCAAAGTCAAACCAGGTGCGCCAGGTATTATCGAGAAATACTCCATAACTGCGAGTGCCATTGATGGCGAGAAAAAACGGAATGCTTTTGTAGAGCGGGTCGACCGATTCCTGGGGCCCGATGTCGGTATTCCACAAGGTGTAGGCCTGACTTCTGCGATCGAAGGAGCCGGCCTTGTCGCCCAGGCCAAAGTAATGCTCGTCGGCCGGCATTTGCTTCCACACCGAGAAACCACCGAGTTGAAACTGGATGGGGCGTTCCACGGCGTCGGCAGAGATGACGTTGCCCGCGAGATCCCGAATAACGAGGCGGAGTGGATTGCGCTCGATGCGGACGTCGAGCGACGAGGTACGGAAACCCACCGAGGACGCCTCCTCGGTCGGCCGCACGTCGACGGATTTGCTGCGCGGGCCGGAAAGGACCGACCAGGATGCGTCTTCGGGCAAAGTACTCTCCGCCGAGATGCGCACGCGAATAATGTCGTCGCGAAGCGCCGTGACCCGTAAGGTCGCAGAGCCGGCACGAAGCTCGACGCCATCGCGCAGTGCCTGGGCGCCGGTTACGGAATCGAGCGTAGTCGAAGGTTGTGAAGCAGCGGCGGTCTGTGCCGGCGCGGAACTCATTGCGGCGACCGTTATTTCGAGGAGTACGACTAGCAAGCGCGGTCGGAAAACTGGCATCAGTGGCCTTTTTCAGAAACGATTCCCTTCTATGCGGCAACATCATATTAACTCCAAGGGGGACAATTCGATGAACCCCGCTCCACCGAGCGGGAGCCGACCCAAAATGGGCTAAGAAAAGCATGCCATTGGAGACTGCTCCGATTTTGAAGACGATGGGTTGCGCGAACTCATCCCGCTGCGAAGAATGTAGCTTGGCAAGCGCGCCCAAACGTGATTGGGTCCAGTGCTCAGACGGAGGGGCGAGTCGCCCGTCCCCACACAGCCCTTTCCTTCACAAATTTCAGGTTGCTCAACCTCGCAACAGCGGACGCGTCAGGCAGGTGGGGCCGCCCCTGCCGTTGATGCAGATCTCGCTCCCGGAGAAGGTACGGACATCGAATCCCGCGCGGCGCAGGCCGTCGTTGGTCTGGTGGTTCTCTTCGATGGCCAGCAAGCTCTTTTCGCCTAACGCGAGTACGTTGCAGGCCAGAGTGTCGCGTTCGGAATCGTCGATCGGGATGAACTTGAATCCGCGTGATCGCAGCAGTTCGACGGTCTCGACCGCTAACCACGGGAGATCGACCAGCGCGGTTTGCTCGTCTAACAGGCTGATCAACGACATCAGATGAAGGCAGGCAGACGGGCCGGCGCCGTAAGGCAGTGGCGCGGATAGAACTTCCACTCCTTTGGGCGCGAGCAGGGCGCGCATTTGCTCGATGCCAGCTGCGTTGCTGCGATAGCCCTGACCGATAAGCAGCGTCTTCGAGTCGAGCCAGACTATGTCTCCGGCTTCGGTCGTCCCCGGCGCCGCGACCGTGCCGAAAGTCGGAATGGCTTGCGCCGCGCAGCAGGAGCCCTGATGTCGGGCCTCCGCCACCCGGTTCGCTTTGCCGGGCCGCATTAGGATCAGGCCGAAGTCTGTGGCCAGAGAGGCATCGTGTACGTAGACAGCATCGAGAGAAAGATCGTCATGCGCAGGCAGTTCGATAATTTCGGCGCCGGCGGCTTTGAGTTGGTTCACCAGCGCGGTGTGTTGCCACTGCGCCTTTTCAAATGTAGGAGCGTGGTGGAAGCCGAGCTCGCGCCAGGTGGTGAGGCGTCGTGGCTCGTTCCATCCTGCGCTTCGAGGCGAGCACACGAGCACGCGCTGGAGTTTCCCAACCATGGAGTGTCCGTTAAAAGCCATGCCGGTTTGGGAAGATGTGGTCAGGGTGCCTCGTTAAGGTTTGAAATCAGAGGAACTTGGATGATTTTAAAGCAGATACGGCGCGATCGAGAAATGCTGCCTGAGAACGGATCTTCCGCGCCGCTTTGGCTGGTTCGCCTTCCGCTTGCGGCACCAACGGTTTTCGCCGGCGGGCCGCATTCGTACGCCGCTTCGCGGCTCGGAGAAGAACCGACTCACTGCGTCGTCGACCGCTCCTGCTCGCGCTGAAGGCGGCATAAGGTCATCCCGAGAGCCTTACTCGGAGACGGAGAACGACACGTGGGCGTCTTCTGGCGGCATCAGTTCGTGCACAGCGCTCTTGTCTTTTCCCTTGTCTTTGTCCTTGCTGTGGGCATTACGCTTGCCGAGCCACTGCTTCAGATGCTTCCGCGCGGCAGGCGTGAGCTTGGAAAAGAAGAGTCCGGCGCGGCCTTGATCGCTGGCCCACATCACGTCAGCGTGTCCCTGCAGCGTAAAATCAGTGCCCGGGAGCACGCAGCGAAAAGCCAGGTTCGAGATCACGGGAACCGGTTCGGTGGCCTGTACGGCGAGGCCATGCTCGCCGATATCGATGCTGACTCCGGAAAGCGTTTCGTTTTCGAAGTCCAAATAGACCAGCGTTTTCACCTCGTAACGGCCGGACTTGCGTCGATTGCTGTTCCGGATTGTCCGATCGGCCTGCAACGCGTCTTTTAGCTCGTCGGTTTGGAGCGGCCGGTAGAGGATGCGGCTGGCGCCGGACTGAAACGCCTGGCCAGTCCCGGGCCACGCCCTGCTGGCTACAGCGAGGAGTGCCGGCTTTTGGCTGGGCGGTAGCAGTGCCGCCATGCGGATCACCTCTTCGGCACCCGGCATGTCAAAATCCACAATCAGCGTGGCACATCGGCCGGACATGACCAATTCGAGCGCCTCTTGCCCGGAGAGGCAGCTAACTAATTCGATTCCAAGATCCTGGAGCGTGAACCCCAGGGTTTGGAGGGACCGTTTGTCCTCGCACAGCACAGCAGCAGACTGGCTCATGAGTTACAAAGTACGGGCTGGCACGTACCCGGTAAATGTCACAGCAGTAATCGAAAAAATGGTTACTGAAGCACTCTTTGAACCTCTCCGCCCTGAAGGGCGAGGATTCCTAGACTACGCATAGCGTTACTCCGCTTGGGTTAGGCGCTCTGTGGTCGCCGTCCTAACTTCGCAGCTTCTTGTGGTGGAGCTCCAATCAGCATCCTCAGAAGTATATCGACCAGCAAAAGCCTCCTCGCTAAATCGCTTATACCCCCCTGAAGGACGGGGCTTTACGCTCCACCGGATAAACTAGGAATACGGGTCTTCATTCCCTCGGCTGCACTTCTTCGGCGACTGCGCCGGGCGCTGTTATAATCGAGGATTGCGCTCATGCCTACCAAGCGACTGATTCGATCCACTACAGTTTTGTCGGTTCGCCGCAACGGCAAGGTCGTTCTTGCCGGGGACGGCCAGGTCACGCTGGGCGAATCGGTGATCAAGCATTCGGCCAAGAAGATACGGCGGCTATATAACGATAAGATTGTGGCCGGGTTTGCAGGGTCGACCGCGGATGCATTTACCCTGTTCAGCCGCTTTGAGGCGAAACTGGAGCAATATCACGGCAACCTGGGCCGGGCCGCGGTGGAACTGGCCAAGGATTGGCGCACCGACAAGTTTCTGCGGCATCTGGAAGCGTTGTTGCTGGTGAGCGACAAGGAGCAGACGTATTTGCTCAGCGGGCAGGGGGATGTGATCGAGCCCGACGGTGCCGTGGCGGCCATTGGCAGCGGCGGGCCTTACGCGCAGGCCGCTGCTCAGGCACTGGTGGAGCATACCGAACTCTCGGCCCACCAGGTCGCCGAAGAAGCGATGAAGATTGCCGGCAAGATGTGCATCTATACGAATGACAAGGTAACGATTGAGGAACTTTAATTTTCAGTTTCCAGTCTCAGTTCTCAGCCAAATCCTGCGCTGGGCAAATGAGAGCTGAGAACTGAGAATTGAGAACTGAACTATGGCCATTTATCTACCCTCTTCCGCCGAAGAAGAACAGCTTGCGCTGGACGAACTGACGCCGCGCGAGATTGTGGCTGAGCTCGACAAACACGTAATTGGCCAGAAGGACGCGAAGCGGGCGGTGGCCATCGCGCTGCGCAATCGCACGCGCCGGCAGAAGCTTTCGCCCGAACTCGCCGAAGAAATCATCCCCAAGAACATCATCATGATTGGGCCCACTGGCGTGGGCAAGACGGAAATTGCCCGGCGGCTGGCGAAGCTGGCGAATTCTCCGTTCCTGAAAGTGGAAGCGTCGAAGTTTACCGAGGTCGGCTATGTGGGACGCGATGTTGAATCGATGGTGCGCGACTTGGTCGAGATCGCAATCGACAATGTGCGGGAAGAGAAGTTGGAAGACGTTGCCGACAAGGCCGAACTGAATGCGGAAGAACGGCTGCTGGATATTCTGCTGCCGCCGTCGCCTCCGCCACGGCCGGAGCAGGCTGCCACTGCGGGCGGTGTGGTGATTGACGGGAATACGGCTTTGACAGAGTCTTCAAGCCGCACCCGCGAGAAATTGAGGCAGCAATTGCGCGAAGGAAAACTGGATGACCGCATGGTGGAGATTGACGTACGGGAGCGAAATTTCCCGTCGTTTGAAATTCTGACCAATCAGGGTATGGAAGAGATGGACGTCAACATTAAGGACATGTTGCCAAACATCTTCGGGCAGCGCACCAAGAAGCGGAAGATGAAGGTCAATGAGGCCTTCGAATACTTGATTCAAGAAGAAGAGCAGCGCCTGATTGACATGGACCAGGTCACGCGCATGGCAATCGACCGCGTGGAGAACTCGGGCATCGTGTTCCTCGACGAGATCGACAAAATCGCGGGGCGCGAAGGCGGCCATGGGCCGGACGTATCGCGGGAAGGCGTACAGCGGGACATTCTTCCCATCGTCGAAGGCACGACCGTGAATACGCGCTATGGCATGGTACGCACCGATCACATCCTGTTCATTGCGGCGGGAGCGTTCCACGTATCCAAGCCGAGCGATTTGATTCCGGAACTGCAGGGGCGTTTTCCGATTCGCGTGGAGCTGCAATCGTTGACCATGGAAGACTTCGTCCGGATTCTCACGGAACCAAAATCGTCGCTGGTGAAGCAGTACACGGCGCTGCTTGAGACCGAAGGGGTGAAGCTGGAGTTTACGCCTGAGGCGCTGGATGAGATTGCGCACTTTGCCTTCCGCGTGAATGAGAGCACGGAAAACATCGGGGCGCGGCGCCTGCACACCATCATGGAGCGCGTGCTCGACGAATTAAGCTTCGAAGCTCCGGAGAAAAAGGGTGAACATATCACGATTGACGCGGAGTACGTGCGTAAGATGTTGACCGACATTGTGAAGGATCAGGATTTGTCGCGATACATCCTGTAGTCGTTCGCACTTTGGAATCCAGCTGTGCGGGCCGGCCAGGGGCATTCTGTTAGTCTGGTTCCTTAGGCATGAGACGCTCCACGCCGAAGCTCCTACTGGCTCTGGGTGCGCCGTTGGTGTTTACGGCGTGTGCGACGATGGCGCCGCCGCAGCCTCCGTCGCTGGACTTGCCCAAGCCTCCTTCGGATCTGCGGGCCACACGCAAGGGCGACCACATTACCCTCACCTGGACGGTTCCAAGCGTCACGACCGATCGGAAGACCATTCGAAGCGTGGGTTCAACCCAGATTTGCCGCGGACTTCAAACGAAGTTGGTGCAGTGCGGTATTCCGGTGGGTGAGGCCGCGGCGCAACCCACTCCTGTCGCGCCCCGATCTCCCAAACAGAAAGCGGCAAGATCGTACACCGACTCGCTGGCCGGGCAGCTTCACGCCGACAATCCTTCCGCCTTCATTACCTACGCCGTCGAAGTGCTCAACGCGGACGGTCGCGGCGCTGGACTCTCAAACCAGGTGCAGGTTTCGCTGGCCCGCACCCTTCCCCCCCCACGGGACTTCGCTGGACACGTCACCGGTCAGGGAGTGGTGCTGACCTGGACGAATACCCTTCCGGTAGCCGGTCCAACTCCACCCTTGCGCTACATCTATCGGGTGTACCGCCGTTCGGGGGATAGTCCGCAGCAGATTCTTGCCGGCGAGATACCGGCAGGAAGTGAACGCAGCCTCAGTCTTACGGATTCGAGCATCGAGTGGGAAAAGACCTACCAATATCGGGCGGAGACGGCTACGGTGGTCGCCCAGGAAAACCAGCCGGAGCTACAGATCGAAGGGGACGACACGCCGGAAATTACGGTTTTCACACGGGATATTTTTCCGCCCGCCGTTCCTTCCGGGCTGCAGGCGGTGTCTTCGGGCCCGGGACAGAAGATTTTTGTCGATCTGGTATGGGCTCCGGTTACTGACCTCGATCTAGACGGCTACAACGTTTATCGTCACGAAGCTGGAGGGGCGGTGGTGAAAGTGAACCCGGAACCGGTGCCGACCCCAGCGTATCGGGATGCGAACGTCATTTCCGCAAGACGCTATTTTTATTCTGTCTCTGCGGTTGATGTTCGCGGGAACGAGAGTGACTGCTCCGAGGAAGCGAGTGAAACAGTTCCCTGAGGACGATGTGACTCCTAGGACGGCTTCCAGAAGCCTTCCTCTTTAATTCGGGGTTGCCGCCAGACGAGCGTGGTAGCCGTGGCGGGCCCGAACCTGCAAGCGCTTCCCGTCTTTCTCGGCAGTGACGCTGATAGCGCGGTAGTTTCCATTAGGCTGAAAATCGGCGGGCTTATAAGCGACGAAGTAACGGCTACGGATCAAATCGTGCAGCTTATCGAACGACTGGCCCAGAGTCCGGATATCGCCGGGAAACATCGCCTCGCCTCCAGTGCGCTCCGCCAGTACCTCTAACACACGGTCGGCGTCCGTTTTATCGCCCCGATCTTCTCGCGTGCTGACGGTGTAGATGGCTACGCCAGTCCTCTCCGCCGTCTGAATGCTCTGCTTCAGGCTGCTATGACTCGAATTGTCTTCGCCGTCGCTGAGGATCACCAACACTCTCGCCACGCGCTCGCTCTCGGGATACGCCGCCAATTTTCGACAGGCGAATGACACCGCATCGAATAGCGCTGTTCCTCCTCCGTTTGCGAGCTTCTCAATTCCCTTTCCCAGTTGCGCTGATTCGGGGCTGAAATCCTGAGTGACGGTGGTGTTCTGGGAAAAACCGGCTATGAAACCGAGGTCCGAAGCGCCGCTTAGCATTGTTTCCACGAACTTGGTGGCGGCCCGCTTTTCAAACGAGAAGCGGTCGACCACCGAACCGCTGGTGTCGACGAGCAGCGCCAATCGCAGAGGGAGTTTCGACTGTGGAGCAAATTGCTCTATTTTTTCTGGCGGCTTATTGTCGTCGAGGATGCGGATATTGGACTGCTCCAAATCGTTCACCATATGCCCATGACGGGTGACGGTGAAAAACAGGGTGACCCGATCCACGCTGGTACGAATCGTCCATGCCGCGGCCGGGGATAAAAGACTCGGGAGCGGAACAGCGACCCCGACACTCTCGCTGCCCTCGGAGGCCGTATTTTCCTCGGCCAGCGTGCCACAGTCTTCGCAAGTCCCTCCGTCGGATGCGTTCCCTGCGGCGCTCAACTGCGCCTTCAATCTTTCGTTGTTGGGAAAAGTCTGGGGCCGCAGAGAAGCGACCAGAGTGGTGGCTGGCGACGGACTGGCAGCGGCCGCTGCTCGAACGGCCCTGTTGTGAGAAAGCGTTGCCAGATTCTGACGGGCCACCGGGGCGAACGCGTTCGTAGGGTCCTCGGCGATAAACAAGTTCAGTTCGCGCTCCATGGCTTCAAAGTCCTTGAGCGACATGGCTGCCGACGCGGCGACGTAGTGCACATTCGCCATTCCTTTGTGATTGAGCGCGTGGACCAACTTGGCCGTTTCCAGAGCTTGCTGATATTGATGGGTTCCGTTTTGCGCGTAGATCAGAGCCGAGAGGATCCGCGCATCCTTCGGACCCAGGGCGGCAGCTTTTTCCAGTTGGGGTTGCGCTGTTTCGAAATCGTTCATCGAGAGTGCAACCATCCCGAGATTCAGAAACGATCCGGGAAACTTCGTGTCCAGTTGCGCCGCCACCTCAAACTCGCTTCTGGCACGAGGCCTGTCTTCCTGGTCGAGATAGGCGAGCCCAAGGGCAATGTGGGCTGAGACGAATTTGTGATAGACATCGATTGCTCTTTGCAGGTGCTTGATGGCTTCGTTCGAATGCTGCGCCTTCATTAAGGATGAGGCGTCGTTGAACTCCACTACGGCCTTATTGGGGGCGTCCAGATCGAGCGCGGATACGACACCGGATTCGATCAGCTCTCGGTTTTGCTTGCGTTGCTTCTCATTTCGGAGCGCATCTCGGTTGACCCGGTCGAGATACATTTGCGCGAAGTCGATCTGCGCGAACTCGCCATCCAAGCCCATATTCATGTTGGGTATCTGTGCAAGCGTGGAAATCTGGAAACAGAGCCCAAAGGCGACAGCCCAGGCGAAACGACTCGGAACCCTCTTGCATGATTGACGGCGGTGCGTAAGCTGCACAAATGCTCCTGCACAGACACGGGCTTTTCGCCCGGAAAGGCGTCGATGACGGCAGGCGGGAATGCCCTGAACGTCCTGGGGGCCCTAACTATAACAGATATCCTTTCCTGCCTTCCTGACCCAGCTTCCATTTGCCGGAGACACGGGCCGAGAGTCGTCGTCCGCCCTCGGAGGCGCCGATGTCGGCGAAAATATTTCCCTTCTTTGCGCCTCAATTTGCACAGATATGATTAGATAGATAGCGATGAAATATTGCCGATTTCAATTCAATGGCCAGATTCAATATGGGCTGGTCGAGTCCGTAGGCGGACAGGACGCGATTGTGCGGGTACTGCTGACCGCTCCCGAAGAAGCGGACGGAGACATGGAGAGCTTGCGCACGCGGCGGATCGAGGCCATTGCGCTGGAGCAGGCTGCGCTGCTGCCCCCGGTGCGGCCGTCGAAGATCGTCTGCGTGGGGCGCAATTATCGCGAGCATGCGGCTGAGTTGGGACACGATGTGCCTACCGAACCCCTTATTTTTTTGAAGGCCACTTCGGCGTTACTGCCGCCCGGAGGGACGGTGCGCCGTCCGAAGATCTCGCAGCGGGTCGATCACGAGGGCGAGTTGGGCGTGGTGATTGGCAAGACATGCTATCAGCCGGCGGCGGATGCGGACATTCGGCAGTACATTTTGGGCTATACCTGCGTGAATGACGTCACGGCGCGCGATCTGCAGAATAAAGATGGCCAGTGGGCCCGGGCGAAGGGCTTCGACACGTTTTGTCCGGTGGGGCCGGTGGTGACCGACGAGATCGATCCCTGGGTGGGGGTGGGAGTGGAAACCCGTGTCAATGGCGAGGTCCGGCAGCACGGCAACACCCGGGATTTCATCTTTGCGCTGGACGCGGTGATTCGGCATATGGCGCAGGCGATGACTTTGTTTCCCGGTGACTTGATTCCTACGGGGACGCCGGCTGGCGTGGGGCCGTTGCTCGCGGGGGATGTGGTTGAAGTGAGGGTTGAAGGCGTGGGGACGCTGAGGAATTTGGTAGCGGACGAGTAGCAGGAACCTGGATCGAGCACAGCCCTATTGCAGCCGGAAGCGTTCTTTCATCAGCCTTTGCAGGCGCGGCTTGTAGAGCAGATCGTAGGCGAGTTCTTTGTCGGGAAACATGGCCAGGGCGGCGCGCTTGGCTCCGGCGGCCAACTCTGAGGCCTCCTCTACGGTGAGGTTGGGGTCCTGGCCGATCACTGACATTACCATGCTGATCATCACTTGCAGGCGGCGGATCTTTCGGGCTTCCTCTTCGCGTTCGCGGACGGTCTCCTGCTCCGCGATTGGAAAATTTTCTTCTGGCCCGGCCCCGTGATGAATGTTCATGGTGTCCCCTTTGCTCGTCCCACAGGTTTGGATGACTCTACGCGCTCTGTCGTTGCGCCTTGGTTAATGCCATTCTGCCGCATTTACGCAACAAAGCAACTACACAAAAGTGCCGTTTGAGATTCCGAGCGGCAGTCGGGTTTCCCATCTTGCGGCGACAGACTCGCGCGCTGCGCTTTGCCGCATGCTGCGGGGCTTTCGCGGCCGCCTGACAGCCCAGGGAGCTGTCGCTGCATGAGCATTTCGCTGGGGCGTCCCGTTCCCCTTCACGGAGGAAGTGTAAAATTACGGTGCAAGGCCGGAGTCGGTCGTTTATCCGATTCCAGAATTGGAGATGTCCATGGCAGAAGGCAATTCGGCCGGCGACGCGCAGCCGCGTCCTGATCCCGACGAGAAACTGGTGAAGGTGTTCGAGTCGGAGCAGGAGCCTGAGGCGCTGGTGGTGAAGGGATTGCTCGATTCGGCGGGTATCGACAGTGATCTTACTTCGGCGTCGCTGGTGCAGGATGCGTTTCCCGGCCTCGGCGGGATGATCCTGCTGGTGCGCGAAGAAGATGCGGAGGCCGCACGTCGCGTGATTGCGGAAGGACGGCGGTCGTCGCCCGAGGATGACGACACCGCAGAGATTCAGATTATTGAAGAGCCGCCACCACGGGCGTGACCGAATGTCCGTCGAGATAGGAACGGCTGTCCGCACCTGCATCTCGCCCGAACGAACCTCACCGAACCAGGTGCACAACGCTTTCCAGGTGGTACGTTTGCGGAAACAGATCCACCAGATGGACTTGCTCGACGCGATAACCGACGGCCAGCAGGGAAACCAGATCGCGTGCAAGCGTTGCCGGATCGCATGAGACATAAATCATGCGCGGCGCGCCCATGGCCGCTGACAATCTCGCTACGCGTTCTCCTAGACCGCTGCGAGGCGGGTCCAACACCACCAGGTCGGGCCTATTCGGGCCAGGCGTGTTGACCCCATGAGGAGGAATTGCGCCCTTCCCTGCTGGCCTCGGATTCTCCGCGCGGGCAAGGTACTGCTCGGCCGTGGCCTGAACCACCTCTCCATTCGAGGAGCGATTGTAGGAGAGATCGGCCGAGGAAGTCTGTGACGACTCAACAGAAACTACCTGGTGAAAGTCACCAGCCAAGGCTGCGGAAAACAATCCCGCGCCCGCGTACAGATCTAAAGCGAGTTGGCCCGATTGTCCGGCAGTAACGATTCTCACTAGTTCGTCGGTGAGATGACGGTTGGTTTGAAAGAAAGCACCCGCACTGACTCGATATGCCGCCCGCTGCGTCTGATAGGTCAGATGTGCAGCGCCCACAGCGACTAACGTTTCCCGCGCCCTAGCCTTGCGATCGCCGGGATTGGTTTCGCGGAAGGCCACGACGCCGGCAATCTCAGGCAAGGCAGCGCGAAATTCTTCCGCCCACTCGCGCACGGAGGATCGGCGGGCCACACCTGCACATCCCACCTCTACCAGCAGTTGGGTATCATCCGCGTTCGCGAAGAATTCGATCTCGCGCACCCCCTCGGGAACTTTGCCCTCCCGTCCGCTGGGCCAGAGCAAGCCGATGCCGCGGTTGATCAGGGGCGAACTGATGGGGCACTGTTCGACCGGCAGCAGTTCGTGAGAAGCCGTTTTGAAATATCCTGCGGCGAATGCGGGACTGACCTGGATCTGCAAACGAGACCGGTTGCGATAGTTCCAGGGCGGCGAGGAATGCACCTCGATGTCGAACGGCAATTCCAGCTTGGCGGTACGGCGTAGGGTCTCGCGCAGAATCTCTTTCTTGATCTGGAGCTGCTGCTCATAGCGGATGTGCTGATAGTGACACCCGCCACAGCGGCCAAAATATGGGCAAGAAGGCTCAATCCGGTGCGGAGAGGGCTCGATAACGGCGTCAACCGCGGCTCGCGCAAATCCCGGCTTCTGCTCGGTGAGGCAAGCCTCAATTTTTTCTCCGGCCAAGACATACGGGACGAAAACAGCCTTGCCGCGTTGGCCGGCTCTATTTGCGCCGAGACCGGCGGGGGGAAGATCGGCGGGCAAACGGGCCAGGCCATCGCCGCCATAGATCAGCTTTTCGATGGTAAGAAGCAAGAGTTGATTCTACGGCATTGAGGACCGGTAAAACCCGGACTCGCCGGAAGGTTCGGTTCCGCGGCGATCCGCGCGAGATCCCGCGCTCCGTCTGAAAAGGGACTGCGCTCGGGATGACGCTAACGATGGAGGTTGGCAGCTTTCGTATTGAGTCATGAGCAATCGTTGGTCATCATGGCGCGACAGTGGCGCGCGATCTGTTGTTCTTCCTGTGTGGCGACAACTTGAATCTTATCGGGAGTCAGACCAAGAACCTCAAGCCCTTTTGTAGACGCGGATCGAATGCGATCGCTATGCTCTCCGATGCCGCCAGTGAAGACCAGAAGATCCGCGCCACCCAACAGCGCCATGTACGCCCCGATGGTTTTTCGTACGGACACGGCAAAGACATCCAGAGCCAGCCTCGCTTTTGAATCATCGCGGCCGGCGCGTTCTTGCAGCGCCTTCACATCGCCTTCGCCGGAGGAAAGCGCGAAAAGGCCGCACTGATGATTGAGCAGATCTTCCAGCTGGTCGGCGTCGAGCTTCTCATTTCGCAGAAGATAAACGATGACGCCGGGGTCGAGGTCGCCGCTTCTGGACCCCATCAGAATACCACCAGTTGGTGTAAGGCCCATGGTGGTGTCAATGGATTTTCCGCTTCGAAGCGCACAGAGACTCGATCCGTTGCCAAGGTGCGCAAAGATGGCTCGTTGAGGGAGCTTTGCTCCGAAATGATGCACCAGCGACTCGTAGGAAATACCGTGGAAACCATAGCGACGAATTCCTGCGTCGAAGTAGCGCTGCGGAAGCGGCAGATGCGACGCGACTTCCGGAATCGTCTGATGAAATGCATCGTCGAAGCAGGCAAACTGTTTGGCTGAAGGAAAGATCGATTGCGCAGCCGCGATCAGCGACAGAGCCTGCGGGATATGCAATGGCGCAAAGTGGATTGCTGCGCGGAGCTGATCGAGGACTTGCGGCGTGATGAGTTGGTGTTTCCAGAGCTTGGGACCGCCGTGCACTACGCGGTGCCCGACGGCCACCGGTGTGTCGTCCGCATGTTGCCCTATTGCCGCGGCCACGGCGGCAAGCGCATCGCTTTGGGTTTCATGGATACGGTCGCGCTCGAGAAGCGAGGTTCCATCCGAAGAACGGATGCATAAGGACCCATGGTTTCGTCCAATGCCCTCAGCAGTTCCGGTCAGCAGCGGCTGTTCGTCGGTGGCGCCGCGACGGTAGACACCGAACTTCAGCGAAGACGAGCCGCTGTTGAGGACGAGAATGGGACTGTCATTGTCGGATAACTCTCTCTGGCCCAATTCTTTCGCCATTCCTACCCCGGCCATTTCCAGTTTCGAATTTCTTCTTTATCGATGCCTTCCGCATGGGCGTAGCTGACGCTCTCGATGATCTGGCCTTTCAACCACTCCTTGACGTGAGCGCCAGTCGTGCGCAGGCGCGGAACACGATCGATGACATCGATCGCCAAGTCAAAGCGGTCGATTTGATTAATGATGGCAAGCTCAAGCGGGGTATTAATGTTCCCCTTTTCCTTATAGCCGCGCACATGAATGTTGTCATGATTCCTGCGGCGGTAGCTGAGCTTGTGAATGAGCGAAGCGTAGGAATGAAAGTTGAAGATAACCGGCTTGTCAACGGTAAACAGAGAATCGAAATCGCGATCCGAAAGTCCGTGCGGATGTTCGCTCTCCGGCATAAGCCGGAAAAGGTCGACGACGTTCACGAAACGGATTTTCAAATCACGGAAGCGCTCCTTCAGAATTGCAACCGCCGCGAGCGACTCCATGGTTGCGATATCCCCGGCGCAGGCCATCACCACATCGGGATCGCTGCCGTCATCGCTGGAGGCCCAGTCCCAAATGCCGATGCCTTTGGTGCAATGCTTTACGGCGTCTTGCATAGGAAGGTATTGGAGATGCTCCTGCTTATCGGCCACGATGACGTTGACATAGTCGCGCGAGCGCAGGCAATGATCGGCCACACTCAGTAGGCAGTTCGCGTCGGGCGGCAAGTAGATGCGCACCACGTCCGGGCTCTTATTTGTGACCACATCGAGAAATCCCGGGTCTTGGTGCGTGAAGCCGTTGTGATCCTGCCGCCACACCAGAGAGGTGATGAGGATATTGATCGAAGGTACGGGCGCGCGCCAGGAGAGTTCCTTCTTCGACTTTTCGAGCCATTTGGCGTGCTGGTTGAACATGGAATCGATGATGTGTATGAAGGCTTCGTAGCTGGAAAACAAGCCGTGACGGCCGGTCAGCACGTAACCTTCAAACCAGCCTTCGAGCGTATGCTCGCTCAGCATTTCCATTACCCGTCCGGCGACATCCAGTTCTCCGCCGTCGGCGTCCTCCGGCTTGTATTCGGCGAGCCACGTCTTTTTCGAAGCGGCATAGATGGCGGTGAGCTTATTGGAGGCGGTTTCATCCGGGCCGAAGACGCGGAATGTATTCATGTTGCGGCGCATCACGTCCGCAAGAAAATGCGCGAGCACATCGGTCGGTGAGAGGTAGAGAGTACCCGGAGTCTTCAGGTTGACCGCATAAGCGCCGAACTCAGGCAGTTCGAGATCTTTGCGCAGCAATCCTCCATTGGCGTGGGGATTAGCGGAGATGCGGCGCGGGCCCGAAGGCGCAAGCTCCTGTAGTTCTGGAACCAGCGTTCCGTTGGCGTCGAATAGTTCTTCGGGCTTGTAGCTGCGCATCCAGTCTTCCACGATTTTCAGAGACTTTTTATTCGTAGCCGGGTCGGCCACTGGAACCTGGTGCGCCCGCCACGAACCCTCCACTTTGTGGCCGTCGACTTCCTTCGGTCCTGTCCAACCTTTGGGCGAACGAAGCACGATCATCGGCCATCGGGGACGCGTGGCGTCGCCGCTTGCGCGGGCATGCTGCTGGATAGAGCGAATTTCCAGCGTGCATTGCTCCAGCGTGGAAGCCATTTTCTGGTGCATGGTAGACGGGTCGTCGCCTTCGACGAAATACGGTTGGTGACCGTATCCGATCATCAGCGATTCCAATTCTTCGTGCGGAATGCGGGCCAAGACTGTGGGATTCGCGATCTTGTAGCCGTTGAGATGCAGCACCGGCAGGACGGCTCCGTCACGAATCGGATTCAAGAATTTGTTCGAATGCCAGGCAGTCGCGAGCGGCCCGGTCTCGGCCTCTCCGTCCCCGATGGCGACGGTGACGATGAGATCAGGATTGTCGAAGGCTGCTCCGTAAGCGTGCGAGATGGAGTAGCCTAGCTCGCCGCCTTCGTGAATAGACCCGGGCGTCTCCGGAGTGCAGTGCGAGCCGATGCCTCCGGGAAACGAGAACTGCCGGAAGAATTTGAGCAGGCCAGCTTCGTCGCGACTCTTGTCCGGATAAATCTCGGAGTAGTAGCCTTCGAGATAACAGTTGGCAAGTGTGGCCGGCGCACCATGGCCGGGGCCAGAAATGTACATCACATTCAGGTCGTACTTCTTGATAAGACGGTTCAGATGTACCCAAATCAAAGATTGCCCGGGATCTGATCCCCAATGACCGAGGAGGCGATTCTTAAAGTGCTCCGGCTTCAGCGGTTCACGCAGCAGAGGGTTCTCGCGAAGATAAATCATTCCTGCCGATAAATAATTGCAGGCTCGCCAGTAGGCATGGATCTTTCGCAGTTCCTCCGGCGTGAGAGGTGATGAAACCTCCCTTGCATCCGCAATTCGAGGTTCTCCGGCAATCATAGAAGGTTGGGTCATCACGAGAAGGGTCCTCCTGTTACCAGCTTAGACTGTTTTGATCCGGAAGTCTGGCCGGTTGACTTAGAGAATGATTGCGGCAGTTTCCTGGACTCAGAACCAAAGATAATTCTGCGGGAAGTTTTACACAACCTTCGGCCCTATAAAGTTTCACTGGTCATGATGAAAAGCGGCTTCATTTCGAAGCTCTTGTAGTGCGGCCGAAGGCGGTCGATGTTGTACTGCTCTTTTACATTCACGATTTTTTTTGAGGCCGTGACCGTATCGATCGGCAGATTATCGTAGCGGCCATTCCGGAGGACGACAACTCGTCCATGGATCTTCCTCAGGAGCAAATCCAAGGCCAGGTTGCCATAGGCCATGGGAACGATGGAGTCGATGGCGTCGGGATCGCCGCAGCGCACCAGATAGCCGAGTTTCTGATTAATCGTGTCGATGGATTTGCCCTGGTTGTATTTGGGCGAAAGCTCCTTCAGTTTCTCGGAAACCAACTCCCCAATGCCGCCGAGCTTCTTGTGTCCGAAGGCGTCAGTGGTTTCAGCCTCGAAGATCATCTCTCCGCCTTGGAACATCGCTCCCTCAGAAACCAGGACAACAGAATAGTGGCTGGGATTTTTTCGGCGATCCGACACCAGGAGCTCGGCGAGGCGCTCGATATCGAACTTGTGTTCCGGGATTACGCAGCGGTGTGCCGCCCCGGCCATAGTAGGCAGCATGGCAGTGAAACCCGCGTACCGCCCGAAGACTTCGAGGACCATAAAACGCTCGTGAGAGCCAGCGCTGGTGCGCAGACTGTTGGTCATGGAAATGGTGCGAGTGACGGCCGTGCTGAAGCCGATGCAGTAGTCCGTGCCGGGAACGTCATTGTCCATGGTCTTGGGAATGGCGACCACCCTCACGCCTTCCTGATAAAGGCGCACACCGTAGCTCAGGGTGTCGTCACCGCCAATAGGGATGAGGTGGTCGATGCCGAGCCAATCCAGATTCTTTAGAACTTCTTCCGTCAGGTCGTTGTTTTCGGCAGTATAGGTAGACTGCAGGTGAGCCGGCACGCTGGACTTTTTCACTTTACTGGGATTGGTGCGTGAGGTATGCAGAAACGTGCCGCCGGTGCGGCCGGTACGGTTGACCAGATCTTCCGATAGCGTCTGGAAATTTTCGCTGTTGTCATAGTCTTTTTCGCGGACAATGTCGACCAGTCCGGCCCATCCCCGACGAATGCCAATCACTTCGCAGCCCTCGCGCATGGCGCGAATGGTTACGGCGCGGATGGCTGGGTTCAGACCGGGCACGTCGCCGCCACCAGTGAGGATTCCAATCACGCCCTTTTTTGTTTTCACGTTGTCCTCCCGTGTCGCAGAACTCTGCGAGAGTCACATCCGGTTCGTTCTCGGTATTCACCTGCCTGCGGACCGGAAAGCGTCTAACCCGCATTCAGCGAAGCCAGCAGGAATACTAAAGGAGCGTTCCAGTTGATGGCGATTTCGTTCAATGAGTAGGCAGCCTGGTCGTCCTTATACATCTGCATCGGCGGACCCTTCGGCAGCAACGCAGCCACGCGGTCCGCGGGATGAGCATTGGGCCCGCCAGAGAGCAACCCGGGCCAGGGAGCGGCCATTTTGTCAGCCGCACTTGGCCGGTGGTGGGGATGCTGGAAGGCTTTCGATCCTAACTGTGTAACCCAGGACAAGTCGAAGCAATTGCGTCCGATCAGATAGTGGAGATTTTGCACGGCTGCGTGAGCGAAGCCCTCATTCCTCTGCAGGCGATCGGTCACGATCAGTTGCAGGGAGTGATTGCCCGCCACTCCGTTCGAACCCCAGACATAATCCGACAGGGAAAGCGTGTTTCCATACCCATTCTGCCGGCTGTTTTGGACCAAATTCTCCGCCGCCCGCACGCTGGAGTCACGAATCTGCGCCAATAACTCACTCGATCCGCCTTTCCGGTCCGCCATCGCGTAGGTCCAGAGCGAGAGGGCCGAAAGGTCATTCCAGGCAGGCGTTTTCACGCGTAGTCCGTCGTCGATCCGGAGATAGGCGACGCCAGCCTCGAATGCCCGGCGATATTGGTCCTCGCCGCTGGTGCGCCATAGTTCTGCGGCAGCCCAGAGCATTTCGTCGCGGCAGTCTTTGTCGCCGTAGTCCCCGGTGCGAATACCGCTGGGATTTTGGAAGCTCACATCCGGATTCTTGCTGGCCCACGCGTAGGCGCGTCGCGCCGCGTCCATGCAGCGGTTCGCGTAGGCGTCGTCAAAAGACCCATAGCAGCGCGCCGCGATCGCGGACACTGCCGCCAGATCGGCGCTCGCGCTCGTGCTCTTGTAAGGAGCCGATCCGGTACCAATGACATAGCTGATCAGATGATCGTCCTCGGGCATGATGAAGCCACAGAAATTCTCGCTGGTCTGCTTGTGCCATACGCCTCCGTCGGCGTCCTGCAAGCTAAGCATCCAATCGAGATTCCAACGAATCTCGGCGAGAAAGTCGGGGAGGTTGCCACCAGACTCAGGAATCTTGAGATCGAGGCTTCGCACCGCCGTGTTTGCCATTTCCCACGTCCAAAGCAGAGTTCCTGTGGATATACCGGAGTTCACCATATAGCGGCCATAGTCGCCGGCATCATGCCATCCTCCATGATTCTTGCAGGGACCGCTCTTTCCAGAAGTCGCGTGAAACTCCGATGCCAGATGACACACCGGATGCGAATAGCCGTTCCCCAGGTCCACATTGCAGCCGCAGCGCTGGCCGTAGTATCCCCTCATGGTGAGCCAGAGGGCAGGGCGATAAACATCATTTCCGATTTCAACGGGCGCGCTTTTGCCCGCATCGGTCTCGAGAACGTACATGCCAGGCTGGCGGACCGGCGAAAAGTCACAAACTTGAACGCGGTGGCCGGAAGCCGCGTCGTCGCGTGCCTCGCCGGGCTTGCCCCGCAGAACCACCGCTCCGCCGTTCACCGCACGTACTGTAAACATCTCTGACGCGGCGCGCAGAGTGGCGAGCTTCGTGGCATTTTCATGGTATCCAAGTTGATTGAAAACGATGGGGTTGGTATTGGACGCCGCCTCCGCCGCGATCCCCTTTGAATTCATCCACCAAGAATTCATCCGATACACTGGTGGGGCGGCAACTGCGCCCCCGCAAAGGGCCGCGATTTTGAGTAAATTTCTGCGCTGCATGAGTCCAGTGTATCCCTCCGAGGCACAGAGAGAACTCGGTTGGAACGGCAGTACCGGCGGGCGGAGTTGGAAATCCGATCGAGTTCCGCGGTCCGAGCGACGTGCGCCTTGGGGTTCTGTCGCTCATCGTCTCCGCCCCGGTCCCATCCTTGCCTGAAAAGAATTGACGGCGGAGTGGTCAGGCGCACGGAGAGTCTTACACCGCGGCAGTTTCCTCCTACGCTGCCTTGCGAGGGACTTTCGCGCCTTTCTTGCGGGCTTCGGAAAGACCGATCGCAATCGCCTGCTTCCGGCTCTTGACCGTTCCGCCTTTTCCGCCGCGTCCTGACTTCAGCGTGCCTTTTTTCTCTCGGTGCATCGCGCTCTTCACGCTCTTGCCCGCCGCCTTTCCATATTTTCGATTGCTCGCAGATTTCCGTTGTGCCATGATTGGACCTCCCCAAAAACCTTAGAGGACCCAACGGCTCTAGAGGTTGGCGCTTGATTCCATCGCTGGCAAAATTTGACGCGGGAGCGAAAGGGCTCGAGAAAAATCGATGAGGCCAGCGTAGGAGTGAAACCACGCCGGCCTCATTGAGGAAGCTCTCAGAATAGCCAAGGCTACGCTGCCTTCTGTTTTCCGAAGCGAATTACGACTTTGGTATAGCCATCAATTCGACGGTCGAATTTCTCATACGCATCGGGAGCTTGTTCGATCTGAATTCGATGGCTGATCATTTTGCTTGGCTTGGCGCGGCCGTTTACGATCAGATCACGCAAATATTCGTTGCATTTCTTGACGGGCGCTTGCCCGCTGCCCATGGTGATCCCCTTGTCGAAGAATTCTGCGATTGAAAAAGGGAAGATGCCTTTCTTGGCATGCTCACCATTGCCACGGGACGAAATTCCTGCGCTGGCGTCCTGACAAAAAACCTGCGGAATGCACAATCCAGCAAGTTGAGCGGGAGAATCGATCCGCCTTGAATCAGCTTTGAGCCAAGGAGATCAAAGCCGCCGGCATGTAAGTTGCCACTCAATCTGCAGCCGAAGCTGTATCCCTCTTGGTAATGTCGGTAACCGCCCGCCTCGCACTTGCGATGGCGCCATGCACGGTACCGTTATTCCCCGTGATATCCGCGGCCTCGCCTGCGAAGAACAACGTGTTCTTCACGGGACGGCCTAAGACTTCTGGCGCATCGGCGGCTCCTGGTTTCACATAGCTGTAAGCGCCGCGCGAATACGGAGCGGACTGCCAGTCGTGGAAATACGCAATTTCCAGCAGGCTCTCCATTTCCGCTGTATCAACCCCCAATAAGCCGCCGAGAGTCTGCAAGGCCCGCGTAGCAATAGGCATATTTTCCGATTCGAGCTTTTCGGCACACCGCCACGGAGCCCATCCGGTGATGGCAGGAAATCGATCAGGCATAGCGGTCCACCAGGTTGGGAACCAATCGTCTTGCGAAAAAAGAAAGCCCATATCCGCTAGCGTTCCATCCGGTCTTCCATTCGAATGGATTCGATCCCAGAAACGCTCGCGAAAGTGAAGAACGACACGGAGGACTTTGCCCATCTTCATTCCAGCAATCGCGTCCAATTTATCCTGGGGGAGAGTGGGAGAAAACTCGATCGCCCCGGGCTCTCCCGGCTGAGCTTGCAGGACCCCAAGGGGAACGGTCACGAGCACTCGGCTGGAATGCAGCGACATGGGGCGGTCTAAGACTCTCGACGATCTATCAAGGTGGGGGCGCACCGCAAAACTGGAGAACGACATCCGCCAGCAGATCGAGAATGCCGCCATCGCCGTGGAGAACGCGCATCAGGCGTACGCCGCGGCCGTCGAGAGTCGAAATTATCAGCAGCAGCTTCTGCAGGCCGAGATCGATAAATTCGCGGTAGGGGCGAGCACGAATTTTATGATTGTGCAGGACCAGTCGTATTTGGCCCAGGCGCGTTCACCGAAGTGGCGGCCCGCTCCGACTGGATGAAGGCCCGCTTGTCCCTGGATCGGGCGCTTGGCAATTTACTGGAAAAGAATAACGTCTTGTTTGACGATACGATTCGGGGACGGACGCGGTGAGGGGTTGGAATCTTTGAGAGCGTGGTTTTCCGGGCCGACATCGGTGGCGCTTTTGTCGTGCTGAGCTTGGTCGATCCTCTGGACGTCCTGCGGCGCTTTTGCCTCCATTCGTCCAGCCAGAGCCGCGCTGAGAACCACGGCGGAGCTTTTGCCAAGGAACCGGCGACGATCCCATGAGTGGTCGGATGGCTCAGCGGTGGACCTGGACTTTGAAGACATAGGCTCTTCCTTCCTTTCCATCTAATATCGACGGCAGGATCGAGTTTACAGGCAAATCCGCGTTGGCAACTCACGGCCGAGAACGATTAGCGTTGGGAATGCGGTGCACGCGGTAACACCACTCTTACCAGGCACCCTCGACCGCCGGTTCGGTTGGAAATTTCGATCCTTCCGCCGTGGGCCTCAGCAATCTGACGAGAGAGGACAAGGCCAACTCCGCTCCCGCTCGGTTTTGTCGTATAGAAGGGAGTGAACACATTCGCGGGATTTAAAAGACCCGGACCGTTATCTTCGATAAGCAGATTCACATCTGCTTCGGTAACGTCCCATCGCACCCCAACTTTTCGATCCACCTCTGAACCTGAACTCGAGTCTAAGTCCGATGTTCGGTTGAAGTGTCTGGTCGGAACCACAGCGGAAGAGAGTTCGAGAACGGCGTCCGCAGCATTCCGCACCAGGTTGATGAGCATTTGTTCCAGCTGATCCGGATCGGCGGTGAACAACAAGTCTGGTCCCGCCTGTACGCCTACTTTCACTCGAGTTTCCAGACTTGCGACTCTCGCCACCAGCTTGCCCAATTCCACTTCGCGCAGCATGGGGGCAGGCATCTGCGCCAGTTGGCGATAGGCTTCAAGAAAACGGTGCAGAGAAGCGGAACGCGCCTCGATAATCTCCAGCCCGTGTTGCAAGTCGTTGCGTACATCGGGATCCATGGCCGTGGTGGAGACTCGCGAATTGAGACTTCCGGCAATCGACTTGATCGGTGCCAGCGAGTTGCTCAGTTCATGTCCTAAGACCCGGATCAGCCTCTGCCAGGCCCGCCGTTCTTCTTCGCGCAAGGCGCGACTTACATCCGAGAGAACCACCAGAGTATGCGGCACGCCGTTTTGGCGAAACGAACTTCGCCGTAACAGCCAGCGCGCTTGCGAGTCCTCCTTGAGGTCGAGTTCCACTAGGCTTTCCGTGTCGCCGGCGAGACATTTCTGCAAGTTCAGCTCGGCGGCGCTGCGGCCCAGCATCCGCGCCTTCGATTGCCGTAGCAGGTGCTCACCGGCAGGGTTCACCAGACGCAGGATGGATGCGGGATCGAAAGCAAATAAGGGGGCGTCAATCTCGTCGACCACGCGCTGCAGCAGCGCAGTCGCTTCAATGGCGCGGATTTTCTCGTCGGACAGCATGTCGGCCAGGGCGTTTACTTCCAGAGAAAGTTCTCCGAGCGCATCCTCAGCCACGGCATTTCGCGCGCGGAAAGAATAATCTTCCTCCCGCAAGGCACCGATTACGTTGGAAAGAGTTTGCAGCGGCCGCGTGGTCTGTTCCTGGAGCGCCAAGGCCAACAACCACCAGGCGAACAGTTCGAAGGCGATGAGCGTGAGTCGCGATTCGACGGACCAGGGCTGCATCCAAACCAGCACGACGCTTACCAGAAGGCCGGGGAAGGCAACCAGGAAACAATAGAGGCCTACTCGGTGTTCGTAGCGGAGTCGAGCTCGTTTTCGCGGCCGGGATGCACTTTTCGGCGGCGAGCTAGACGCCATATTTCTCCATCCGACGGTAGAGGGCTCCGCGGCTTAGTCCAAGCGCCTCGGCAGCCTGGCTGACGTTGCCCTGGTAACGCTGAAGAGCTTTCCGCACCAGCATGGTCTCCACAGCCTCCAGACTGAGATCTTCCAGCCCCTGACTGGGGGCGCGCTGCGAACTCAGCGACAGATCCGCCGGCTGGATTTCCTCGGTGCGGCACATCAGGACAGCGCGCTCAATGGTGTGGTCCAGTTCCCGCACATTCCCCGGCCAGGAATACTGCATCAACGTCTGGACGGCAGCGGAATCAAAGCCCTGCACTGGCCGGCGATAGCGGGCGGCATAGCGAGCGAGAAAATGCGCTGCCAGCGCGGGGATGTCTTCACGGCGCTCGCGCAACGCCGGTAGATGGATCTCGACAGTGTTCAGACGAAACAGCAGATCCTCACGGAATTGTCCGGAAGCGCAAGCTGCGGAAAGATCGCTATTGGTGGCCGAGAGCACGCGAACGTTGACCCGACGGGAGCGCGACGATCCCACCCGCTCGATTTCGCCCGATTCCAGAACGCGCAACAATTTTGCCTGCTGGCGCAGGGGAACATTGCCGATCTCGTCGAGAAAAATGGTGCCCCCGTCCGCCAGTTCGAAACGCCCGATGCGATCGGTACGAGCATCGGTGAATGCACCCTTCACGTGACCAAACAATTCGCTTTCAAAGACGCCATCGGGAATCGCTCCCGTGTTCACCGCTACCAGCGGACGCGGGGCCCGCGCAGATAGCGCATGCAAAGTTTGCGCCACGATTTCTTTTCCGGTTCCGTGCTCGCCCGTGATCAGCACATTCGCGTCGGATGGACCTACTCGCGCAAGGGTTTCGAGTACAGACTGCATGGCCGGTGCGCTGGCGATGAACTCCGGGCGGCCTTCGGCACGAAGCAGGCGGTTTTCTGCCTCCAACCGCGCCGCCCGCTGCAGGGCACGATGCAGTTCCACTTGAGTGCGAAGGATCGAGAGCAGCCTGTCGTTCTCCCAGGGCTTCTGCACAAAGTCTCTCGCTCCACGCCGCATAGCCTCAACCGCCAGTTCGACATTGGCCCATGCGGTCATCACAATTACCGGAACCGTGGCGTCCAGGGACACAATTTGCGAGAGCAAATCGAGACCCTCCTGTCCGGAAGTGGTATCCCGGGTGTAGTTGAGGTCGATCAGCACCGCATCATAAGAACTACTGGCGAGGGCTTCGCGCACTAAGGCGGGCGAACGAACTTTGTCCACCTTGTAGCCGTGCGGACGGAGCAGCAACTCCAGCGCCTCCAGAATGTGCTCCTGGTCGTCGGCGGCAAGCACTCGCGGAGGCGCACCCACCTCCTGCTTGAGAGCGGATAGTTCCAGTTCCCCGGATTTGGCCGAAGTGGGCATACGGATTTACGGCGACTGGCGCGAAACCACGCCCGTGATCGCGTCCTGCAACAGTATGCCATTATGTTCCAAAGTTGCGCCGGTGGTGCGATCCAATTCAACTTTAGCCTTCTCGTATGTGGTCATCGCGCTCACCAAATCCAATTCCGCCAAAGCAAGATCGTGCTGGGCGGAGAGCGTTTGATAACTCGACCCCGATCCCAACTCTTGTTCTTTTTTCGTGATGTCGAAGGTGCGTTGGGCCAGGTCTCGCGCCTTGCGCGCGGCCTGAACCCGGGCGCCGGTCTGGTCCAGCGCATACTGGGCATTGCGCACTTCGATGCGAACCTGCTTCTTCAACTGCTCCATGCGCAACTCGGACTGGCGATACTCCAGCTCGGACCTGTACTGGTCCGCTTTGGCGACTCGATTTCTTATGGGAATGTTCAGGCTCAGTCCCAAGTAGTAATCCGGAGAGGTGTTGTTGAAAGCGTTTTGCATAGCGCCAATAAAATCGACGGGGACCGTCGAAACATTTTGGCCGAGGTTGTAAGCGGGATTCAGCGGCCCGGCGAGACCCGAGCCTCCATAAAAGCCGACCAAGGAGAGCGACGGCAGCAGGGCATTGCGGGCTGCCCGGCGACTGATTTGCCGGTTCACCAGGTCGATGTCAGTCTCCGCCAGCTCGGGCCGGCTATGCAGCGCTGTGGAGATCAACTCCGCGATCGGCGCGCTGGCCACGGTCTCGACCGTCTGCATCCGGTCTGTTGGAATCACGCGCATCGCTTCGAGCACTGGATCGTCAAGGCTTTTGGTGATCGCGTTCTTCATCAGCGTCTCCTGGAGCTGGAGACTGGTGCGAGCTACAGTCAAGTCCTGGTCGCGGCGTGAAACTTCCGCCTCGGCGCGCATTACATCCATAGCGGGAGCGCTCTCCAACTGCAACTGTTTCTTGGTGTTATCGAGGGTCTGCTGGGCGAACGCAAACGATTGTTCGTTCACCTGCGTCTGCTCGTAGGCGCTCACCAGGTCCCAGTAAATATTCTCGATTTGCGTGACCGTGGCGACCACCTGGTCTTTGAAGGCGATGTCGGAGATTTTCTTGTTGTTCTGCGCAATCCGCAAGTAGCGGAGGTTCGGGCCAAATCCAAAACCTGCGAGCAATTGCTGCTGAAATTCAAGGCGAAATGTGGAACTCAGCGTAGGAGACAGGTTAAAGTACGGGCTATTGGTCGTTTGCCGGGAGTTGCTGAAAGAGAAACTGACGGTGGTTCCAGTGGCGAAAGCCTGACTGTAGAGGGCGTTCAGCTGGCCGGTGTTGAGCTGCAGGGACGGTACTCCATAAATCTGAAAGTTAGCGACCGGAGAAGTTTGATGTTCCTCGCCACCATTGAGGCTGAGCAATGGGTCGTAGGACGATACGTTGGTTCCCGTGCCCAGTGTAGATTGAACCAAGCCGGAAGCGCCGGCTCCGGCCCCGCCCGCGCCCCCGCTCGTACCGCCTGCGCCCGCTCCCGGAGCTCCCGTGCCGAAGCCTCCAATGCCGCCGCCCGGAGTTCCCTGGACGACTCCGGTATTGACTCCGCGAAAAAACCCTCCGGCTTGCGTGCGTAAAATGTCAGTGTTCGCAATCGGAAGATTGTAGCGAGCGATGGCCAAATCCAGATTATTCTCCAGCGCAAGATCAATCGCGTCCTTCAGTGAAAGAAAAAGTTGGCCGTCGCGGATGAGTTGGTCGAGACGTGGTGAATTCGCCAGCACCGGCTCTGGAACCTGGTCGGCCTGGTAGGCGTTCAACGGGTTGTGCGACTTTGGCATTTCATACTGGACCGGAATTGCGGTCTGCTGGGTGTTCACGGCGGGGGTTGCTCCCTGGGTCGGCGGTGCCGGGGTCTGCGCCGCCAGGCCGGCAACCAGAGTCCCACAGAAAAAGGTGGCCGCGATCGCGCGTTTCAGGAATCCGAAAGCGTATGAACTCACGATGCGCTGACCTCCGTGGGCTGGGGGAGTGCGGGATTCGCCGTGTCTCCCACCAACCATCCGTCCTGCAACTGAATGGTGCGGTTTCCGTAACTCGCGTTGGTCTCTGAGTGGGTGACCTGCACGATGGTGGTTCCTTGTTGGTTCAGTCCGAGAAAAAGTTCCATAATCTCCTTGGCTTGACCCGAGTGAAGATTGCCGGTCGGCTCGTCGGCCAGCAGAAGCGGTGGTTTGTGAATTACGGCACGAGCGATTCCCACCAACTGCTGCTGCCCCCCCGAGAGTTGGCTGGGGTACAAGTCCTTTTTGGCCACAATCTGAAAGCGATCCAGCGTGTCTGCCACAAGACTCTGCCGTTCGCGGCGCGGGATGTCTTTGTAAGAAAGCGGCAAATCGATGTTTTCCTGAACCGTGAGGTCGTCGAGCAGGTGATAGCTCTGAAAAACCATTCCGATGTTGCGCTTCGCCAGTTCCGCGCGTTGCTTGCGCTTCATCTGGTGTACCCCCTCTTCGCGAAACCAATACTCCCCTTGCCAGGCATCGTCGAGCAGCGCCAGGGCATTTAACAAGGAAGACTTGCCGGCGCCCGAGGGCCCCATGATGGTGATGAATTCACCGGCGCGAATCTCGAGATTAATTCGCCGGAGCACCCAGGTTTGCCCGGAGCCGGCTTTGTAGCTGCGTTCGATATTTTTTAGTTGGATCACTTCACCCTCAATTCATGCATCCGGATTTTTCTACTCGCATCGCAACGCCACCATGGGATCGACGCCGCTGGCGCGCCGGGCGGGCCAATAGCTGGCCGCAACGGCAACACCGCTCAACATCACCACGACGGCGCCAAACGTCAGTGGATCGGAGGGAGGGGTGCTAAACAACAGGCTGGACATCAAGCGAGTCAGAGCCAAGCCTCCCGCCACCCCCGCAGCTACCCCGGCCAAAGCCGGGGCCATGCCGTGGAGAACGATCAATTCCAGAACATCGCGCCGCTGCGCGCCTAGAGCCATACGGATACCGATCTCGCGCGTTCGCCGCGAGACCGAATAGCTCATCACGCCGTAGATGCCTACACCCGCCAGCACCAAGGCCACCACGGCAAACGCACCCAGCAAGACAACATAAAACCGGGATTGGGCTGTGGCTTCGGCGACTACCTCGTCGATCGTCTGAACTTCAGACAGCGGTACGTTCTTGTCTAGTGAATGAACCGCTCCGCGAATTGCCGGGGCAGCGGCCGCAGGATTACTGCCGGTCCGTATCACCAATGTCAGGTAGGCAAAGGGCGGGGACGGGTTCTCGAGATAATCTCGAGTCTGCAGGTAGGGCAGAAATACTTCTTCCGCGGGCGGACTTATCCAGCTGCCGCGCACGGTGTTTTTCACTACGCCGACCACGGTGAGCCATGACGGATGTTTCCCAGGATCGTTGAAAGTGATTCGCTTGCCGAGCGCCTCTTCGCCGGGCCAGTAGCGGCGAGCGAGATAATCGTTGATCACGACCACTCCGGGGGCGCGTAGATCGTCAGCTTCGGCAATATCACGGCCGCGCAGGATGGGGATGCGCATGGTTGCGAAGTAACCCGGAAAAACCACTCGATATGTGGCTCCCGGCTCTTCTCCCGGGCGGGCCGCCGCACGGCCTTCCACGTGGAACGGCAGCTCCCACTCGTCACCCGCCAGCGGCAGATGATTGATGGCGCCGACGGATTGAACTCCCGGAGCGGCCCTAACTTTCCACAGGACCTGCTTATAAAAATTCTCCGTGTGCCCGGCGGATTGTTCCTCGGTACCGGCAACTCCCACCACCATCGAAAGCAAGTTGTGAGGATCGAATCCTGGGTCCACGTGTTGCAGAGCGAAAAAGCTGCGGAGCATGAGGCCGGCGCCGGCCAACAGCACCACCGCCAGAGCAAATTCGGAAGCCACCAGAAGTCCGCTGAACCGATTGCGGGCCAGTCCATCGCTGGAGCCGCGCTCGCCCTCTTTCAGTGCGTCACTGAGATTCACCGAAGTGCCTCTCCACGCCGGAGCCAAACCGAAAACCACTCCGGTCAATAAGGAGATACCCAGAGCGAACAGGAGCACATGGCTATCCACGCCGACCGTATCGACGCGGGGAATATCGGCGGGCCCGAGAGCAAGCAGAACTCGCACGCCCCATATCGCGAGCAACAAACCAGCGCCTCCACCGAATATGGCAAGAAGCAAGCTTTCCGTAAGAAACTGGCGCATCACGGCCCAGCGCCCCGCGCCCAAGGCCGAGCGCAACGCAGTTTCTTTTTGCCGCGCCGTCGAGCGTGCCAGCAGCATGTGGCTGACATTGGCACAGGCAATCAGCAGCACGAAGCCCACGGCGGTAAGAAGTACGAGAAGCGCGGGACGGACACTCCCGACCACCTTCTCGCGAAGGGGAAGAACTTGCATGTCCTGATTCGTGCCAGGAAATTCGCGCTCCAGGCGTCCGGTAATGCCCGCCATCTCAGCCTGCGCCTGCTGCAGCGTGACACCGGGCTTCAACCGGGCAAAGACACGGAGTGAAGCACCGCCGCGGTCGGTTTGCCGCGCGCCAAAAGCGAGCGGCGCCCACAACTCTGCCTTGGTCGCCCAAAAGGGAGCGAACTTAAACTGACGCGGCATCACGCCGACGACGGTATAAGTTTGACCGCTTAGCGCCACCGATTGGCCGACAACGTCGGGGTCGCCTGCGAAGTGGCTTTGCCACAGACTGAAGCTCAACAGCACTTCGTTCTCTTTGCCGGTCTCTTCTTCCTCCGGCAGGAATGCCCGCCCCAGCAAGGGCTGCACTCCGAGCATTGCAACAATCGCCGGAGATACATGCAACGCCCACAGCTTTTCCGGATTGTTCCTGCCGGTCAGGTTCGGAGTCCAGTACTCCGCCGCTCCAATCTGCTCAAATACGTGATTCTGGTCACGCCAATCCAGGAAGTTGGCCGGAGCTACCGGATTGCGGCCCTTTTCGAGGATTACCACCAGGCGGCTATCGTCTTTATAAGGAAGCGGGCGCAGCAAGACTGCGTTCACCACGCTGAAAATCGCGGTGTTCGCTCCAACGCCCAGGGCTAGCGTAAGTATGGCCACCGCCGAGAAGCCAAGGTTCTTGCGCAGCTGGCGGAGCCCGTGATGGGAGTCCCGCAGAATGCCAGTCATGATTCCGGCCATCGAAATTTCCCTCATCATTCGTACCTCAGCGCCACCATGGGATTGATCCTGGATGCGCGTCGCGCGGGAATAAATCCCGCGATTGCCGCAACCATTCCCAGCAGTAAAACAACGGCGATCAAGGAGAGCGGGTCGGTACTCTTCAACCCAAACAGAAAGCTGTTCAACAAGCGGGTGACGGCCAGCGCCAAAGGAATTCCGACCAGCAGGCCGATGGCCACCAGCACCATGCCTTCGCGAAGTACTAATCCCATCACATCGCCGCGCCCTGCTCCGAGCGCGATCCGCACACCGATTTCGCGAGTGCGGCCAGCGACGGTATAAGAGATCACTCCGTAGAGTCCGACACAGGCGAGCAGCAATGCCAATCCCGCGAAGAATGTCGAAAGTTTCGCAAGAGCAATCTGGTCGCCGGCGCTGTCTGTGATCAAGGTGTCGAGCGTCTCCACGAATGAAATTGGCAGACGGGGGTCGGCGGCTTTGATCTGTCCGAGCAGGGTCGTGACCGCCCCGGATGCTGCGCCACTGACCTGAGCCTCGATCACGATTTGCTCGGGATCGGGCACCTGCTGAAAAGCCATGTAGAACCGCGGCCGGACCTCTTCGCGGATACCGCTGCCGTGGTCCTTGGCATTGTGGGAAACGCCGACGATGGTCAGCGGCTTGTCGCGCCAATCCGGATCGTCGATCATGAATTGGCGCCCGATCGGGTTCTGCCCGGCAAAGAAGTGCTTGGCCATGGCTTCGTTCACTACGGCAACGCGGGTTGATGTAGCCGTATCCTGCGCCTCGATGTCCCTGCCGGCGAGCAGGGGAATGCCCACGACCCCGAAGTAATCCGCTCCAACGTAATCCTCCAGCACGCTTCGATCACGAGGACCGCTCGCGATGAAACCGGGCACGATAATGGCATCACTCGATTCACTTCCCGAGAACAATCCATTCGTCGAATACGTCACCACGCGTACTCCGGGTGCGGCCGCAAGGCGAGCGACCAGATCCGTCGCCAGCAGCTTCATGTTGCTGATGCTGTAACTCGCGCCGATAGGATCGAGCCGCGCGATGACCAGGCGATCGCGAGAGTAGCCAAAATCCTGCGTCATCAATTTCTGCAGGCTGCGGACCAGCAGACCGGCGGCAAACAGCACTAACAGCGACAGCGCGACCTGGCCGGCAATCAATCCCTTGCCCCAAGTGAATCGTGAGCCCGGCTCCGGAGTCGCCCGAGTCGCGTTTTTCAAGGCGGGAGTGACGCGTACTTTCAAAGCTTGTAACGCCGGCACCAGACCGAAGACGACTCCTGTCAGCAGCGAGACTGTGATGGTGAAGGCCAGCACCCGCCAGTCTGGAGCCAGCGGAAGGGTGGTATGGGATCCGAGAAGCTCCACCAGCAGCCGCACACCCCAAATCGCCAGCAGCGAACCGATGACACCGCCGAGAAGCCCCAGGACCACGCTCTCGGTCAGAAGCTGTTGCATCAGACGCCCTTGACGGGCGCCAATCGCCAACCGGACCGCAATCTCACGACTTCGGCCGGAAGCGCGGGCAAGCAGCAGGTTGGCAACGTTTACGCAGGCAATCAGCAGTACCAAACCAACAATGCCCATCAGCAGGAGTAAGGGCATACGGTAGTCGCCCCGCAGAGCAGAGATCCCACCGCCGCCCGCAACCACGGGGATGCGGTCGTCGTGAATTGCTTTCCGATCGTCGGATGAAAGTGCAGCTCCGTAATCTGCTTTAAGCGCCTGCTGAAACACGATGTTCAGATTGGCTTCGGCCTGGGCAGGAGTAGTGTTTGGCTTCAGGCGCCCGATCAGGGACAGCCAGGAATTGTTCCCTGAAGTGCGCCAGTGTCGTCCGCGGATAATCTGCGGCTGCATGCTCAAGGGAATAAACAGAGACATCCGTTCGCCCACCACATCGCCGCCGAACCCGGCGGGCGCGACGCCGACAACTGTGACGGGATACCCGTTCAGCCGAATATCTTTACCGATGATCGCGGAAGAGAGCGCGAACTTTCGCTGCCAATATTCATAACCCAACACGACTACGGGATTGGCGCCTTCAGCCGTATCGTCAGCATCGGAGAACAAACGCCCAGCGGCGGGCTCGAGGCCGAGCACGGTGAAATAATTTCCGCTCACCATGCGTCCCGAAATTTTTTCGTCCGGAAGCTCACCTTGGCCGGTCTCCACTTCAACGTGATGGTCCGTGGCAGCGGCGCATAGTCCGGTAAACACTGAGTTCCCATCGCGCAATTCCTTGTAGAGCGGATAGGAAAAAACATCGGTGCGCGGGGTTCCGTTGGAGCGTGAGTTGGCGCGGGTGGGATCGCCGACCACGACCAACTGCCGCGGTTCTCTAACCGGCAGCATCTTCAGTAGAAGCCCATTCACTACCGTGAAAATGCCCGTATTTGCGCCAATGCCAAGCGCCAGAGTGACGACGGCCACGGCTGTGAAGCCGGGGCTCTTGCCTAACTGCCGCAGCGCGTAACGAAGATCCTGGAAAACTCGATTCATAGTATTCTTCCTATTCGTAGCGCAATGCCACTATGGGATCGACCTGGGCCGCGCGTCGCGCGGGAATGTAGCACGCCAACATAGCCACGAGCCCGAGAAAAATCGCGCTTCCCGCGAAGGTGACCGGATCGCTAGGCCTTACCCCAAACAACAACCCGGACATGACCGGCGTGAGCACGAGGGCCGAGAAGGTGCCAGCCCCAACCCCCAGCAACAACAATTTCATTCCCTGACCGACAACCAAGGACAAAACATCGTTTTGCCGCGCACCCAGAGCCATGCGGATTCCAATCTCGCGGGTTCTTTGCGATACGCCGTAGGAAATAACTCCGTACACGCCCACCGAGGCCAGAAGCAACCCGAGGACAGCCAAAGTACCCAGAAGGGCAGCCGTGAATCGGCGGGAAGCGATCGAATCCGAGAGCACCTGGTCCATGCTTGCGATGTTGGAAACTGCCTGTTGTGGATCAGCCTTCATCACTTGCTGCCGGACCTCCTCGGTCAGATTCAGAGGGGCCGATTTCGTACGCACCACGAGCGTGAGATATCCGATTCTGTATTGCGCATGCGGCAGATAGATTTGGGTGGTGGCAGGCGCATCCAAAGCCGCCTGCTTGACGTCTTGGACGACGCCTATCACTGTGCGCCAAGGTTGAGGGGAATAGTCAAATCCTGGCACCTTCACGTGCCGACCGATGGGATCTTCATTCGGCCACCAGCGTTGAGCCGCGGTACTCGAGACGAGAGCGACCAGCGGGGCGCTTTCATTATCCGATTCGCTGAAAAGTCGTCCTCGAAGCAGACGAATTCCGAGGGCGCGCAGATAACCCGGCGTAACGACGTATCGCTCGGGATAAGGCATCTGGCCCGGATCAAAGACAAACCCCTCCGGCTCGGTGCCAGCGCTGTCGAAATTGGTACCCAGCGGCAGCACGTTGACGGCGCCCGCGTACTCCACGCCCGGCAGCGCATTGACTCTTGCCAGCAGTTCGCGATAGAAAACCAGCGGCTTCTCCGTTCCTTCCGGATACTTGGCGGAGGGCAGGCCGATATCCATTGTGAGAATTCGATCAGACCGAAAACCTGGATCGACGCCGTAGAGCTTGCTGAAGCTGCGCAAGAGCAGTCCGGCGCCGGCCAGCAAAACGAGACTCAGTGCAATCTCACTTATTACCAAAGCTCCGCGGAAGGCCTGGTGGGCCGCGCTGGCGCTTCGCGTGCCTTCCTGTAGGGCGTCGATGAGAGAAGCGGCTGAGACCCTAACGGCAGGAACCAGCCCAAACAATAAACCCGTCACTAGACTCAGGCATGCGGTAAATGCAAGCACACGACCATCCAGGGAAATGCCCACGAGCTGAGGAATGACTTTGGCGCCGATGGCCACAATCATCTTGGTGCCGCCGAATGCCAGCAGAGTTCCTACTAAGCCACCGTACAGCGCGAGCAACACGCTCTCGGTCAGAACCTGCTGAACCAGCCGCGCCCGATCCGCACCCAGGGCTGACCGGATTGCAACTTCCTTCTGACGTGCGGTAGCGCGCACCAGCAGCAGATTGGAAAGGTTCGCGCAGGCGATTAGAAGCAGAAAGCCGATGGCTCCTAGCAAAACCAACAGAGCCGGCTGCAACCCGACCGCAATGTCGTCATGCAGACTTACGATGCGAATGCCGGTGCTCGAGTAGTCAGCGGGAAATTGCTTTGCCAGCCCCTGATTGATGACCCGCAAATCGGATTGCGCCTGCTGAACCGAAACTCCCGGTTTCAGACGGGCGATGGCACGCAAGTGCCGCGACAATCTTTCTTTGTCGTCATGTTTCTCCGCGGCCGGACGGTAAAACTGGGCCGGACCGTCCACGAGCGTAACCGGCAGCATGGGAAAATTCTTCGGCGTCACACCGATGATGGTGTATGGCTTCCCGTTCAAGTTAACTTGCCTACCGACCGCGCTGGGATCGCCCCCAAACCGGCTCTTCCATAGGCCGTAGGTCAAAATTATGACTTGGTCCTTGCCCTCGATCTGCTCCTCGGGAATGAAATCACGGCCCAACATCGGATTGATCCGCATCAAAGACAGGTAACCATCCCCGACCTGCATACCCGGAATGCGGGCAGGATCGCCCCCTCCGGTAAAAGTCGCGCTCCAGTTGCCAAAGGCCACAATATTCTCGAAGACGTGATTCTGCGAACGATAATCGTCGATGTCGGTGAACGACAGCTGATCGCGTTGGTCTCCGTCGCGCCCAACGCTCCATAGCAGCGCCAGTTGTTGGGGATTGTGATAGGGCAGGTTGCGTATCAGAACTCCATTGGCGACGCTGAAAACAGCCGTATTGGCTCCGATGCCCAGCGCGAGCGTCAGCACCGCCACCAGGGTGAAGGCGGGACTCTTGCGCAGCTGCCGCACCGAATAGCGGAGATCCTGGATCAGTCCGTGTAGGATCAGTCCATTCATATTGTTCGTCCTTACTCGTAGCGCAATGCTTCCATCGGATCCACCTTCGCCGCGCGATGCGCGGGAACATAAGAGGCAACCAGCGCTGAAATCGCAAGAACGGCAGCGACTGCGACCAGCGTGGCGGCGTCCCAGGAGCGCACTCCAAAAAGTAGCCCGCGAATCAGGGTTGCGGCGCCGATGGAACAGAGAATGCCCGCCGCAATTCCAACTCCCGCCAGCCATCCCGCTTCTTTCATGATGAGTTGATAGACAGAGCTGCGTTGCGCGCCTAGCGCCATGCGCACGCCAATCTCCCGGGTTCTCTGGTTTACCGAGTACGCGATCACGCCGTAGAGACCGACCACCCCCAGCAACAATGCCATTGCGGCGAAACCGCCTACCAGCCAGGCCGATGAGCGGTGAAGGTACGCTGTCGGTGAATCGTTGATTTTGTCGGTCATGGTCATTTCATTCAGCGTGCCGAGGCCAGCATCGATGTCATGGATGGTCGCGACCAGCGTGGGTAGCAAAGATTGCTCGGGCTGCGACGTCCGCACCACGAGAGAGAAATAATTGTCGGGATCCTGGTTGAACGGATAATAGACAGCCGGCCAAATCTCCGAATCCAGCGCGCCATCTTTAATGTCGTCCACCACGCCGACGATTTCCTTGATCGACTTGGGCGTCAACTCGGTGTCGCCAATCCTCTTACCGACAGGATCTTCCCCGGGAAAGTACTTCTTTGCCAGGGTCTGGTTAATGATGACTACCAGAGGTTTTGACGGATCCTCGGCATCGGTGAAGTAGCGGCCGCGCAAAAGCTTAGCCTGCAGTGTGGAGAAAAACGCAGAACTCACGTCCCGCTGGTTTACTTCATTGTGCTCGCCGTTGTAGGGACGGCCCACAAACCGGATCCAATCCGTATCGCCGTTAAAGCTCACGGGCAACACACTCGAGACGCCCGCAGACTGCACTCCTGGCAAGCTTGCCACCCGGTTTATGATCTGTCGCTCGACCGCAACAACCTGCTCATCCTTTGCATAGCTGGCCTGGGACAGTGCGATTTGCACCGTGGCCAGATGATCGGTCCGGAATCCGACATCTACATGCAGCAGTCGATAGAAACTTTTCCCCAGGAGTCCAGCGCCGACCAGCAGAACGACAGCAATCGCCAGTTCGATGACCACCAGGTTCGAGCCGAAACGGCGCCACAAGGTTCCGGCGTAACCCCGACCGCCTTCGGTCAGTCCCTCTCGCAGTTTCGTCAACGGCAGGCGCACCAGGGGAGGCAGAGAGAACAGTGCCGCCGCGAACAGCGCTACGGCCACCGCAAAGACCAACACATGCGAGTTCAGCCGGAGCTCGCTGAGGTATGGCATGCTCGCCATCATGTCCTTTGAGATCAGGCGAGTAAGCAGTTGCATAGCGGCAGCAGCAACCAGCAGTCCAAGCGACGTACCTGCCGCTACCAGCACCAAGCCTTCCGTAATAAACTGGCGAATCAATCGCCCGCGGGACGCCCCCAACGCTCCACGCACGGCAATCTCACGCCTGCGAATTTCGGAGCGGACTAACAGCAAGCTCGACACATTTACGCAGGCGATGACCAGCAGCAGGCCCGCCCCGGCCAGCAGCACGAGCAGTATGGGGCGGATATCGCTGACCGTGGCCTCGGACAGAGGCAATACGCTGGCCCCCTGTCCGCGATTTTCATTGGGATATTGCATTTCCAGTTGCCCAGCAATCGCTTTCATGTCGGCCCGCGCCGTCTCGATAGAAACTCCCTCCTTGAGCCGCCCGATTCCGTTGAGGTTGTGGCAGCTTCGCCGCTGAGCGCAGGAGTCGGCGGCGTGAAGCGTCGTCCAGAATTCCGCATTTCCTCTGGGCGCGAATTGGAAATCCTGCGGCAGCACTCCCACGATGGTGTATGCCATGCCGCTGAGCGTAACGGTCTCGCCGACCAAATCTTTTCTGCCGTCAAAGCGATGCTGCCACGTGGCATAGCTCAGGATCACGGTCGACGGCGCTGCGGGCAAATCCTCTCCAGCATAAAAATCGCGGCCCAACACGGGAGTGACGCCCAAGGTGTGAAAGAACCCATCACTCACCCGAACGCCGGGCACCGGTTCGGTCCCCGTGGCCGTGCGCAGCAGGTAGCCGCTTCCGGTGTGAACATCCATCGAACTGAAGACCTGATTGAGTTTCTTCCAATCGAGATAGTCAGGATAGGAAAGGTTGGCGCGTGGAATCAGCGGAATACTTTCCGTGACTTCCACCAGCCGGTCGGGGCTCTGGTAAGGCAACGGTTTGATCAGTGCGGCGTCGACGAAGCCAAAGATGGAGAGACTCGCGCAAATTCCCAGACTCAGCACCAGAATCGCCGTGCAGGTGAATCCCGGGTTTTTGCGCAACTGGCGCAATGCATAGCGAAGATCCTGCAGCAGACCGGTCATCCTTCGTCTCCTTAATTACTGGCAGCTGCTACTGGTGGCGCAATGCCACCATGGGATCGACCCGGGTGGCGCCGAAGGCCGGAATGTAAGCCGCGAAAAGTCCGGCCACGGCTGCACACGGCGCTGTTCGCACCGATGCCCAGAGCCAGCGTGACCACGACAACTGCTGCAAAGCCGGAGCTCTTGCCGAGTTGGCGTAGCGCGTAGCGAAGATCTTGGACTAAACCATTCATCGCGAACCTCCTGCTACTGGTAGCGTAGAGCGACCATGGGATCGACCTTCGCGGCGCGGCGCGCGGGAACATAACAAGCAGCAAG
>Ga0209420_1000158_pt1 | contig 42218 bp, 51 predicted proteins | sample BlaSpr_A8_OM1_O1_FD_187972 | JGI IMG/M metagenome (GOLD analysis project Ga0209420, IMG submission 187972) | Forest soil microbial communities from Thunder Bay, Ontario, Canada - Black Spruce, Ontario site 2_A8_OM1_O1 (SPAdes) (version 2) | ecosystem: Environmental > Terrestrial > Soil > Boreal...
GACAACCCGCCCCAGTAAACCGGCTCCGGACAAATCCGCAACCCATAGTGATACCGCTTGAGCGGAATATTCTCCCCCAGCCGACGGTGCCGCAATTCGCAGAACGGACCAAACTGCTGCGACCAGTTCCGCGGCACTCCGCCCCCGATAGTTAAGATTCCAAGCTTCTTCTGCCGCAGCAAAGTCGCAGCAAAGTGCTCGAGATCCAGAAAGGGATCGAATCGTATCTTGTGCCTCCCCGTCGACTCCCGCAGCCGATTATTAAGCGCTGTGTCCAGCCCCATCTCCGAATCGCTGAACGCCGGCACAAATACCGGTACGCCCTGGTCATGTGCCGACTTCAAAATCCCCCGCTCGTGCACGTTCTTCGCCAGATAAGCCCCAATCGCATGATTCAGCTTGTAGGAGCACATCACTTCATTGTGATCCCAACCCTCCAGCACCATCGACATCACTTCTTCAACGTCGTCCAGGTTCTGCTCCGGCTCCAGCGTGTCATAGACCCGGTTGTACCCCTGCTCGTAAAGCTCCTCATCCGAAACCTCTGGATTCGCCCGAAAGTGCGCCCGCCCCGTAGCCTCCACCAGCCCATGAGCCATCAGCGCTCCGGTCGAGACCACAGCATTCACAATGCCGCGATCAATCAACTCAGTCACAATCAGCCCCTGCTTGGCCACAGTCATCGCGCCCGACAGCGTCATCACCACAAAACATTCCTCATCGCGAGCCATCGCCTCAAGGACGTCAGCAGCCTCGCCAAGCTGCCGCCCAGTAAAAGCCGTCTTCGACATGGCCCGCACCAGATCGTCAATCGACTTCACCTTGCCCAAATCCAGCGGCTCCAAAGGAATCAGCCGGTCTTCAATCGGATTGTGTAGATGACGCTCCACGCCATCACCCGCGTGTCCCGCATGATCCTGCGCCTTGCCCTGATGCGAGTTGCCATGATTCCCGTGTTTCAAGATGAGCCTCCCACTCTAAACTGCGCGTTCTCTCGGGAATTACTTTACAGGAACAGCGTTAAAGGATCCACGCAGACGTCCGCAGGTGTGGGTACCGTGGTAGTCTTCCTAGGAAAGGAAGGCTCCGCTATGAAACCGCTTCTTCCTTCATCGTTCGCGCTTTATGCGGGAATAGCGTTAACGCTCGCAGGCAGTGTTGTCCTGCATCTCGCCGCGCAAGACGCTCCGCCGGTCGTTGGAGAATGGACGGGAACGCTGAATCCCGGAGGCCAGCCTAAGAAGCATGTCGTGGTGCACGTTTCCGCCGAGCAGGACGGCAGCCTGCGAGGCGCCATCGACTACCCTGATCAGGATGTTTCCGGCGTCCAGATCACGACGATCACGTATAGCAAATCAACTTTGCATTTCGAAAGCACGCCCGGTTTGTGCGCCTATGACGGCACCCTGGACAAAGACAGCGCAACAATTACCGGCGTTTGGAAGCAAGGCGCAACCAGCCTCAGTCTCGTACTCAAGCGCACACCCTAGCGCCGACATCTGACAGTTGGTCCTCGGATGCTATATTGTTCGCGGAGGACGAAGCGTGCCCCCCGACAAATTTCGCGTAGCCCTGGTGCAAATGTCGACTGGCCCGGAGCCAGAGCAAAACCTCGAAAAGGCTCTCGAACGCACAGCCGATGCTGCCGGTCGCGGCGCCCAGGTAGTCTGCCTCCCTGAGCTCTTCCAGACACAATATTTCTGCCAACGCGAAGACCACTCCCTGTTCGATTTAGCCGAACCCATTCCCGGTACAACCAGTGAGAAGCTAGCCGCAGCCGCCCGGCAGCACGGTGTCGTCCTGATCGCGTCGCTGTTTGAGAAGCGCGCCCCCGGCATCTACCACAACACCGCCGCCATTTTCGATTCCGATGGCACTCTGCGCGGCCTCTACCGCAAAATGCACATCCCCGACGACCCGCTCTACTATGAAAAGTTCTACTTCACCCCCGGTGATCTAGGCTTCCGCGCTCTCGACACCACCGCCGGCCGCCTCGGTACCCTAGTCTGCTGGGACCAATGGTTTCCCGAAGGCGCACGCCTCACAGCGCTGCAGGGAGCGTCCATCCTCTTCTATCCCACAGCCATCGGCTGGCATCCCTCCGAGAAGGCCGAGTTCGGCGTGGCTCAGCACGACGCCTGGCGCACCATTCAACGCTCCCACGCCATCGCCAACGGAGTCTACGTAGCGGTGGTCAATCGCGTAGGCTTCGAAACCGGCAACATCCGCGGCAAATCCACCCCGGGCCACGGACTAGAATTCTGGGGCGCATCGTTCTTCTGCGATCCCTTCGGCCGTGTGCTCGCCGAAGCCTCGCACGACCGCGAAGAAATCCTGATTGGCGACGTCGACCTCAAGGCCCTCGAAGACATCCGCCGCAACTGGCCTTTCCTCCGAGACCGCAGAATCGACGCCTACGCGCCCATCAGCAATCGACTGCTCGACGGACGGTAAGATCGGTCAAATGGCGAGATTACAAAACGGCCCGATCGGAAGAGAGGGCTTTTCAATTTAATGGACCTCTCTCACGGGGCTTCTCTCACGACGAACAGCGAACTACTTGCCTAGTCCTTGACGCACCGTGCTTCTCCATTCGCTGGGTCCGTATAACGATGCTGTCTTGCCGGACATGGTGCGCCCGGGCCCTGCTGGCCCTGTTGCCCAGACTGTCTCTGGTCACCCCGATGCCCCTGCTGGCCGTTCTGCCCCTGGTCACCCTGCTGGCCCTGTTGGCCGGTTTGCCCCTGCGCGCCCGGCTGTCCCGGAGGGCCGGGCTGCGGAGCCGGGCTTGTGGTGCAACCGCTTAGAAATATCGCCAGAAAGATTACAACTGTGACGAACGATCGCTTCATTTGATTTCTCCTCGATGTTCGGGTGCGGCTCCATGCAATATGCCGCTGCCGAGGACGATCGTACACACGCCGTTCCAGCGCGAACTGTTCTGTTCCGCTCAGGTGGGGAGCATTCTTTACAGAGATTTCACCATTAAGGAATTCGCATCTGTAATGGTTCTCCTCAACGAATTCAGGCCGGAGAAGTGGCCGCTCGGGTTAGGCTGGCTTGCACATTAAGCGCGGCTAACGCAGCCCGCCGAAGATGCGAGCCTGTATCGAATCAGCAAAGCGTGAGGATCGAGGCGCGCTGTGTCGAGATCAAAATCGGGTCGCAGGATTCAATGCACGATTTATCATCCCGTGCAATAAACTACCTCCATGCCCCGATCCCATCATTCAAGTAATACTTTAAGCGTTTCCCCGGCAGCCCCACGCTACCGCATGCCCGCCGAATGGGCCGCGCACGCCGCCACCTGGCTGGCCTGGCCCCACTATCACGTCGACTGGCCCGGAAAGTTCGATCCCGTCCCGTGGGTGTACGCCGAAATCATCCGCAATCTGGCCCGCCACGAGAGCGTCGAACTGATAGTCAACAACGCAGCGGCCGAACGCCAAGTTCGCAAATCGCTGGGACGAGCCGAAGCGCCCGTCAAGAACATCCGCTTCCACCGCTGGCCCACCAACCGAGTCTGGCTCCGCGACTCCGGGTGCATCTTCGTAACAGAATTCTCAGCACACAAAGATCGGGTAGGGCACGACTTCAGTCGTGCCAATAAAGATGGCAAGAAGAAAAGGGCTTTAGCCCCTGAGGGCAGCCTCCAAGCCACAAACTTCCGCTTCAACGCTTGGGCCAAATACTCGAACTACCGCCGCGACGAGAAAATCGGCAGCCAGATGGCAACCACTGCCCATGCCGAAGAAATCCTCCCCAAGCACAACAACGACCGCGTAGTCCTCGAAGGCGGCTCCATCGATGTCAACGGACAAGGCACGCTCCTCACCAGCGAAGAATGCCTGCTAAGCAAAGTCCAGCAACGCAATCCCGGCATGTCCCGCAAAGATTACGAAAACATCTTCGCCAATTACCTCGGCGCCCCGCACGTAATCTGGCTAGGCAAAGGCATCGTCGGCGACGATACTCATGGCCACGTCGACGACCTAACCCGCTTCGTCGCGCCAGACACTGTAGTCACTATGATCGAGCCCAATCCCAAGGACACGAATCACAAACCGCTCAGCGATAATCTCCGCCGTCTCCGATCCGCCACCGACCAGAATGGCAAGCCGTTGAACATTGTCGACCTCCCCATGCCCGCTCCGGTAGTCTTCGAGCACCGGCGCCTCCCCGCCAGCTACGCTAATTTCTACATCGCGAACGCCATCGTGCTCGTCCCGGTCTTCAACGATCCCAACGACCGCATCGCCCTGAACACCCTGGCCGCGCTATTCCCCACGCGACAGATCATCCCAATCTATTCGGGAGACCTGGTCTGGGGACTCGGCACCATGCACTGCATGACCCAACAACAGCCCGCTCCCTGACTCACTCGGCCTCCGCGAATTGTTCTCCAGCGAAAACACCTGACCCAGATCCGCAATGCTCTTTTTTCATGTAAACCCTTTGTGGAATACTTGAATCGTACTTCGTGGCATGAATTGACTGAATCAAATCTTGTTTTCAAGGACAAGCTAAATGAACAAGCTTACGTTTCTCGTGTTAGCTGCTGTCGTTGCAATCGGCTTCACCGTAGCCGCTCCCCAAACCCAGGCTCAGGTGGCCGTCGAAGTCGGACCGGCGCCTGTCTGTCCGTATGGCTATTACGACGTTCCACCCTACGACTGCGCTCCCTACGGCTATTACGGCCCGGAGTGGTTCAGCGGCGGTGTCTTCATCGGCGTCGGTCCCTGGTTTCACGGTCCAGAGAGTTTTCACGGCCACGTCAATAACCATTTCCATCCCGACCACGGATACACCGGCCCGCATCCCGCCCGCGGCGAGCGCGCCGTCAAGCCCGTCGACCACATCGAACACTTCAAAGGCAACGAAGTGCGCGACGGCCACGGTCATCCCGTAGGCCGAAAGTAAGTTCCGAGAATCAGGGTGGTTCTCGGAATTAAACGAAGAATCAAAGTGGGGTGCCCTACGTGGGACAAAGTGGGGTGCCCTACTTCTCGCCGATTTTGCGCGAAGTGGGATTCCACTACTTCCGCCCTCTTGGGATTTTGACTTCTGCCGGTGCCGCATCCTTGGCGTTGTCTGCCAAGGGTCGGATTGGGCATGAGTGGCGCTGTCATCACAGTACAGGGTTAACATTGCCGACCTTCCACTCGATATCGATGGAAAGTGGCATGCAGACTATTCCCTCGAGTCCGTCAAGGCACCAACTCACTGCGCGGCTTCAACCGTAAGCTTCAAACCCACCGCCTTGGTCACGGCCACCAGCGTGGACAACCGAGGGTTTCCCCGCGCCGACAACGCACGATACAGGCTCTCGCGTTCAATGCCTGCGGCCTTTGCCACCTTGGCAATCCCGCCTCTGGCTTCTGCGATTCGGCGCAGAGCGATCAGCAGGACAGGGGGCTCCTCGGTGTCTTCCAATGCGACCTTGAGGTATTCGGCAGCGAACTTTGGACTTTTGCGTAACTCCCGAATCATGTACTCGTCATGCGATACGCTCGTTATATCTTTCTTATTGTGCTTCATTGTATGCGTGTCCTCTGCAGGTAATCCTTAAAGTACTCTCGTGCGCGCTGAATATCGGAGGCCTGCCTGCGTTTATCTCCTCCATAGAACAACACGACGCAAGTTCGCCCGATCATCGCGTAGTAGAGGCGGTAGCCTAGTCCCCAGTCGATCCGCAACTCGCCAAGCCCTCCGCCCGGCGACTTCCGATCTCCAAAGTCCCCCCTCGAAAGCCGGTCAATCCGGTCCGAGATTCTTGCCCGTGCGTGATCATCCGCCAGTTTTGCAGCCATTCGGCAAGCACGTCGACTCCGCTCCGAGTGACGTAATGGCGGACCTCCACCATAGGCCGATTGTAACTTATAAGTTACGAAGAAACAAGCAGGAATGACGAAGGTTTTTGGGCTGACGGCTGACAGCTGAGAGCTGAAAGCTACTTCCCATACTGCGTAGGCAACGGGCCCTTTTTCCAGCATCTCGCGGTCCCAGATCCAGCCTTCGCGCGTATAAGTGGCAAGTTCGAATTCCTGGGTAAGCTCGAGGGCATCGACGCGGAGAGAGGAACCGTGTGAGCAAAAGCAGGCTCCTCACCGGGCTCTCGCCCGGTTCGGAATGACAATTCTCTATTGCTTGTCGTAGACCGCAGTGCTGTGTACCTTCTTGCCCATCGCATCGGTTCCGCTGGTAGTGACGGTACGGGTTTTGCCGTCGGCCGAGACAACGAGATGGCCGGTCATGGTTACTTTGCCGTCCTTCTTGCTGACTAGGTCCGTAGTGTGATCGTTAATCGCTTTATACGAGCGCGAGTCCCAAGTCGGATCGCTGGCGAGCGGATAATCTTTGCCGTCGAATTTACCTGTCCATTCACTATGGATCGGCTTGCCTTGAGCATCGACGCCATCAATCGTGATCTTCACACTGTCGTCCGCGGACTCCACCACCACCGTGTTATTTTTCACACCTCCGGGACTGAACTTCGACTTGGCTTCATTCAGCTTCCAGGTGCCCAAATTTGGGTTTTGGGCGAAGCACAGCGTCAGACCGGCAAAGCAGGTTGCGACCGTCAGGATAATCGTCCTTACTCTCATGTTGTCTCCTCGCTTCGAAAGAACTGCCGCGATCGCGGCGCCCCATCCTAGTGGCTGCGGAGGGACCTGTCAAGATTCTGGACTGGAAGGCAGGTTGCCTTCGGCAAGCTCAGCGCAGGCCCCTCGTCGAAAGTCGCCCGCTGTCGCGGACGCCTCCACTTCCTCAGGACGACAAAAAGGTTGCTCCACAGCGGGGTGTGAAAAGCTGGAAGCTAGGAGCTGAAAAGCTATTTCCGATACTGCGTAGGCGATGGCCCTTTTTCCAGCGTCTCCCGATCCCAGATCCAGCCTTCGCGAGTATAGCTGGCAAGCTCGAAATCCTGCGTAAGTTCGAGGGCATCCACGGGGCAGGCGTCTTCGCAGAGACCGCAGAACATGCAGCGGCTCAGGTCGTAGGTGAAGTTGGTGAGTTCCTTGCGGCGGGTGTGCTCGTTGCGCGCGCTCGATACCACAATCAGATTTTCCGGACACGCGAGCGCGCACAGGTCGCAGGCAATGCACATAGTCTCGTCCGTATCAGGATTCACATTCAATCGCGGCGCCCCGCGGTAGCGCTCCGCCACCTGCGGCCGCTCCATGGGATATTGCTCGGTATAGATTTCCTTGGGATCCTGATAGCGGAACGTGACCTTCAATCCCTGCAGAAGATCGATCAGAAAGACTTTGCGGAACAGGTTCTGAATCCCCATAACGGGGTAAGCATATCACCTGCCAGTTCCCCGCGGCCAGTTTCCGGCTGCTAGTTGTCAGTTGCTAGTGCAGAAACAGGTCAGCCGCGAAGCGGCGCAAGAATGCAGCCCAGGGCGCAAGCCCTGGGTTGAAAGGAGATTTAGGAACAGAGCCCCGAATGGGGAGAAAGAGAAGCTGCCACACACCTCGAATGTTACCCTGCTGCTTGGGAACTTCCGTGCCAACGAACTCAACCCTCAAAGACGAACTCTGGATGGAGGAAGCTCTGCGCTCAGCCCAGCGCGCACTCGAAGCCGGCGAAGTTCCAGTGGGCGCAGTCGTCGTGAGCGGAGAGCGCATCGTCGGCCGCGGCTGGAACCGCAACATCACCGACTCCGACCCGTCGGCCCACGCTGAGATCGTCGCTCTGCGCGAGGCCGGAGCAATCCTGGGCAACCATCGCCTGGCCAACTGCGACCTGTTTGCTACAGTTGAGCCGTGCCCCATGTGTGCCGGAGCCTTGGTTCACGCCCGGATCAGGCGCCTGGTCTACGGCGCCGACGATCCTAAAGCGGGCGCCGTGCAATCAGTCATGCAGGTGCTGAATCACCCGCAACTGAACCACAAAGTGGAAGTCCGCGCCGGCGTTCTAGCAGGCCGTTGCGCCGAACTCCTGGAAACGTTCTTTAAAAGCCGGCGCTAGCTGGGGAGATTAGCGGGCGCGAGCAAGCGGGAAATGTTGGCGTCCCAAAATCGCTATTGGATCGACCTCGAACTGTTTACTTCCACGATAAGGCCGGGGCTTCGTTCTGCTTTTTTACATCCGCCGACGGCGTGATAACATCGTCACGCTTTGAGCCTGGACAACGCTCACCCGCCGAATAACACCCGGTTATCGAATAACACTCTCTTAACCGTGCTGGTTCTGTGTGGCATCAATTTGTTGAACTTCTACGATCGGCAAGCTCCGGGCGCGCTCGTGGAGCCGATGCGCAGAGAGTTCGGATTGTCCGATACCCAGATTGGGCTGCTGGGCAGCATGTTCATTTGGATTTATGCCCTGGCTGGCGTACCGCTCGGCCGGGTCGCCGACGTTTGGAGCCGGAAGAAACTGCTCACAATCGGCGTCACCGTATGGTCCGCGCTCACGGCCGCATCGGGGTTGGCCGCTGGCTTCTCTTTTCTATTATTCACCCGGCTCGGTGTGGGCGTTGGCGAGGCCGTCTGTGCGCCGGTTGGAACAAGTTGGATCGGCGATCTGTTCCCGCCGAAACGCCGCGCGCGTGCTCTGTCACTGTTCATGTTGGGCGTTCCGGTTGGCGGGGCGCTGAGCTTCTTGTTGTGCGGACCGATCGCCCAAGCATGGGGCTGGCGAACCGCATTGGTCAGTGCGGCGGCGCCCTCGATCCTTTTAGTGCCATTATTGCTCCTTTTGCAGGAACCGGCCCGCGGCGCATCGGAGGCGGCTGCCGCCGTCGAAGGGAAGGGATCAATATCGGTGCTTCTGCGTATCCCTACCTTGTGGTGGATCATTTTGTCGGGCGCATTGTTGAACTTCAACATGTACGCGCTGGGGACCTTTCTGCCAGCTTTCATGACGCGCGTGCACCGATACTCGGTCGCCCGCGCCGGCGTGACCTGCGGAATTGTGTACCTCATTGGCGGCGTGTTCGGAGGCATGCTGGGCGGCCAGCTCGGTGATCGGGTGGCAAGCAACGCGCGCAACGCCCGGCTCTCGAGGGCGGCCATCATCGCACTGCTCAGCGCACCAATCATGTTTTACGGGATCACGCGGCCGGCGGGCTTCGCGCCTGCGGCCCTTGTGGCCATTGCAATTGCTTACGGCGGGTTCAATACCTACTACGCATTTGTTTACTCGTCGATTCAGGACATCGTGGCTCCCAACCAGCGCGGCTTCACGATGTCGGTCTACTTCATGGCCATGTATCTGTGCGGTGCGTCGTTTGGTCCGCTGCTGACGGGCGGGCTCAGCGATCACATGGCCAAGCGCGCCATGAGTGCAGCTGGTGCTGTCAAGCTGGAGGCATTCCGCGCGGTCGGCCTGCAGCAGGCTATGGTCATCATGCCAATTCTGTCGGTGGCGCTCGCGATCGTGCTCTATTTGGGCTCGCGCACCATGACTCAGGACATCGCGCGACGGGACGCGAGGATGCAAGGTCTTTAAGGCGGCGTAGGCACCCTGGGAGCGCGCTGCAGCAAGCACTTCCCCGGTTGCGCGACAGCATCAGCCCCCAGCTTAAATGCTGGCGGAGAGAGAGGGATTCGAACCCCCGATACCCGTAAAGGTATACACGCTTTCGAGGCGCGCGCCTTCAGCCACTCGGCCATCTCTCCGTCGCCCGCTAGTTGCTACTCATTTTATCAGGGAAGTTGTTGCCTTCGAATTTCCGACCCGTCTCATTGGTTTTTCTTCGGGCAATCGGATTGGAAGGCGTCGATTCTGAAGTTTGACGCTTTGCGGCCGACTATCTGGCGGGTTGGATTCCGGCCTTACGGGAGAGCTCGGTCGTGAGGTTCGGTTGCGTGCGGGCTACTTCCACGGTCCTCGCCGCTATTAAATCGCAGCGGCAAAGCACGCAGCGCATGGCAACGGTGTAGACAAAGTGCGCGTATGCCCGGCAATTGCTGTTCATGCAAACTTTTGTTGTCATCGCGATGGATCGGGTTACAGCGCGAAGGTAGCACAGCGCGCGGCGGAAGCAGACGCGTATTTTCGAAACCGTCCCATCAGATTTTCTTCTCATCGAACCCGCCTGGCTGCCGGGTGAGCGATTTCAGTTACTCTTTTTCTGGGACAAGATGCGGTCGATCTGCTGCAGGTGGTTCAGGTCGTGGCCGGCGATCAGGCGGACGATGTGTTCGATGGTTTCCTGGCCGCGCTCGGCGTGCATGCCGTAATGCTTCCACTGCTCGGGGCGCAGCGACTTTAGCAGGGCCAAATTGGCTTCGCGGAGCGCGCGGAACTGCGCGACTGATTTGCGCGGATCGTGTTTCTCGTAATGCAAACTGGTTACCCAGGAATCCTGATCAAAAGCGGCGACGGGAGTGCCGGGCGCGCCCAGTATCAGCCTCAAACGCCAGCCAATCGCGATTTCCGCGTCGGCAAGGTGGGCCGCGATCTCGCTAACTGACCACTTGTTCGGGGCCGGGCGCTTGCGCAATTTGCTGGTGGTCACGCCCCTGATTGCCCGTTGGAGTTTCTTGGCGGTCGCAGCCTGAACTGCCAGAGGCTGCTTCCCTTCAGAGTGCGCCATGATGCGCTGAATGTATTGCTGCGCTGTTTCGGTCGTTGGCATTGTATTAGTCTCCTAAGTTCTCTTAGACGGCGTCACGTTCGGCAGGTAAGCCGCGGCCAAAGCTATTGGCCAGCTTTCTGCCCCGCTTGAAAGGTCGTCCACGGTCCTGCCTTCATATCGCGCAGGAGCGGCTTCTGCCAGGAAAATTCCGGGTGGCGCTCCAGGAAGTCGGCAGCAAGAAAATCAACCCCGCAGGGATGCCCGGCCCGCGCCACAAAGCTCATCTCGGCAGCCATCTTGCTGTCGGTGGCTTTACCCTGCACCGCTCCGCCGGGATTGTAGGGAGCCCAGTCCCACTCCTTCACTCCGCGTGAAGAGGCGTCGACGTGGCCGCAGAGGGAGCGCTCGCCGGGCTGCGGCTTGTCTGATTCAAAGCTGTCCGCGTGGTCCGACAAGAATTGCTGAGCTGTTGTAACGTCGATCTTCCCTTTTTCCTGCTTCATCAGCTCTTCCGCCCGCGCATGCCGTGCATTCATCGAGGACGAGCCATCGTTTGGATCGAAGCCGCTGGTTTCTTCGCGAATTAGCTTAGGATCGCGGGGGAAGTTCGAGCTGACGAAGTATCCATCTTTCGTCCGCCAGAGCGGAGTATTCTTCAAGCCGAGTTCAAGGTAGGCGATCTCTCCGGTCTTGCGGTCGCCGATGAGCCAGTCGTTGGCGTATCCACCGTTGTTCCCTTCCTTGATGATGCGCACGTAGTCGTCGATGCTTTGGGCGTACTGCAGCGCCTTGCGCGAACGCATGAACTCCGGCTTGCCGTTCGGATCCCAGCCCTCGAATTGAGTGATGGTGGTCTCGGTAATCATGATCCCCGCCGCGTTCACGCCGAAATCATCGTCGCTGGTGATCACGCCGGGAAAACCGTCCATCAGAATGCGCTGGCCGTGCTGCGGCAAAATATCAAAGACGATCACCCAGCGTTCCCCCGCGAGATAGCTCGTCCAGTTGTTGTGCGCAATGACGATCTGATGATCCTTTGTATAAGCGCCGGTAGCGATAAATGCGCTGCAATTCCCTGGGGCGGCCAACTTCGGCGCCTTTGCCGACTTCTCCCGCTTATTCAGCCACGGCACGTAGTAGTCGGGAACTTCCTCGAACGCGTTCAGCGCGACGATGTCATAGACATCCAGATCGACCCCATTCAAGTTAACCCCATGCGCCTTCACGCCGTCGGCAATGCCCTGGAGTTCCTGCTGATACTCCGCGTCGATGTGCGGCCAAAGCATCTCGCGCGCTGTCTTGCGAAAGAATTCCCAATCACGCTGCGTCTGATGCGTGTCGAAAAGTTTGATCGCTTCCAAGGCGTCGGCAATCTCGGAAGCCAGCAAGTAGCCATGCTGGAATCCAATATTGGAAGGCGAACCTTCCAGATGAACATAGGTCCATCCACCTTGCTGGAAGCGGTAAGCCTTCTCGAGCCGCGAATCGGATGGCAGGGCGGTGGCTGGGTTCAAAGGTGATGCGAAGGCCGGTTGAGAAACCCAGCTGGCGAAGGCGACAAGTGCAATTCCAACATATCGCAACCAACAAAAGACGACCCGGTTAGACATTGGCCTCCCTCAATTCTGAGTGAACGCCATTGTAGCGAATTCGGACACCCAAAAAGCGAATTGCCTCGCTCATGGTGCCCGCCGAGCCGGTTTGCCGATGGCAAGTGGTTACGGCGTCAAAACCCACACTTTGGACGGGGAAACCAGTTCCGCATTCGATACTTCCGTCGTAACCTTGATTCGCTGCCATCCTTTCTTTTTCTGCACCCTGGCATTGAACGTCACCCAGTACTGATTGCCCAGATGGTGTCCCATATCCTCGAGGTAAGGGGCAAAGCTTACCGGGTTGCCAGTGAAGCCGATGGAATAGCCTTCGCCCCCGGTCTCGTCGGCCAGACGCGAGAGATAAATCTGTCCCCAATAGTTTTGCCAGTAACTATGGCCGAGGTGCCCCGCGCCAGGGTTATAGATGGCATAGACGACAATGCCGGCTCGCGTGGCATCGTCGATGGCCTTGTCCAAATAAGGGTCTTGCAAATCACCGCTCCCGTAATAGCGATCGATTCCATCGGATGCCATGAGGACCTCCCGGCGGGCGGAGCTCTCCGGCCAGTGTTTTACCAGATCGCTGACCGAAAAATATGGGCTCGCATTAATGCCGCCAATTCCCATTGGAAGGCGCAGGGCTTTCGCAGCCAAAGCGTGATCGCTAGTCAGATTCTGCTCCACCTTCGCGGCGCCGTTCTGCATATAGGCCACCCCGATCTTGGTGGAAGGCGGCTGGGCGGAGATGAACTGGCGAAGCTCGTCCAGTTGTGAACCGAGCCTGCTGTTGGAACCGTCGTCGAGCAAAATGAACAGTTCGAGTGCGGCGTGTTCTCCCTGCGCAGGAACCACATCCGTGACCTGGTCGCGATCATGGCCCTCGTACACCATCACATCTCTGGGGCCGATTTCAGGAACATCCGTACCGTGGCGGGCTTCGACCGTGACCAGCACGTGTGCCGGCACTCCCTGCATACTTGCATCCTGCGCATAAGCGCTCCCAGTCACGCATAAACACATTGCAAATCCAACCATGGCGCTCAGTAGACAACGAGATTTCTTCATGGGTTCTCCTCCGCATCGTCGGTCCTGTTGCCCGCGGGTAGCAGGACCTTCTGTTCATTTGATGCGACGGCATCCATATGCGAAGCGTCGACCGTTCCCATGCCGATGGGTTCCGTGCCGATGCCATCGTTCACATGTCGATGCGCTGCTCGGTGTGCCGCTGCAGATACCAGCAGGGCGTATATCCCTCTCGGGGGAACAGCGAGTTGACGCAGGTTTGCAGCTGCGGCGGGTGAAAGATGAATTGGGTTCTTCCGCTTTTCTGCGGTATCGCGTCGTAGCTGGTGACGGTGAGTTGTCCGAAGGGCTGGCGATTCGTGGCGACCCGGTACCGGAACGCGGCGTAGTCGACTGCGTAGGCCAAAGCTGCCAAGGCGAGAACGGAAACGGTTCCACCGAAGATCACGCGCTTCAGCCAATGGTTGATTTCAGCACTCAGCACTGGGGTCACCGGCGTGTCATTATAACCGCGGCACGGCGGCATTCGGAGCGCCGCGGCGTGGCGAGAGGCTCACGCCAAAGAAATAGACGTATTGCGGGTGCTCTACGGCACAAAAGTGAGCAATATTGAACAGCCCCGTTTTGGAACTTCACGCTAGCATTTACGGATCATGCTTGATCAAAATGTCCGTGTCGCCGTCGAGCAACTACTCTATTCACTGGCCACTACACCGCAACCCTCACAATGCCACAAATGCTCCTCCGCTCTGATCAGCGTGGACGCTTCGCTCTCGGCGCCGGGCGGAAAGACCTTTAATGTCCCCTTGCCAGTGTGTCCACGCTGCGATCTAAACTGCTAGAGCAGTCGACAGGGTTGGACCACGGCACAGAGTAGGACACGCTCGCGTTGCTACCGTCGCCGCAGGTCGCGAATTCTAGGCGACAAATTCACGTCCAGGCACTTCGGGCACGGACACCTAAAGGCCGTGTCGTTCGGAAAAACAATGTGGCCGCATTTGTCACAAATCTGCCGCCCATTGGAGAGAACTTTCATCGGCCTGAATCCGGTGGACAAAACACAGTAGGGGCAGCGAGGTTGTTTCGCCTTTTTCACGGTCGGGGCTTGGATACTCCCGCACTCGGTTTGGGTTGCCGGTGACTTGAGGGTGTCGTAACGCTGCTTCGATGATGTGAGCAATACGGCGCAGACGTACAAGAACGTAGTCAGTAGGCTTATGCAGGTAAGAAAGGAAGTGCCGCCATGGCCTATGAAAATCCGCGCGAATCAATTCTGGAATTTCTAAACTCCCCAAGCTCCCGCAGGAAACGAATTGCTCGTTGCCGTTGTGGATTGGTCATGGAACATCAGAACTTGACGTTCTTCTATGAGGGCCAGAACTGGGGAGTGGATTTACCAATTTGCCGCGAATGCCATCCGGCGCCTAGCGTTCCGATCTTGTACGACGCATAGTATTCGCTGGTCCATCGGTGCATTTCTCTCCAATGTACGGTAGCGTACACTGTCGCCATGATTTTACGGGAGAAGGCAGTGGCGGAGATCAAGGCGGAGATTGAGAGCCTGGAGTCCGCCCGGATCGGTTGCACGGATGCCACATCCTGGACGTAATCGAGTTTCGGATCGAGGAACGAAGGTTGCAACTGCGCCAGCTGGAATCGTCCTCACCTGTAAAGACAGCAAAAGCTGGGGAATTGTCAGTCCTGACAGGGCTTTGTTAGCTCTTCGCTTGGGGGGAGATTATCCCCTTCACAAACCCTACCGCACAAAGAGAAACGAGCGGATAGCCAGAACTGTAACGCGCTTATGAAAGCACTGTCTGTGGCGAACGAAGACGAAGGGCTGCTGGAAATCAGGCGCGGAGGAAGCATTCAGCTCTCCTTCGTATGGTGGATGCGTTCGCGCTTGAGTGCAAGAAGATTGTTCAATTCCCTGACTAGCTTATCGAAGGTGTTTGGGTCCTTCTCTTTCGCAATCCGCTCACACAAGATGGCCATGCGCTCTCGCTCATCGGGGGTCATGGCCCGCAAGTGTAGCAGCACTTGCGAATACGGACAGTTGGGTATCGAACGCCAGTTCTTTAAAGAGTGCATGGCCAGCCCCTAGGTGGGGGACCCCATTTCCTCCCTCGTTGACAACCCCCCGCTTCGACAGGCAAACTGACACGTCCCATAATTACGGGCTGCGGCGGGCGCCTACGGGCAGGCAGTCCAGGCAATCCAGAGGATAGGAGCGGGTTTCGACGCATATTCATCGGCCATGGAGCAGACAGTCTCCTATACGCTCGATTCCACTTTGGAAACTGTGGACACTGCGGAGGAAAAGGCGACCCGCATTGCCACGGAGTTGGGATTTGGCGATGACGAGGTGATGCAGATCTCGATGGCGGTGCGCGAGGGCGCGGTGAATGCCGTTTTGCACGGCAACGCGTACGCTCCGGACAAGAAGGTGATTCTGGCCTTTGAGCGCACTCCGCAGGATCTGGTCATTACCATTCGCGATCAGGGCAAAGGCATTGACTTGGGTGGGATTCCGAATCCTCTGGCGCCGGAAAATCTGCTTAAGACTTCAGGGCGAGGCATTTTTCTTATGCGGTCGTTCATGGACGTGGTGGAAATCCGCCCGTCTCAGACAGGCACGGAAATAAAACTGATCAAACACGTCCACGGGCGATCCGCGGGCGTTAAGGAGGGGTCTCAGTGAGCATGAAACTTAGCACTCGGCAGGTAGACGGAGTCACCATTGTGGACGCCAGCGGCCGCATCACTCTCGGCGAAGGCAGCGTCATGATGCGCGACACCGTACGCGACCTGCTCGCCAAGGGCAACAAGAAGATTATCTTGAACCTCGGCGACGTCAACTACATTGATAGCTCGGGCATTGGCGAGCTAGTCAGCGCCTTTACCACCACCAAGAACCAGGGCGGCGAACTCAAGCTGCTGAACCTAACGAAGAAAGTGCACGACCTGCTTCAGATCACCAAGCTTTACACCGTCTTCGATGTGAAAGAGGACGAGACAGCCGCGGTCAAGGCCTTCAAGTAATTCCTCCGCCATTCGATGTCTGTGGCGCATAGAACCGGGGACTGGCTAGTCCAGTCCCTCAGCGTTCTCCTTCTTGGCGTTCCCGCTTGGCTGGTGCTCCCCTGCTTGCGCCTGGCCGAATTTCCATTCCGGGAGAGACGGGATAAGAATTCCGCGCTGCGTGTCTTCTGCCGATTTCGCCACCGTAAGATTGCAAGTATGTCTTGCAATTGCGTGGGATATTTGAAGTGGTCACTGTTCGGCCTGATCCTCTGCTCGGCGACGACGCTGTTTGCAGCCTCCGACTGCTTCCCTATTCGTGAAGCGAAACAGCATGTCGGAGAAACCAAGTGTGTGACGGGAAAAGTCCTGCGCGTGAAAGCCGGTGCCAGAGGCGTGCACTTCGTCGACTTCTGCGAAGATCACATGGCCTGCCCTTTCACGGTTGTCGTTTTTCCTCATGACTTGAAGGATGTCGGCGACGGCTCGCCGGGCAGGTCATCGAGATTCACGGTCCGGTTAAGCTTTATGATGGGCGCGCTCAGATCGTCCTGAACCGCGTGAGCCAGTTGACGGCAGGATCGACGCTGATCCCTCCGTTGCCTAAGAATTACGATGTGGAGAAACAAGGCCACTACAGCGCTGGGAGAATACGGCCGCCGAAGAAGCCCGCGAAGACCTACTCCGCGCCTAACTCCACCGCCACCTACGGCAATGAGGCGGATGCTGGCGGAGAGCCGCCGCAGTGAACTGGGCTCGTCCGACGCTCACACCATTCCCTTCCTCAACTCCTCCAGCGGATACCGCGTGCCGCGCCAGATGATGCCGTCATTCCACAGCGCGTGGCACATGGAGAGCAGCAAGGTATACACAAAAAGCATCGTGCTGACCGGATGCAGCAGGAAGTAATACGCCGGAACCTTCGAGCGCCAGGACATGCCTACGTAAATTGAAAACATCGAGCCCAGAGCTATGGCGTAAGGCAAGCGTTCCCATCCGTGGGCCAGCCACACTCCTAGAAACGGCATCAGATTCAGAAAAGCCAGGGCAAATGCCGCGATGAGCGTGCGCCACCACTGGAACGACAACACTGCGAAAAAATTTTTTGTCAGATTCTCGACAACCCCCCGCGCTCCGCGCGCCCAGCGAATCGAAATCAAGTCGTCGCCAAAGACGTTACGCTGCGCAAATCCGGCATTCTTCACCACCTTGCCGAGCTTCATGTCGTCCAGCACTTCCATGCACAGGGCTTCGTAGGTTCCCACCGCTTCATAAGTGCTGCGGCGAATCATGTTGAAAGCGCCGACGCCCATGTGGTCTTTTGTCTTTGGATCGGCTACCTTCCATGGACGGTGCCCGAACATGAACATGGTCTGAAAAAACGCAATCATCATGAATTCGCCGGGGCGCTTCATGATCATCTGCGGAAACACTACAACATGATCGGCGCGCTCGGCCTCCGCATAGGCCAGGGCGCGGCGCACGGAGTCCGGCTTGAACTGCACGTCGGCGTCGGTAAACAGCAACCAGTCGCCCTTTGCCTCGTTTGTGGCCGTCCACATCGCATGCGTCTTGCCCAGCCATCCCGTGGGCAAATCGCGGTGATGAAGCACACGCAGAACGGGGTGCCCCATTTCTCGCGTCCTTTGCGAAAACTGGGGACTCTTAGTTACACCTTCCATGATCTCGCCGGTACGGTCGGTGGAACGATCGTTAACCGCGATCACCTCGTAGTTGTCATAATCGAGTTCCAGCAGGCGACTTAAAGATTGCTCGATGTCTCGTTCTTCATTCCGCGCCGGCACGATAATCGAAACCAGCGGATTGCTGGAGGCAAGACTGCCGGAAGGAACGACCGTCCGGCGGTCCCATTCGGCAGTAGAGATGTTAGCGACGCTGGGCATGCCGATCACAGCGTCGATGATGCGAGAGAACCAGGCCAGCGCGAGAATCGTCCCTGCAATCCAGTGAAAGTAATGCATCCCGCCTAGGTCTTCCCTGCCTCAAGAGCGCCGCCGCTTACGGCTGGCGCGAATTTCATCCCGTAAAATAGTATGACAGCCGAGATCACCATGGCGATAACCGGCAGGACGAATGCGGCCTGCAACGAGCGCCGGTCCGCGACCCAGCCCATCATCGTGGGCGAAGGCACGTCCCCCAGAATGTGGATGATGAAAATGTTTACCGCGAGCGCGGTAGCCCGGATGTGAGCATCGACGGAGTTGATCACCGCTGCGTTCAGCGGTGCCGTATTAAGCAGAAGAAAGAACGCCGCAAGCGCAATGGCCGGAATCATGGCGCGGCCCTTGACGAACAACGCCACAATCATCACCGGGACGCCGAGCGCCATGCTGGCTGCTGAAACCAGGTAATAAGAGCTCTTCATGCGCCGCAACAGAAAATCACCCAGCCATCCCCCTGCCAAAGCGGCAACGATTCCGTCTCCGACGATGATGAGGCCGAACGTCATGTTGGCGGCCTCCAGCGTGTAGTGACGCTCGCTGTACAGGAACTGGGGCATCCACACCTGAATGCCGCCGAGAGAAAATGTCATGGCCGCCATGCCGAGTGTGGAAGTTAAGAACGCAGGATTGCGCACCAATCCGAACACCGTCGTGCGCTCGGGTGTGCCTTTCAGGGAATCAAATCGCCCTCGCTCCGGCTCTTTGAGAAACATCACCGCAATCGCCAGCAGGAATCCAGGACCCGCTGCGATATAGAACGGGAACCGCCAGCCATATTGCGGAGCCAGATAGCCTCCCAGTAGGTATCCCGCTGCCGAGCCCACCGGAATCGCCAGATAAAATACGCCGAGAATCCGGCCGCGTTTCTTTTCCGCAAAAAGATCGGCGACGAAGGTCGGCGCAATCGTGACGAACGTTGCTTCCCCAATCCCGACCAGCGTGTGCCGAATCAGCAACTCTGTGTAGTTATGGGTAAACGCGGTCAGCAGCGTGAGCCCGCTCCAGAAGAACGCGCCCAGAATGATGATGAACTTGCGGGAATAGCGGTCGGCCAGAGGACCGACGAACGGCGCGGCCACCATGTAGAAGCCTAGAAAAGCGCTGGTGAGATAGCCAATCTGCGTCTTCGTCAGGTGGAATTCATCCTGCACCAGCGGCTGCACCGCGAACAGCACATTGCGGTCCGCATAATTCAGCAGATTGAGCGCTGTGAGCACGATCAGCGCCGTTCTTGGTTGCAGTTTTTCGGAGGTCACGGTCGAGCGAATATAGCACGAGGCTGCGCCGCGGCGACCCGGCGGTACCAGATCCTTTGACAAAGGCGACAATTGTCGCTATCATAGACGACAAATGGTAAACGAATTGCGCGCGGTGGTGAAGGAACTTGGCGGCCGAACTGTTCTGGGACGCAACCTGAACAACCAGCACGATCTTTGCGAGGCGATCCGGACGGGTTTTCCTCCCGCTGTCGTCGAGCACTTGATGCAGGCCTCCGGTCTTACCCTTAAAGAATTGGCCGATGCGCTGGACCTCTCACCGCGCAGCTTGCAGCGCAGACGCCGCAGTGGACGCCTCGCCCGCTTCGAATCCGATCGCCTCTACCGCCTGGCCCGCATCGTCGCTCTGGCGCAGCAGAGTCTCGGCGACCGCCAGAGTGCCGCGCGCTGGCTGAAACGCGCCAATCGTGCGCTCGGCGGCGCCGCTCCCATCAGTACCATCGACACGGAATTGGGCGCCCGTCAGGTAGAAAATGTGCTGGGACGGATCGCCTACGGCGGAATCAGTTGAGGCGCATCTCTTGAGGCGCTTGTATCGCGTCCTGCGCAAGGCGTATGCGCGCTCTCCGCTGGATGGTGAGGGTGCTTACCTTTACGGTGGGCGTTGGTCGAATCCAGGCACTCGACTGGCGTACACGTCCGAGCACCAGTCTCTCGCCATGCTCGAATATTTTATTCATCTCGACGCGGACGACGCGCCGCCGGATCTGGTCCTGGTCACTGCGGAACTTCCCAACGATCTGCCTGCCAAGGTGATCGTAGTCGATGACCTTCCATCCACATGGCGGCGTTCTCCGGCGCCCGCTGAACTTGCCCGCATCGGAGACAAATTTGTAGCCGAGGCCAGGCACTGCGTACTGGTTGTTCCATCAGCCTTGGCCCCACATGAAAACAACTGGCTTCTGAACCCGCAATATCACGACTTCCGCAAAGTGGTTGTGCATGGAGCCGAGCCGTTGAGCTATGATCCCCGCATGTTTGCGCCACAGCGCCGCAGATCGCGCAAGGGCTGAGGAGATTCTTCTGCCTATTTCTTTTTCCGCGGCCACCTCGCCACTACCGTAGTCGAGATCCCACCCCGCGGCCGGAATTCTCCCCGCACCTCGGCCCACACCGGCTTCGCCCATCGCACCACATCTTCCAGCACGCGGTTCACAACGTTCTCCTGAAAGATCCCGAGGTTGCGGTAATGATGCAGATATTCCTTGTACGACTTCAGCTCGAGGCACACCTTACCAGGCTGGTAATGCAGCGTGATGACGCCAAAGTCAGGCAGGCCGGTCTTCGGACACACTGAAGTAAACTCGGGATCGTCGATAACGATCTCGTAACCCGGAAACTGATTCGGCCAGGTCTCGATCTCGGGAAACCTGATGTCGAGCCCGGCGGCGGCGTGCTCGGGCGTGTAACGACGCGGTTTTGGCATGGAGTTATTGTAGCGTTTGAGCCCGGCGCACGCGTATTAGCGCGAACCCATCGAAGGCTCGACCCGCAAGCCAACGCATCCACGCCCCTTTGCCCGCATCTAACCAAGCAACGGCTCGGGCAGACAGGATTCTTTCGCGGTGGTCTGAGTGGTAAATTAATGCTTGCAGTCGTGCCCGCCGCAGCCTAAAAGATAACGAGTTGGCAGGAACCAACCACAATTCGAACGGACGTCCCGCGAGCAAGCGCCGCACTTGGCTGGGTCTCGGAGCGGTCGCCGTTGCTCTTGCGCTCATCCCGGTCTTCACACGCCCGGGGCCCCTGCGGGTTCGCACCACCACGGTCGAACGCGGACCCATCCGCAGCCTGATCTCTACCAATGGCAAAGTCGAACCCATCCGCAACTTCGAGGCCCACTCCCCGGGTGCCACCACGGTGAAGCGTTTATTCGTAAGAGAGGGTGATCACGTTCGCCAGGGCCAACTACTGTTACAGCTCGATGACGCCGACCTGCGCAGTCAGGCCGCCCGCGCGCAGGCCCAGATCAAAGCGGCGCAGGCTGACGAGGCCGACATCGATACCGGCGGTACGCGCGAAGAAATCCTTACGCTGGATACCCAGCTCGTCAAAGCCCGCAGTGCCCGTGATGCCGCCCAGCGCAATCTCGACGCTCTCCACCGCCTCCAACAGCAGGGCGCGGCTTCGGCCGGCGAGGTCAAGCAGGCCGAAGAAGTCTTGCAGCAGGCCCAGGCCGATGCCACTCTGCTCGAGCAAAAGAAGAAAGACCGGTATTCGCGTCCGGAGGTCGCCAAGGTTCAGGCGCTGGGAGCGCAAGCCCAAGCCTCTTACGCAGCCGCCGAAGATGCTCTGCGCAAATCCAGCGTGCGCGCTCCCTTCGATGGCATCGTTTACGCGCTGCCCGTCAAACAAGGCGCCTATGTGCAAACCGGAGACCTGCTGCTGCAGGAAGGCGATCTTTCGCACATGCTGGTCCGCGCTTTTGTCGACGAACCTGACATCGGCCGCCTTGGCTCCGGGGACAAAATCGAAGTCACCTGGGACGCCCTGCCCGGCCGCATCTGGAAGGGCGTTGTCAGCACCGTGCCTTCCACCGTGAAACTCCGCGGTGCGCGCAACGTCGGCGAAGTCACATGCACGCTCGACAACCACGATCTGCGCCTGTTGCCGAATGTCAATGTCGGGGTCACTGTCATCACCGCCGAGCACAGCGGCGTGCTCACGCTGCTGCGCGAAGCCGTTCGCATGGATGACACCAAGCCCTACGTCTATCAGGTCGTCAACGGCGAACTGAAGCGGCGTGAAGTGGAAGTCTCTCTGCAGAACCTCACCCAGGTCGAGATCACGGCCGGCCTTCCTGAAAATTCTGTAGTCGCGCTGTCCTCGGCCGAAGCCAATAAGCCCTTGGTCGACGGCGACCGCGTGCGAGTGGTCCCCTAGCCCATGCAGTGGAAAAGAAGCGATTGTCATCGTGAGCAAGCGTTCTTTGCGCGGCGAAGAGCCTGTCCCGAGCTCGCCGAGGGAATCTGGGCGAGCCCCGCGACTTGGCCTGCCCTGAGCAAGCGAAGCGCGCCGAAGGGTCGCGTTCTTTGCGACACAATAACCGCGCGCCTGGCTCGCTTCCTCATCGCCTTGCTTTCACTCCTGTCAGTCCCCTTCCTTCGCGCAGCCGAAACGCCTGAAGCTCTTCTCGCCGCCGGCCGCGTCGATCAGGCCATTGAAACCCTCGAGCAGCAGATCCGCATTTCGCCCAACGCGGAAGCCTACAACTTGCTCTGCCGCGCTCATTTCGAACTCGACGATTGGGATGGCGGTATTCCCTCTTGCGAAAAAGCTGTTTCCCTGGCGCCCGAGAACGCCCTCTATCATCTCTGGCTCGGCCGCATCTATGGCGAGAAAGCGGATCGTTCGAATTTTCTCAAAGCCACAGGACTGGCGGGGAAGGTTCGCTCCGAATTCGAACGCGCTGTGGAGCTCTCTCCCGATAACTGGGAAGCTCGCACCGACCTCGCTGAGTTTTATCTGGAAGCTCCCGGAATCGTCGGCGGCGGCAAAGATAAAGCCCGCGCCCAGGCTGAGTCGCTCACTCCTCTTAATCCGTCCGCGGCTCACTGGGTGAAAGCACGCATAGCCGAGCGAGACAAAGACGCCGCCGTGGCGGAGCAGGAATTTCGTGCCGCCATCACCGCCAGTCAAGGAGGCGCTCGCGCCTGGTTGAATCTTGCCGGATTCTATCGCCACACCAACCGATTCGATGACATGGAGCAGGCTCTGCGTAGCATGGAGTCCAGCCGCCTCGATCATCCGGGAGCGTTTGTCGATGGCGCCAGCATGTTATTTCGTGCCGGGCGTGATTATCCTCTGGCTATCCAGCTCGTGCGCCGTTATGTCGCCTCTTCCGAGACCGTCGAGGAAGCCCCGGTCTTCAAAGCTCACTATTTACTCGGCGAATTACTCGAGAAGCAGGGTGACCGCGCCGCCGCCGACGAATACCGCAAGGCGCTCTCCATGGCGCACAGCTTCCGCCCGGCTCAGGATGCCTTAAAGCGCATAACCCGGTAACTGGAACTGGAATATTTCCGGTAGGTCCTCAAACAAGATAGGGATTGCTGTGCAGAGTGCAATTTCGTGGCTAGGACTTGTCTGGGCTTCCCGGAGTGATCATGCCCGAAAGATTGCCGATGCTGTTGCGGAGTTTGCTGAAAGTCTGAGACGCCAGATTGCCTAGAGGATTTCCTTTTTCCTCGGCATCGCTGAATCCCGCTTTTTCCATTTGCTTCGCGGCAGCGCTGAATCGTCTGGAACTCACGTCGTCCATGTCAATGAAGCGGAAGGCTTGGGCCGTCGGCATCCCATCCGCTCCCGAATGCATGAATTCGATTTGCGCTGTCACTTTGCCGAACACGGTGCCCAAATCCATTTCTGCCATGGTTCCCTCAGGAATAGGACCGCTGGTAAGAACGGCGGAACCTCCCGTAAGCGATAGACGCCGAAGCACGCCAACAAATTTCTTGGCATCCACCGTAAATAGCGCCTTCTCGTTGTTGGGAACCCGGATGCGAGGCGGGCGGTTGCTCTTACCCGCCTTCTTGGACCTATTGGCCATTACAACCAGCATTACAACTGGACGGGTTGAGGTCAATGTTACTTAAGTGCCCAATAAGTAATCTTCGGCCCAGAGATCCCATGAAGCCGTTTCGGGTTTTATCCCACTCAACAGATAGAATGATGTCGTTAAAACGCTGCTATCAGGCAGCGCCTGCGAGGATGCCTCTGTTCTTGCCGGAATTTCGAGGCTTCCAAAACCGGGGCAAGTTCATCTAATCACGATTTGCGGAGGGAGTTCCTGTCCATACCCATTGAAGATTACGCGATGATCGGTGACTGCCACACCGCTGCCTTGGTCTCGAGACAGGGTTCGATCGATTGGCTCTGTCTTCCGCACTTTGATTCGGGCGCCTGTTTTGCGGCGCTGCTCGGAACTGCTGAACACGGGTATTGGTCGATCTCACCGGCGGAGCCGATCCGAAGCATTCGCCGCCAATATCGGGACGGAACCCTGATTCTGGAGACTGAGTTTGAGACCGAAAGCGGATCGGCAAAGCTCGTCGACTGCATGATGTCGCGCCAGGAGCTGCCCGAACTTCTGCGCGTTGTCGTCGGCACCCGAGGGCAGGTCCGGATGAAGTTGGAACTGGTGATTCGATTCGATTACGGGTCTGTAGTGCCCTGGGTTCGGCGGGTCAGGAATGGCATTTCCGCCATTGCCGGTCCCGACATGCTCCGGCTGCGGGCGGATGTTCCGCTTCACAGTAAGAATATGAAGACTGGTGCGGAGTTCACCGTTGCGGAGGGACAAAAAGTTGCGTTTGATTTGACCTGGTATCCCTCGCACCAGCATGAACCTGTGGCAGTGAACATTGACGAGGCGATTCAGAACACGGAGAAATGGTGGCGGGAGTGGTCCGATCGCTGCACTTATCAGGGTGAATGGCGGGACGCAGTGTTGCGTTCTCTGATCACGCTAAAGGCCCTGACGTTTCTACCCACGGGCGGAATCGTAGCCGCGCCAACAACTTCATTGCCTGAACTATTAGGCGGCGTGCGGAATTGGGACTACCGGCTTTGCTGGGTGCGAGATGCGACCCTGACCTTGCAGGCGCTGCTCGAGGCCGGATATTTAGAGGAGGCGCGAGAGTGGCGGGAGTGGCTTCTGCGCGCAGTCGCCGGCAGCCCTTCCGAACTCAACATCGTTTATGGCCTTCGCGGCGAACGCAGGCTCACAGAACTGGAACTGCCGTGGCTGCCGGGATATGAAAAGTCTGTCCCCGTCCGAATCGGCAATGCCGCTTACCAACAATATCAACTGGATATCTTTGGAGAAGTGGCCAACACGCTTTTTGAGGCGCGCGAAGCCGGCCTGGGACCAGCCCAGCATGGGGGCCACCAAGTCGCCCTGAAGATGCTGGAATTTCTGGAAACGGGCTGGGAACAGCCCGATGAGGGCATTTGGGAGATGCGCGGCCCACGGCGACATTTCGTCCACTCGAAGATGATGGCATGGGTCGCTGTCGATCGCCTGGTGAAATCGGCGGAACTGGGCCGGTTCGCCGCAGACATCCCCCGATGGACAAAACTTCGTGATGCCATTCATGAGCAGGTTTGCCGGCAGGGTTTCGATGCGGATATGAATTCCTTTGTGCAGTATTATGGAGGCAAACACCTCGACGCCAGCATCCTGATGATGCCGCTGCTTGGCTTTCTTCCGCCGGACGATCCGCGTGTAGTCGGCACGGTGAAAGCCATCGAAACCCATCTCGTCGAGAATGGCTTTGTCGGACGGTACACGCAGGATCCCGCCGTAGACGGCATGCCCCATGGAGAGGGAACGTTTCTGCCCTGCTCATTCTGGTTGGCAGACAATTACGAGTTGCAAGGCCGCCACGCGGACGCAGTGCGGATGTTCGAGCGCCTGTTGGACATTCGGAACGATGTCGGTCTTCTATCCGAAGAATATGATCCCGTCGCAAAACGCCAGCTAGGCAATTTTCCTCAGGCGTTTTCTCACGTTGGCCTGGTAAACACCGCCTTCAATCTCACCCGGCGATCGAACAAACGATCGAACCGGCGTGCCGGGCGCGTGAGTGAGGCCGCCGATCTGCGCTGAGTCTGCCGTTCAGCAGCTTCGGTTGACGAATCACAACCTCCTCCGACCGTCCTCGGACTTCAAAGAACTAATGGGATGGTCCGCCGCCTTTACCAAGCCAGCAGCTAGGGTATAAGAGGTGAGCGGAGGAGGCATCCCATGGAGCTACATACGATCGGTATTGATCTCGGCAAGACAGTCTTTTATCTGGTAGGGCTTAACCCGTGCGGCGAGGTTGTGGTGCGCAAGAAGTTTTCGCGCAAACAACTTCTGCACTTCACTGCCAACCTGCAGGTCAAGGTAATTGGGATGGAGGCCTGCGGAGGGTCCCACTTTCTAGGGCGGGCCCTGCGAGAGCAGGTCACGAGGTGCGGCTGATACCGGTGCAGTATGTCAAGCCGTACGTTAAGACGAATAAGAGCGGCTACATTGATGCCGAGGCGATTGCGGAAGCAGTCGGACGGCCGAAGATGCGCTTCGTACCGATCAAGAGCGACGACCAACTGGATCTGCAGTCGCTGCATCGGGTAGGGGAGCGTTGGGTGATGCGTCGCACGGCCGTCATCAACCAGATTCGTGGCTTGCTGCTCGAACGTGGAATCACCTTGCGCAAGGGACGATGCTATTTCGATGCGGCCTTGCCGGGGATCCTGGAAGACGCCAGCGCCAAGCTCTCGGGCGCAGTGCGCTTGCTGCTGGCACAACTGAGGCCGGAACTCGATCACTTACAAATGCGGATCGACGAAGCCGATGCGGCCATTCAGAAGATAGCTGGGGAGAACGAAGCCTGCCGACGGCTGGTCGCGATCCCTGGCATCGGACCTGTAACGGCGACGGCCATCATCGCCGCGATCGGCAACGGAGCAGCTTTCAAAAAAGGGCGAGGGTTTTCCGCGTGGCTCGGAATCGTCCCGGGCGAATATAGCACTGGTGGCAAGCAAAAGCTGCTGGGGATTAGCAAACGCGGGAACTCTTACTTGCGAAGACTCTTCGTGCAAGGGGCTCGCGCCGTCCTGCAACAGAGCACGAAGCAATCTTCCGGTCTGAGTGCGTGGCTGGCCCAACTCACATCTCGTACCCACCGGAATGTGGCGGCAGTGGCCCTAGCCAATAAGCTGGCGCGCATGGCCTGGGCTGTGCTCGCTAAGAATGAGCTCTATCGGCCCCCAATGCTGGTCGGCGCAGCTAAAGCATGACTGGCCTGCAGATGACGCCTGGCTGAGGCCAGGCTTGGAAATCGCATTCGCGATTCCCACATCTGCAGACCAGCAGCGACTACGGAGTGGATGATTTTCTGCCAGGTCTGCTGGCGAACTATGAGATGACACAACGGTCGAACCCGGCGCTCTCGAAACCTGTAAACCGGAAAATGCCTTCCAAGGCTGCCTAACTAAGTAGGACGAGCGCGCAGCGCATTCCATCAAGTGCCAGGAGCTTTGTGCTCCACAAAGGCCGAATACATTTGCGCAGACCATCCTGTCACTTTCATTTTTCGCTTGCGACAAAGCGGCGGACCATACATTCCTGTTTGCCTGTAATCCGGGCATAATCGGGCGTAATTCGAAATGCCCTCGCATGGAGCACCCCGTGCGACATCCGTCGTCTACCGTGGAGCTCAAGCGAGAATGTATATTACTCAACGGAAATAAGGAGAATCCGAGGTGCCCCTGACTAATGCCCTCTCAAGAAGAAGATTCTTGGAAGCGACGGCAGCGGCCGGCTGTCTGACTGCGGCCAGCTTTACTTTCGGTCTGTCGGACCAACCTGAAAAATCCGACGCTTTCCGGCTAGTCAGCGAAACGGATCGCAGGCGGATTCTGGAAGCCGGCGCCAAGTACGTTTCTCAAGCTCCGCTTACCATCACGGCGTTCCCCGCCAAGCAAAGCGCAGGTGGATTGCACGATTTCTATTCTCAAGCCGACTACTTCTGGCCCAACCCGAAGGACCCAAATGGGCCCTACATCAATCGTGACGGGCAGAGCAATCCGGAGAATTTCGATGAGCATCGGAAGGTGATGGTGGCGCTCTCCATCCAGATGCCCGCTCTGACCGCCGCCTGGTTGCTGACCGGCGACCGCCGCTATGGGCAGCAGGCCTGCGCTCACCTGCGCGCATGGTTTGTCTCCCCTGAAACGCGGATGAATCCGAACCTGCTGTACGCTCAAGCGGTTCAAGGCTCTTCGACGGGTCGCTCCTACGGCATTATCGATACGCTGCATCTGGTCGAGGTGGCCAGGGCTGCGAGCTTTCTGATGTCTGGCATACTGAGTCCGCAAGACGGCGCAGCGGTGAAGAATTGGTTCGCCAGTTATCTGGACTGGCTTTCTCACACCGAGCGCGGAATGAAGGAGCGCGATACCACGAACAACCACGCCTTCTGCTGGGCTCTCCAGGCTGCCGAGTTTGCCCGGTTGGCGGACGACGATGCCGCGCGCAAGGAGGTGTACCAGCGCTACCGGGATATCTTGCTACCCGATCAGATGGATGCGAATGGATCGTTTCCTCGGGAACTGGCGCGTACCAAGCCATACAGCTATTCGATCTTCAACTTCGACGTGATAGCGGGACTCTGCCAGTCGCTCAAGGGGCTTGCTCTGGATCCGCCGACTTTCCGTCTTGCAGACGGGCGCGGGCTTTGCAAGGCAGCGGAGTTCATCTATCCGTACCTTAGAGACAAGACGACGTGGAAGTGGGCAAAAGACGTGGAGCATTTCGACGCCTTGCCTGTTCGCTCTCCCGGTCTACTGTTCTCGGGGATAGCCTGCCATGAGCAGAGATACGTTGATCTCTGGAAAGCGCTGGAGCCGGATCCCACTGACAAGGAGATCATCCGTAACTACCCTATTCGGCAGCCGCTTCTTTGGGTTTAGCGAAGCAACAGATGAACCCGCGCAATACTACCGGGCACCGACGGCCAAAACAGATGCGCTCACGACCGAAGAAGGTGTATCGGGATTCTTGTGGTGTCACGAGCAACCCTTCCATAATCCGATCCTAGTAGGCCCAGACGACGTTGCATCCCGAATCGCGGCGCTCAAAGCAAAACCAGTCGGGCAGAAAGCCAGCGGCCACCGGCGCTCGCTTCACCGCTGTGGGTGTTGTCACATCAGACCCGGCAGGCGTTGAGAGTGTCCTCACGTGGGCGAACCGACTGCAGGATCGGGCGCGATATCTGATCGTCCAGAACGCGACAAGTCCTCAGGCAGACTTCGGATACTGGGAGTCTGCTGAGCAGGCCTTACGTTTCCGCGGAGCACTGTCGCCGATCGTGATTCGGATGGAATTTCGCTTGGCGGAACTTGAGAACCCCGCCCGGCAACACGGCATCCGCCTTGGCCAGGTTGCGACAAGGCAGAATGCGATCAACGAACTCAAGCGTGCCTCGATTGTGATGCGCGCCGAAAGCTATCGGCGACGGCTCTTCTCCGAGTTCGAGCGGGCGAAGGAGGTGAGGCAGGCTGCGCGACATCAATGAACTCCAGGAAAGTGAATTTCGAGCGAACGCGAAACCCTTTCTCCGGATCGAGAGCATGCGGCATTCGTGCCAGCTCAGGAATGCCGGCGTTCGCGAGTTTCTTCAGAAACTCATTCGCCATCTCCACGAACCGCAACGCAATACGCCGATATTCTCTTTCGCCCTCTTCGTGCTCGGGTTTCAACCATGGCAAGACATGACGTCGCGCTAGGTCCTGCGCCTCGTGGAAGGTGCGCCTCCGATACGATGGACCTAGCCAGCCAGATGTGGACTGCAGCACAACCTCGAACTCTTTGCCCGCCTCCGGCATTACGCGCGCAAGAAACGCCTTGTGCCGGTCGACAAACATGTCCGAGAGATGTTGTTGCTCGCCCATGAAGAGATACGCTAGCTCTCGCATCGAACGCTCGGCGCGTCGGCGATCGTCTGCTTCATGAGCGCAATACGTCTCTCAGAGTCGTCGATCGGTCGCCGAAGTGCCTCCCTTTCCTCCCTGATAATTGCGAGAAGCTGTTCGCCGATCCGCTCAAGACCTCGGTCGCAAGCAGCCCGGATCAGTCTTCGGGCCGAGCCTTCAACTAACTGCTGTAGTGAAGCGACCAGTTTTCCCCATTCGCGACCGGTGCCTCGATGTTCGAGCTGTTCTGATCTCGAAGAAGGGTCCCACGGCGTGTTGAAGTCGCTTTTCGAGCTGCCGTCGCGCAAACGCCAGGAGTCTCGTATTCTGCGCAATATGTCCGGTCGGAAGTGCGCACTGCAAAATAAAGGAGGTAATAGTGAATTTGGGGATAGCGGCTCCCAACATAGCGGTTTTCCAGAACCTTTCGCACACTGAGGATTTTTCCGATCTGCTGACCTTCATTTGGCGGACTGGGTGGAGGAGTTGAACCTCGTACAGAGATGGTCGCCGCGCCGATAACGGTCAGGAGCACAATCAGTCGTACAACGCTGGGTCGCATTTCACTGTGTGCCAACTCCGTCCCTTACGTTCGTCGTGCTAAAGCTGATCTCGATGTTGCTCCAAGACGATACGCACCAATTGACTGCGCGTACGGACGCCGGTTTTCGAAAAGAGTTGCTGAAGTGTTGCTTTGACCGAGCTCTCCGATACTCCAATTCTTGCTGCAATCTCTTTGTTCGCAAGACCCTCGAACACACACGAGAGCACCTGCTGTTCCCGCGCCGTGAATGCCCGCGTTCGATTGTCCTGTGAACTTGCGACCTCGGTTCTGAGGGCAGTTTGTAGCTGCTCTTGGTCAAGCCACACTTTGCCAGCCATCACGTCGCGGATTGCTTGTGCCAGCAACGCCGCAGAGTCGTGTTTTCGAAAAACTCCAGAAATTCCAGAACGGATCAGGTCCGCTGCCACGATTGCATCCACTCCTGCCGTCACAACGAGAACCTTTCCCTGGAATCCGTGTTCCTTAGCCAGTCGAAGAAACTGCCGGCCGTCGCTCTCACCCAGATCGAAATCGAGAAGTACTACGTCGATCGCCGTGCGCTCCAGAATCCGCAGACCCTCTCCAATTGTGCCGCAATGGGCCGCCACCTCGAATCCGGGTTCCGCAGAAAGGAGCCGACTTGCACTCTCTCGAAACAAGGTGTGATCGTCCAGCAACAATAAGTGGACCGTGCCCACCGCGGCTTCAGGCATTCGCCGCCTCCTCCTGTATGACACCTAGGGGCAAGGCAACAGCGAAGCAACAACCCTCCGACCTGGGTTCGTAAGAAAGTTCTCCGCCAAAGCTACGCATGATCGCCCTGGAAACGTACAACCCAAGTCCGCTGGACACGGAGCCGCGCTGGAACGGTCGGAATAGGTTTTCTGGTGAAGCGATGCCCGTCCCCGTATCTTCGAATCGAATTGTGACCGTCCCTTTTTCCTCTCGTGCCGCAATTCGAAGTTGTTTCACCCACGTAGACGCCATGGCCCGGCGGCTATTCTTCGCCAGGTTTAAGAAAACCTGAATAAGTCCGTACCTGTCTGCCCAAACCAATGGCAATGATTCTTGAACTTCCCACTGCAGCTCGATCTTTGATTCGTGATAGGAGTTTTCAATCAGTATCCGGAATTCGTCCAGTAGAGACGGAAGCTCAACCACTTCACCATTTTGAGATGCAGTGGAACCCAATTCCAATGCCGAGACTCGCTCCAGGCTCTGGATTAAGTTCGCCAGGGCCTTGAAATCTTCGTTCGATTCAAGCTCCTTGACTCTGGAGAGGTTCTTATGGACGACGAGCACCGCACCGCAGAGGTTCCGAATCTCATGGGCCACGGCGCTCATCAGGATTCTCGTGTTCTTCAAGAGATAGTCTAGGCTGAGATCCTCGCGATTTCGCAGGTCCTCAGACAGATCCACAACGATCGCCGCCAACCGCGGGCCCGATATCGTGCTATAGGTCGAAAACCAAACGCCGGCTAAGAATACCTCTCCATCGCTCCTTTTCCCGGTGCATTGCAGTGTGGTCCGAAATGCCCGCGGCTGCTGTGTTTTGAGAACCGTTTGCAGGGCTGGGAGATAAGAATTGATTTCCTGGCCTTGCAAAAGCGTGCCTTCGGAGGTGAGCAAATGTTGAGCTGCTTCATTGGCCAATACAACTCTACCGGCTGCATCAATTGTGACGATTGCAGCTGGACTGCTTTCAACGAGAGAGCGCAATTGCTCCTCGGCGTCCTCGCGCAGCTTAATCTGCCCTTCGAGCTCTTCGACGTGCGCCATCGTAATTCGGCGATTGCGAATCATCTCAGAAATAAATAGTCCCGTACCGACAAACCCCGCCGAACTGAACAGCAAGCGGATCACAGCTTCATTCTCGGGTAAATTGCTGAACGCCTCCTGTAGAACGGCACATACCAGGGCAACAGCGACCAGTTGAGTCCTCGACAAAAACCCACCCAGAATCATGATGGGGAATAGGTAAAGGAATCCCAGAGAGATGTAGGGCTTCGTCGCCCAATCAACCACTGCGATAGCTGCTATCAAGAGACCAGCAACAACGTTCAGCAGGCGCATAAATCGATAGCGGGTCTCTCATTGGCTTTACGTAGATGAGTGGTGGCTCTTTCATGGCCATTCTAATGGTGCGCTATCTTCGCGCAGCATGAAACTGCATTGTCGGGAACTGGCCAAAAGATAGGCTGGCACCAGCCGAAAGAGAACTCCGCTGCCCGAGAGATAGCGTTCCCATGCCTGCAGGCTGCCTGCACAATGGCACAAGCAATCGGCACACGTCCAACGTTAGCGCTTTCGCCGGGTTGTATTGGGGGCTAGTGAACTACGAAGCGCTTAACCAGTACGTCCTGGTCGCGATAGCGCTCTTCGCAGTGCTCTTGTACATCGGGCTGGTCTGTGCGGGCTTTGCCGAATTTATGAAAAGCATCCCAAAGAGGGCTAACCGCAGGAAACGTTCTCGGAATCGCCGTGAAACTCGCGAATTGCGGAACGGAAAAAGATCATTTTGAGCATGTCTCCACGAGGAGAACGGTAGACGTAACGGGCAAACGAAAATGAGGAAATATCCGGCTCACATCAGCGAGAAAACTGCCGTGGTGTTTGTGACGGTCGCAACGATCGCCGTCGCAATAGCACTTCTGGGGTCCGGCTGCAGTCGTGGTCGGGCTGCAAACACGAATGCTCCGCAAGACTCAACTGTAAGAGAAAACTTGACAAGCTTGGACCTGTCACCCAGCCAACTCAACTCGATCAAGATCGAATCGGTCGGAAGCTGCCAGTTTCCGGTTGAAAAAGACGCAGTGGGCAACATTGATTTTGACGAAGATCTGTCGGTTCAAGTCTTCCCGGCTTATCAGGGGACCATCCTGAGGACGTTTGGGGAGCTGGGCGCAAGGGTTCAGAAGGATCAGCCCCTCTATACGATCAAGAGCCCCGACCTAATCCAGGCTGAGTCAAACCTGATTGGCGCGGCCGCGACCTTCGAACTGACCAACAAAGAACTGCTGCGCGTGCAGGGTCTTGGTGGAATTGCCGAGCGAGAGAAAGAACAAGCAACCTCAGATCAACAAACCGCCGAAGGCGCTCTCAAAGCGTCACGAGATGCGGTTCTTGTCTTTGGCAAGACCAATGCCGAAATCGATCAAATGATTGCTTCGCGCAGGATCGATCCTGCTCTGGTCGTGCGGAGTCCGATTGCCGGCAAGATTACATACAAAGTCGCGCAGCCCGGATTTCTAGTGCAGCCGGGAAACGTACCGGCGCCTTACTCGGTCGCCGATGTAGCCATCAAGTGGATGCTGGCGAATGTCAGCGAAACCGATGTCCCATCGTTTCGCTTGGGTCAGCCGGTTCAAGTCAAGGTGATGGCTTATCCGGACCACTCCTTCAAAGGCAAGGTTTCAAAGATCTATGAGACCGTTGATCCGAATACGCATCGCGTAACCATCCGTTCCGAGATCGCTGACCCCCACGATGAACTGCGTCCCGGAATGCTCGCCAACTTCGTCATTCGCGTTCACGACCCGGTAGAAGCCGCCGCCATACCGGCGAATGGAGTGGTCCGCGAAGCCGATGGCACGATGACGGCCTGGGTGACAACTGATCGCCGCCGGTTTGAGCAAAGAATCATCAAGCTCGGCCTGCGATATGACGACCGAGTTCAGGTTCTTGATGGCTTGCGTCGCGGAGAACTCGTCGTGGCGGACGGCGCTGTGTTTCTCAGCAACATGCTGTCGGCGCCACCGAGCGATTAGTTCAATTCCCCCTTTCACTTCCATAAAAGAAACGACATGTTCAAATCTCTCCTCGCGTTCTGCCTGAGCCGCCGCCCGATTGTGGCGGTGGGATTGATTCTGTTTGCCGGCGCCGGGCTCATTGCTTTCAAGATGCTCAACATCGAGGCGTATCCTAACCCCACGCCCGTCATCTTGGAAATCACGGCGCAGGCGCCGGGGCTCTCTGCCGAGGAGATGGAACGTTACTACACACGTCCCACGGAGATTGGGCTCTACACCACGCCCGGCATTGACATCATCCGCTCCACCTCGTTTTATGGCCTGTCCTTTGTGCGTGTCAGCTTCAAGTATGGCGTGGACTACAACTTCGCTTACGCCCAGGCGTCGATCGCGATGCAACAAAACGTGAACCTGCCCGGCGGGCAGGTTCCGAGTATCCAGGCCAACAGTTCGACTGGCGAAATCTATCGTTATCAGGTCGTCGGTCCCAAGCATTTCGGAGTCGCAAATCTGCGCACGGTGCAGGACTGGATCGTGGCGCGCCGTCTGTTGACCATTCCCGGCATTGCAGCCGTTAACAGTTGGGGCGGTCCCACCAAGGAATTCCAAGTCGAACTCGATCCGCACAAGCTCGAAGCCTACAGCGTGACCGTGCCCCAAATCCTGAACGCGCTGGGCAACGCAAACATCAACGTCGGCGGCCGCGAAATCCGCATTGGCCAGCAGTCCATCAACATCCGCGGTGTCGGTCTGATCGACGACGGCGGCAATGACGATTTGACCCAGGGTTACGAGGTTGACGACATCGAGAATGTGGTTCTGACTCAGGAGAACGGCGTCCCAGTGTTGGTGAAGGATGTCGGGAAGGTGTCGATCGGCAGCCGGCCGAGGCTCGGCATCCTGGGCCGCGACAACCAGAGCGATGTCGTGGGATCGATCGTGGTGATGCGGCGAACCGAACAGACCAACAACATGATTCCAAAGGTCGAAGCGGAAATCGAAAACTTGAATCACGACGGAAGCCTGCCGCCGGGAGTCAAAGTTGTTCCTTACTATGACCGCTCATCGCTAATTTCGATCACCACGCACACGGTCCTGCACAACCTGATATTCGGATGTGTGCTGGTCTTCCTGATCCAATGGATTTTTCTCGGGAATCTGCGTAGCGCGGTCATTGTCGGAATAAACATTCCGTTCGCGCTGTTCTTCGCCACCATTCTGCTGGTGATCATGGGGGAAAGCGCGAACCTGCTGTCGGTGGGCGCAGTGGATTTCGGCATCATCGTGGATTCAGCCGTGATCCTGGTCGAGAACGTCTTTCGCAATTTTCAACGTACTCAGCAAGAAAGACAGGATTTGCTTCAGCGCCTGACAGAAGGACATTGGGGGCCCGATCCGACGAGAATCCCCGCAGATGCCACCACAGCCCATGGTTGGACAGACCGTTTGCGGCTGATTCTGATCAGCGCGCTCCAGGTGGACAAGGCGGTTCTATTCTCGGCGCTCATTACCGTGGCTGGTTTCGTGCCGCTGTTCACGATGCAGGGAGTCGAGGGTCAGATTTTCGGGCCGATGGCGCGCACCTACGGCTACGCGCTGGCCGGGGCGCTCATTGCGACGTTTACGATCACACCTGTCATCGCTTCCATGCTGCTGCCGGAGCGCATAAAGGAAACCGAAACCTTGGTCGTACGCTTTTTGCACCGTGTCTACGATCCTGCGCTGCGCTTTGCGCTGAATCGACGCTCTCTCACGGTGAGTCTCGGCGTCGCATTTCTTGCCCTGTCCGCATTTCTGGGATTGCGGCTGGGCAGCGAGTTTCTTCCGCATCTGGAGGAAGGAAATTTTTGGATTCGCGCCTCCATGCCGATTACGCTCTCTCTCGAAGATGGCGAGGCGGCCTCAAGAAAAATGCGTGAGATTCTCCTGCGGCACCCCGAGGTCATTACCGTGGTCGCTCAACACGGCCGGCCAGATGACGGCAGCGATGCTTCGCCGTTCTCCAATGTCGAATTGTTCGCGCCGCTGAGACCTTTTGATGAATGGCCAAGAGGCTTGACCAAGGAGAAGTTGACCGACCAGATTCAAGCGGAGTTCAACAATGAGTTACCGGGAGTCGTCTTCAATTTCTCGCAATACATTGAGGACAACATCGAGGAAGGGATCTCGGGCGTCAAAGGCTCCAATTCGGTGAAGATTGTCGGCCCCAATCTTGAAGTCTTGACCAGGCTCGCGGAGCAAATCCGCGACCAGATGAGCGCGGTCCCCGGCATTGCGGACCTTGGCATCTTCCCTGTGCTGGGGCAGCCTAACCTGAACATCAAGGTCGATCGCGCCAAGGCCGCGCGCTATGGCCTCAATTCCGGCGATGTGAACAGCGTGATTCAAGCGGCCATGGGCGGAGCCATAGCGACTTCGGTGTTGGAGGGCGACCGACAGTTCGATCTGGTTGTTCGTTATACGCCGGCATACCGGGACGACATCGACAAAATTCGCAACATCAAAGTGGCCTATCAGTCCGCGAGCGGCGCCAATGCCTATATACCGTTAAGCGAACTGGCGACCATCTCACTGGATACCGGAGCCGCGTGGATTTATCACGAAAGCGTGCAACGCTTCATCCCCGTGAAGTTCAGCGTCCGCGGCCGCGACCTTGGTAGCACCGTCGAGGCGGCTCAGCAGCGAATCGCGAAGAACGTGAATCTGCCTTCTGGGTACCGACTGGTTTGGGCGGGCGAGTTCGGCGACCTTCAGGAAGCCAAGAAACGGCTGGAACTTATTGTGCCGGTCAGCCTGGTGCTGATTATCGGGTTGCTCTACACCTTGTTCAACAACCTGCGTGACTGCCTTTTGACGCTCGCGGGAATCCCCTTCGCAGTTGCTGGCGGTGTATTGGCACTTTCTATCTCGGGTCAGAATTTCAGCATTTCGGCCGCCATCGGTTTCGTCTCGCTCTTCGGCGTGTCTGTCATGGACGGCATCCTGATGATTACCTTTTACAACCATGAAAGAACTCAGGGCTTGGTGCCAGTAGATGCGATGTATCGCGCTGCGTCAACCCGCATGCGTCCACTATTGATGACGGCGCTCTCGGCGTGCATTGGCCTGTTTCCCGCGGCGATTTCCACGGGGATCGGCAGCCAGGTGCAGCGTCCGCTCGCCACTGTGATCGTGGGCGGCATGCTGCTCGGCCCCGTCATGCTGCTTCTCGCTGTGCCCGCGCTGAGAATGATATTCCTAGGCCGCGACGAGCACCCGCACACGCAGTCAGAGGATCTACTATGAAGGTCACCTGCCTTCCGTTTCTACTTCTGACGGTGAGTTGTGCCGCGTTAATGCAGGAGACAAGTTATGCGGCCTCACCCCAGCACACCTCTGACAAGAATCACCCGCACAACCGTGCAGGCCTGATCGCGTCAAATCGTTCGAAGCAGCTTCCGGCTACCCAGAAACGTCCCCTGCCTCGGAACGCAGCCAGCCTTCGTCAGCCGGCCTCAGCTAGATCGGGTGCTGCCGCAAAAAGTGCATTAATCCAGAACGAAACAGCCAAACACGCCCTGCCCGTTCGGTCGACAAGTGTTCGGCCCAGCGTGGCATCGCTCAACCCCACTAATGTGCGCCATCGCGGATCGAACCCGGCGGTCGTTGGTGGATTGGCAAACTCCGCTAATAGCCACACCGGCGCAATCAACGGAACTCGTATGCACCGCAGGCCTTAAGGAAATCATTTTTATGATTCGCAAACACAAATCGTGCCTCACCAGCTTCCTCGCGGCTTCTGCCTTGCTGCTCACGGCAGGATGCGCGGTCGGGCCGAGATATAAGAAGCCTGTTGCTCCAGATGTTTCCGGTTATACTCCCGCTCCAATTTCGACCACGAGCAGCACGAGTAACGTCGCCGGTGGAGAAGCGCAAGACTTGGTTGAAGGGCACGACATCCCAGGCGAGTGGTGGACCTTGTTCCATTCGAAGCCGCTCAACGATTTGATTGAGCGCTCTCTCAAAGCCAATCCCGACCTGAAGGCGGCGCAGGCGGCACTGATAGTTGCACGAGAAAATATGCTGGCCCAGCGGGGTGCCTACTATCCCAGTGTCACGGGCGGTTTCTCGGCGACTCATGCCAAGTCATCAGCTGACCTTTCCCCTGTTACCAACACCAGCGCCCTGACTTACAGCCTCTACACGCCGCAGGTAAGCGTTTCTTTTGTCCCAGACGTGTTCGGTCTTAACCGGCGAACCGTGGAGTCGTTGCAAGCACAAGAGCAACAAGCGCGTTTTGCCCTGGCGGCGACGCATATCACGCTGAGCGCAAACGTCGCCGCCGGAGCCATTCAAGAGGCCTCATTGCGGGGACAGATTGAAGCAACCCAGGAACTCATCACCATCAATACCAACATGTTGAAGATCTTGCGGCAGCAGTATGCGAAGGGATATGCCAGCGAGCTAGATGTGGCAGCGCAGGAATCGCAGCTGGCGCAAGTCGCCGCCACTTTGCCTCCGCTGCTCAAGCAGTTGGCGCAACAACGCGATCAGCTGGTTGTGCTGGCCGGCGGATTTCCCAACCAGGATTTGGCCGAAAACTTTGAGCTGTCGAGCTTGCAACTCCCGCAGGAACTGCCGGTAAGCCTCCCTTCACAACTCGTCGAGCAGCGCCCGGATGTCCGCCAGGCCGAGGAGAACTTGCACTCAGCTAGCGAACAGATTGGGATTGCGCGTGCGAATCGCCTTCCGAGCTTTGCGCTGACTGCGGATGCTGGCAGCATGGCGGTGGTCTTCGGCCGGTTGTTCTCAGGAGGCACAGGCTTCTGGGATGTCGCCGCAGGCGTCACCCAGCCCATTTTTGACGGCGGCACCCTGATGCATCGGGAGCGAGCCGCGCGAGCCGCTTATATGCAGGCCGACGAACAGTATCGCAGCGCAGTCCTAACTGCGTTCCAGAATGTTGCTGACACGCTGAATGCGTTGCAACAGGATGCCGATGCCTTAAAGGCCGCGGCGGCCGCAAAAGATGCCGCTAGCATCACCCTCGACCTGACAAAGAAAGAGCTTGAATCCGGATACGCCAACTACCTCGCGCTCTTGAGCGCGGAACAAGCCTATCAGCAAGCCTTGATTAACCTTGTGCAAGCTCAGTCGAATCGGTATGCCGACACTGCCGCGTTGTTTCAAGCTCTTGGCGGCGGATGGTGGAACCGTCCCGACATTCCGAAGAGTTAACCATGGAAGGCGGTACTAGTTGCGGTCTTGTGTAGGGGTAGGGAACCTTTTGGTGAGTACCGTCGCGCTAGTGCGGGGAAACAGTGGGCCCGATCGATTCTGCGCTAGGAGACGGTGACAGGGCAGCGTTCTAACCGGACGGGCGGTGACCGAGTATCGGAGTTATGGAGGCTTCTGGAGCGACCCTCAGAAAGATGCGCGACACCCCCTCTGCGATATGCTCAGCAGGTAGATTCCGGTGTTACCAAGCGGCCAAAACCCGAGGCGTGACCAGTACGATCTCAGCTTCCGAATGGCCTCGCCTTTGCTTACGTGCGGTAACGCAAGTCTTTTCAATGCTTCTTGATCGTCCGCAACGGACGGGGCGAACTGCAGCGGCCAAGGCTTGCACGCTACCAGTCCGCATCCAGCACCAAAAATGTCGATCGTTCGGTGAATGGTAGACTCGGCGATACTCAGTCCTCGATACTCCGGATAGATTGCGACGTAGTCGATGATCAGTAGATCGAGGTCTACCACTTCGAACTCATTTTGTATTTCTTCCTTCGGATAGCCAGTTTCCGCGTCGAAAGATGTTCCCAGTATTCTGAGATATCACCAGAGATGCCATCTCCGAGCCTTTCTGCGCTGACGCCGTGGTCGAGTGCCTCGCCGAACTGAACGAGTGAGGCGCTAATTTTCCCTGCGTCCTCTTCTCCGCGGTTTTCCCGCTCAGCAATAATCCTTCCCGCAATGGAGTGGACAAAGTCATCCTCAACCGAGTCGTGCAGCGCGGTACGGACCACGAACTCGACACTCGCAACAACATCGGTTTTCGATTCGGTCTCCGTGGTCCTAACGGCGGCTCTTTTTTCAGTCTGCCTAGGGCACCTCATGCCGCTATTTACCCCCAGCCTTCGTAATCCGTCAACCGGGATAGAACCTTCTGGGACCCGTTTCATCATTTAAATTGCGATTTCAATCGCGTTTTCCCCAAAAATCAGGCCCGTTTGACGGAAATTCAGTCTGCATTTATAGAACATCCCAGAAGCAGCCAGATCAGCTCGATTTTTGTGATTTTGGCCCAGGAGTTCATTATGTCCGCATCCCAGCCTTTGAGGTTCGCTCCTTCTCCAAGCCAGTCTCGGCCTAGGACCGAATTCGTCTTTGAGCCGCTCTTAGACAGCGATGAAGCAGCTCAGTTGCTCCGCATCCACCCAAAAACGCTACAGCGAATGGCCCGCAACCGTCAGATTCACGGAATTCAAGTTGGAAAACTATGGCGGTTCCGAGCTTCTGATCTCGAAGGGTGGTTGAGAGCGAAAAGAGCAGGCTGATTCGCCGATTTTTCAACAGAAGTTTTGCCGACCCGCCACTCAACTTGCGCTAAGCTGAGGCAGCCATCCGTGTCGCCTCAACCGAAATGGAGGAAATAAATGAGGCGCACGAGTTATCAAAAAGGCAGTCTGAGACTGGCGGACCGCAAGAAGGGAAAAGTTTGGGAATTCCTATGGAGAGAGGTTCAGCTGGAAGGCACCATCCGGCGAAAACACATCGTCATTGGAACGCAGGAAGACTTGCCGACCGAGTCTTCCGCCCAGGCTACCGTAGATGCAATCCGCTTGGAGATCAACCAACAAACCCCTCAAAGGCTCATCAAAAGCAACAGTTTCGAGACGCTTGTGAATCACTATCGTCAACACGAGTTGCCGGACACTTTCAACAAAACGAAACCGGGGCTCGATGCGGCAGACGAAGATCGCAAATCGTACTCGACGCAGGTGACCTACGAAGGCTATCTGAAGAAGTGGATTCTCCCGCGTTGGCGAGCGTGCAGGCTGACGGACGTGAAGGCAACCGAAGTCGAAAAATGGCTCAAGAGTCTCTGTTTTCCGAAGACCGGCGTTCCGCTAGCGCGGGGCAGCAGGGCCAAGATCAGAAACATCATGAGCGCGATCTATTCTCATGCGATCAGATGGGAATGGACGGAGAAGAATCCAATCACGAGCGTTCGCCAGAGCGCGAAACGACAGAAAGCACCCGATGTTCTGACGCCGGAAGAGATCATGGCATTTCTGAAGAAACTGCCCGATCCGCTCCGCACGATGATCGAGTTGGACGCTTTCACGGGGCTGCGTCGAGGAGAACTGATAGGGCTTCGGTGGCAGGACGTGGATTTCGAAAACCTCATCTTGCACATTCGTCGATCGGTAGTGGCGATGGTGGAAGGTGCGCCGAAAACCGAAGCTTCTCTGAAAGACGTACCGCTAGATGCGCAAACGGCCGAGTCGCTGTGGGCATGGAGACGCCTTTCTCCGTACCCAAGTCCGGGCGATTGGGTATTTGCCTCGCCGCACATGAAAGGCCGACAGCCTTATTGGCCTGGAACGTTGTGGCGATATTATGGCAAGCCGGCTTTGCAGCGTGCCAAGGTGACGAAGCAAGTTTCGTATCACACCTTTCGGCACACTTTTGGGACGCTCTTGAACGCGAACGGAGAGAATCCCAAGGTCGTACAGGAACTGCTACGCCATGCGAGTCTGAAAGTCACGACCGACGTTTACATGCAAGCAGTCGGTCCACAGAAGCGCGAGGCGCAGAGCAATCTGGTAAAGCTGGTGCGGAAGGGCGCGGTTTTGGATATCAAACCGGCCTAAGTGGATCAAATTGGGGCAATAATTGACATGACTCATCCACAGGTTTAGGATGGGCGTCAGCGATTGCCGATGAAACCAGAAAGGATGGTTCATCGTGCAGTTGCCCTACAAGGGAGAACACTCCCCTATGGCATACATTAGTCCGGCTTATGCGCGCGAAACCTTTAACGCGGCTGGCAACACTTTGATTGGCAATGATA